>JAESGW010000392.1_pt1 | contig 49391 bp, 48 predicted proteins | sample 9269791 | NCBI WGS metagenome assembly JAESGW01 (sample SAMN16773120, study PRJNA677053) | algae metagenome | isolation source: Aphanocapsa lilacina HA4352-LM1 and co-occurring heterotrophs from near cave... | place: USA: Maniniholo cave, near Haena, Kauai, HI | collected 2009-07-28
TGTCGAAGCGCCCCAGCTTCTTGATGTCGATGTGCAGCAGCTCGCCAGGGTTGTCTCGCTCGTAGCGTTGCACGGGCTCGTCCGGGCGCAGGTCACTCAATCTCGACAGTCCGGCACGACGCAGCACGCGACTGACGGTGGCTCGGGATACGCCCATGTAGGAAGCGATGCGTGCCTGCAAGAAGAACTTGCGCCGCAACTCGACAATGGCCAGAGCGACATGAGGTTCGATGGAGCGAGGCGACTTCTCGGGGCGAGAAGACTTGTCCAGCAGGCCTGCCGCACCATCGACGAGGTAGCGCGCCAGCCATTTGCGGGCCGTGACGGCGCTGACGCCGTGCGAGGCGGCAGCATCTGATGCACTGACGCCACGTTCAGTGATGTCTTGAACCATCTCCAGGCGCCGCAGGTACGTCAATCGGGCATTCTTATGGGTGTTCATCCGGGTCGGGGTCTTGAGTGGATTGGGGGTTTGGCGATTTCCAGTCTCTCAAAACTTCTCCGGGTGAACACCCGAAACAACCTATTGGGCCTTCACACCTAGGCCTTACTTCGCCAGCGCCTTCAGCGCCAGCTTGATGCCGTCGCTCACGCTCACGTCCTTCGGCAGTGCCTTGAGCGCGGCGGCCGCTTCCTTGTCGCTGTAGCCCAGCGCCACCAGCGCCTGCAGGATGTCGGCCTGGGCATCGGAGGCCGCGTGCGCGGGCAGGCCGATGTCGGCGCCGAGCTTGCCCTTGAGCTCGAGCAGCAGGCGCTCGGCGATCTTCTTGCCGATGCCGGGCACCTTCACCAGCCGGCCGGCCTCCTGCAGGGTGACGGCCTGCGAGAGCTCGCCCACGCTCATGCCCGAGAGCACGCCCAGCGCGGTGCGCGGGCCCACGCCCGAGATCTTGATGAGCTGGCGGAAGGCCGCGCGCTCCTCGGCGCTGCCGAAGCCGTAGAGGATCTGCGCGTCCTCGCGCACGATGAAGTGCGTGAGCAGCGAGATCCTGGCGCCCACGTTGGGCAGGTTGTAGAAGGTGCTCATCGGCACGTCGACCTCGTAGCCGACGCCGTTGCAGTCGATCACGACCTGCGGCGGATTGCGTTCGGCAAGAATCCCGGTGAGTTTGCCTATCATTGGCGCCCCCCCGACGCTTGCGGCGCTTCCCGCCTTGGGTTGCATTTTCTGGAGCAGGGCCGGTCTTGCATGGGCTACCAATAAAGATGGAAATGGAAACCGCGTGATTCTGCGACACACCTTCGCCCCGCCCAACAACACGCGCCTGGGCCACCTGTGCGGTCCGCTCGACGCCCACCTGCGCCGCATCGAGGAGGCGCTCGCGGTGAAGATCGCGCACCGCCACGAGCAGTTCAAGATCGACGGCCCCAAGGTCAACGCCCAGCGCGCGATGGACGTGCTGCAGGCGCTCTACGAGATCGCCCAGCGACCGATCGACGCGGCGGTGGTGCAGCTCACGCTGGCCGGCGACGGCTCGATGGACGAGGACGGCGACGGCGCGATCGCGCTCGCCACCCGGCGCGCCGACCTGCGCGCGCGCACGCCCACCCAGGCCATCTACCTCGACAACATCGCCAAGCACGACATCACCTTCGGCATCGGCCCGGCCGGCACCGGCAAGACCTACCTCGCGGTGGCCTGCGCGGTCGATGCGCTCGAGCGCAGCGCGGTGCAGCGCATCGTGCTCACGCGCCCGGCGGTCGAGGCCGGCGAACGGCTGGGCTTCCTGCCCGGCGACCTGACGCAGAAGGTCGACCCCTACCTGCGGCCGCTGTACGACGCGCTCTACGACCTGATGGGCTTCGAGAAGGTGCAGAAGGCCTTCGAGCGCAACGCGCTGGAGATCGCGCCGCTGGCCTTCATGCGCGGGCGCACGCTCAACAACGCCTTCGTGATCCTCGACGAGGCGCAGAACACCACCCCCGAGCAGATGAAGATGTTCCTCACGCGCATCGGCTTCGGCGCCAAGGCGGTGGTGACGGGCGACGTGAGCCAGATCGACCTGCCCAAGCAACAGTTGAGCGGCCTGATCGACGCCGAGCGCGTGCTGCGGCGCGTGAACGGCATCGCGATCACGCACTTCACGAGCGCCGACGTGGTGCGCCATCCGCTGGTGGCGCGCATCGTCGACGCCTACGACGGCCAGCGCAAGCGCACGGCCGCGGGCGGGCGCTGAGATGGCGCTCCACGCACTCGCCCTGTCGCTGCAGTTCGGCCGCTTCAAGGGCGTGGAACGGCACCGCGTCGCGCTGCCGCGCCACGGCGTGACGCGCTGGATCCGCCATGCGCTCGACGCCGACGCCGAGATCACGGTGCGCATCGTCGATGCCGACGAGGGCCAGCAGCTCAACCGCGAGTTCCGCGGCAAGGACTACGCGACCAACGTGCTGACCTTCGACTATGCGCAGGCGCCGCTCGTCATGGCCGACCTGGTGCTGTGCGCGCCGGTGGTGGCGCGCGAAGCGAAGGAGCAGCGCAAGACGCTGGCCGCGCACTACGCGCACCTGCTGGTGCACGGCACGCTGCATGCGCAGGGCTGGGACCACGAGACCGGCGAGGCAGACGCCGAGGCGATGGAGGCGCGCGAGATCGAGATCCTCGCGGGGCTGGGCATCCGCGATCCCTACAACCGCTGAGGGAACGCGCACCGATGACCGGCGCCGATACCGATCCGTGGCTCAGGCCCTGGCTGCCGCTGCTGGCCGAATGCGCGGGCGCCGACCCGGTGCTCGAGCTGGGCTGCGGCGACGGCCGCGACAGCGCCACGCTGGCGGCCGCGGGGCTGCGCGTGGAGGCGATCGAGCTGTCGCCACGGGCGGCGGACGCGGCGCGCGAGCGGCGCCTGGCGGGCGTGCGCGTGCACAACCAGGATTTCCGCGCGCCCTTTCCGCTGGCCGAGGGGCAGCGCATCGGCGTCGTGCTCGCGAGCCTGTCGCTGCACTACTTCGAATGGGAGCAGACGCTGGAGCTGGTCGCGCGCATCCACGCGGCGCTGCGGCCCGGCGGCGTGCTGCTGTGCCGGCTCAACTCGGTCAACGACCGGCACTACGGCGGGCGCGGCCCGGGTCGCTCGGACGAGGACAACCTCTACCTCGTCGATGGCGCGCCGAAGCGCTTCTTCGAGCGCGCCACCGTGCAGCGGCTGTTCGCGCGCGGCTGGCGCATCGCGCAGCTCGAGGAGCTGACCATCGACCGCTACGAGCACCCGAAGGTGGCGTGGGAAGCGCTGCTGCGGCGCGACTGAACGAGGCCCGCGCCGCCCTCAGCTCATCTGCAGCGGAATCGTGACCGGCCCGTCGTTGAGCAGGTGCACCTGCATGTCGGCGCCGAACTCGCCCGTGGCCACCACGGGATGCGCGGCGCGCGCCTGGGCGACGAAGTGGTCATAGAGCCGGCGGCCCTCGTCGGGCGGCGCCGCGAGCGTGAAGCTCGGGCGATTGCCGCCGCTCACGTCGGCCGCGAGCGTGAACTGGCTCACCACCAGCAGGCCGCCGCCGATGTCCTGCACGCTGCGGTTCATCTTGCCGGCCGCGTCGGAAAAGATGCGCAGCTTGAGCATCTTGGCGAGCATGCGGTCGGCCGCGGCATCGGTGTCGCCGCGCTCGGCGCACAGCAGCACGAGCAGCCCGGCGCCGATCTCGCCGACGGTGCGGCCCGCGATGTCGACGCGTGCCTGCGCCACGCGCTGGAGCACTGCTTTCATGGATGGGATTCCTCGAGGGTGTCTGACGGAAGCCGGGTGGCGCGGGCTTCCATGCCCAGCGGCAGCAGCTGGATGGTCACGCGCAGGCCGGGCACGGCGTCCATCAGGGCCTGCTCGAGCGCATCGCGCAGGGCGGCGGCGCGCTCCAGGGTCCAGTCGCCGGGCACGTGCATGTGCAGGTCGGCGAAGCGGCGCTGGCCGGCGCTGCGCGTGAAGATGTCGTCGAAGCGCAGCCGGTCGCCCTCGGACACGCCGGCGGCGAAGCGCTCGAGCGTGGCGCGCAGCAGCGCCTGGGTCTCGGGCTCGAGCGCCTGGTCCATCAGGCCCTGCGAGGAGCGCCAGACCAGCCTGGCGCCCTCGCGCGCGATGTTCAGCGCCACGCCGATGGCCAGGAGCGGATCGAGCCAGAGCCAGCCGGTGAAATGCACCGCGACGATGCCCACCAGCACCGCGGCCGAGGTCCAGACGTCGGCCATCAGGTGGCGCGCGTCGGCCTCCAGCGCGATCGAACGGCGGGCCTGGGCGGCGCGGAACAGCAGCCACGCGAGCCCGGCGTTCAGGCCCGAGCTGACGATCGACAGCGCGAGGCCCCAGCCGAGCTGCTCGAGCGGCTGCGGCGCCAGCAGCCGCTGCACCGAGACCCAGAAGATGGCGACGGCCGCGCCCACGATCAGGATGCCCTCGAAGCCCGAGGAGAAGTACTCGGCCTTGTGGTGGCCATAGGGATGGCCCTCGTCGGCCGGGCGCTCCGCGATCGTCACCATGGCCAGCGCGAAGGTGGCGCTCGCCAGGTTGACGAAGGACTCCATCGCGTCCGAGATCAAGCCCATCGAATGGGTGATGTAGCCCGCGAGGCTCTTGAGCACGATCGTGACCAGCGCCACCGCGATGGAGGCCCGCAACAAGGTCTTGGGTGTGAGATTCATGCGAACGCGCAGGGTGATGACGGCGACAGGCGACAGGAAAAACGGTAAAAGGCCGCAGTTAGCCGCCGAATTATCATGTTCGTGTCCAGGTGTAACGCCTTCGCATTAATAATTGTGTCCGCCCCGAAACAGTTCGCGGAAAACCCGATGATGCACAAGAAATTCCTCCTGCCCCTGCTGGGCTGCGCGCTGCTCGGCGCCGCGGCGATTTCGCAGGCGCAGACCGCCCCGTCCACGCCCGCGGCCCCCGCCGCCGCTCCCGCCACGGCGGCCCCCGAGCGCCAGGCCGGCTTCGTGAAGTCGGTGCGCGGCGACGTCAAGCTGCTGAGCGCCGCCGCCGCCGCGCGCAATGCCGTGCCCGGCGACGCCCTGGCCTCGGTCGACCGGATCGTGACCGGCCCCGACTCCTCGGCCGCGGTCGTGCTGCGCGACGACACCACGCTGGTGGTCGGCCCCTCCTCGCGGCTCGACCTCAAGCAGTTCCACTTCGATGCCACCACCCACGAGGGCGGGCTGCTCGTCTCGCTGCTGCGCGGCTCGATGCGCATGATCACCGGCCTGATCGGCAAGACCAACCCCGACGCGGTGCGCGTCGAGACGCAGACGGCGACCATCGGCATCCGCGGCACCGACTTCATCGTCCAGACCGACGGCCAGCCATGATGCGTTCCGGTTCCAGCCCCCTCTTTTTCTCCCGCCTGCGCTTCCTCGGCGCCGCGTTGCTGGTTGCGCTGCTCGCGGCCTGTTCCTCGCCCGCCACCCGCGTGGTGCTGCTGCCGCAGGCCGACGGCACCGCCTCGGCGGTGGTGGTGCGCGCCAAGGACGGCGAGGAGGTGCTCTCGCGGCCCTACCAGCGCGCCACGGCCAAGCAGGGCGCCTCGGGCGCGCCGGTGGTCGACGCCGCCGATCCGGCCAAGGTCCAGGCCGAGAACAAGCCGCTGTTCGAGATGCGCCCGCCGCCGTCGCAGCGCTACACCGTGTACTTCGAGCTCGGCACCATCACGCTGACGACCGCCTCGCAGAAGATCATGGAAGAGGCGCTGGCGGCCGCCCAGGCGCGCCCCGGCGGCGACATCGTCGTGGTCGGCCACACCGACACCAAGGGCACGCTGCAGAACAACGACGCGCTCTCGCTGCGCCGCGCGCAGGAAGTGGCCCAGCTCTTCATCGAGCGCCGCTTCCCGGCCAACCGCATCGAGGCCGCGGGCCGCGGCGAACGCGAACTGGCGGTGCCGACGGCCGACGAGGTCGACGAGCCGCGCAACCGGCGCGTGACGATCGAAGTGCGCTGAGGCACGCCCCTCGAGCAAAAAAGGCCGGGATCGACCCGGCCTTTTTCTTTGGGAGCGCCCGGCTCAGGACAAGGTCACGCGCGCGAACTTGCGCTTGCCGACCTGCACCACGTAGCTGCCGGCCGGCAGCTTGAGACCCTTGTCGCTGACCACCGCGCCATCGATGCGCACGCCGCCGCCATCGATCAGGCGGTTGCCCTCGCCGGACGACGCCGCGAGGTTGGCCTGCTTGAGCAGTTGGCCGATGCCCAGCGGGGCGCCCGCCAGCGCCACTTCGGCGATCTCGTCGGGCACACCGCCCTTGCTGCGGTTGATGAAGTCCTGCTCGGCCGTGTCGGCCGCCGCCGGGCTGTGGAAGCGCGCCGTGATCTCCTTGGCGAGCGCGACCTTGGCGTCCTTCGGGTTGCGCCCGGCCTCGATCTCGGCCTTGAGCGCGGCGATCTCCTCGAGCGAACGGAAGCTCAGCAGGGTGTACCAGCGCCACATCAGGTCGTCGGAGATCGACAGCACCTTGGCGTACATGGTGTTGGCGTCTTCGCTGATGCCGATGTAGTTGTTCTTGCTCTTGGACATCTTCTCGACGCCATCGAGCCCTTCCAGCAGCGGCATAGTGAGTATGCACTGCGGTTCCTGGCCGTATTCCTGCTGCAGGTGCCGGCCCACGAGCAGGTTGAACTTCTGGTCGGTGCCGCCGAGTTCGAGGTCGCTCTTGAGCGCCACCGAGTCGTAGCCCTGCATCAGCGGGTAGAGGAACTCGTGCACCGAGATCGACTGGCCGGCCTTGAAGCGCTTGTTGAAGTCGTCGCGCTCCATCATGCGGGCCACCGTGTACTTGGCGGCCAGCTGGATCATGCCGCGCGCGCCCAGCGGGTCGCTCCACTCGGAGTTGTAGCGGATCTCGGTCTTCTCGGGATCGAGCACCAGGCTGGCCTGCTTGTAGTAGGTCTGGGCGTTGGCCTCGATCTGCTCGCGCGTGAGCGGCGGGCGCGTGCTGTTGCGGCCCGAGGGGTCGCCGATGGTGGTGGTGAAGTCGCCGATCAGGAAGATCACGCGGTGCCCCAGGTCCTGGAGCTGGCGCATCTTGTTGAGCACCACCGTGTGGCCGATGTGGATGTCGGGCGCCGTCGGATCCAGGCCCAGCTTGATGCGCAGCGGCGTTCCGGTGGCTTCGGAGCGCTGCAGCTTGCGCACCCACTCGTCCTGGGGGAGCAGCTCGTCAGCCCCGCGGAGGGAAATTTCGAGCGCGCGTCCTACACTATTTGAAAGGGCCACGGATGTAACAGATTCGGCGTTCATGGGCTTTTTTTGGCTGACTTTTGGAGTGCGGAAGCTATACTCGCCCGACTTTTTCAAGCGCCGGATTCTAAGCGGCGCTTTTTCCGCACCGTCCCGCCGCCCTGACCGCTCTGGGCTTTGCAGACGGATCTGCAGAAACCTGAGCTGGAATTCATAGTTTGATCAACGGCATTCTTGCCGCCGAGGAGCTTCTCGCTTCTCGCGTGGCCTATACGTTCCGGACCTACCCCAAGCAGATCACCGCGGTCATCGCGGCGGCGCTGCTGAGCGCCGGAACCCTCGCCGTGGCTTCGCTCGGACCCGATGCCTCGGACCTCCCGGTCCACCAGGTGCTCGAAGCCACCTCCGCCCCCCTGTCGTTCGCCGAACAGGCGACGTCGCTCGAGGATTTCAGCTTCACGCTGTTCCGCACCGACGTCACCCGCTCGAGCGACACCGCCGAGGCGCTGCTCAAGCGCCTGGGCATCTCCGATCCGGCCGCCAGCGCCTTCGTGCGCGGCAGCGGCGAGGCCCGCACCGCGCTGTTCGCGCGCGCCGGCCGCACCGTGACCGCCGAGGCCACGCAGGACAACCAGCTCAAGAAGCTCAGCGCGCGCTGGATTCCCGACGGCGACGGCGGCTTCAAGCGCTTCGTGGTCGAACGCACGCCCGTGGGCTTCGTGGCCCTGACCGAGCGCGACACCCTCACGCCGGGCGCCCGCCTGGCCAGCGGCACCATCCGCAGCTCGCTGTTCGCCGCCACCGACGAGGCGCGCATCCCCGATGCCGTCGCCAGCCAGCTGGCCGACATCTTCGCGGGCGACGTCGACGTGCGCCAGCTGCGCAAGGGCGACCGCTTCGCCGTGGTCTACGAGACCTTCGAGGCCGACGGCCAGGCGCTGCGCAGCGGCCGCGTGCTCTCGGCCGAGTTCGAGAACAACGGCAAGGTGCACCAGGCCGTGTGGTTCCAGCCGCCGGGCGCGGGCCAGAAGGGCAGCTACTACCGCCCGAACGGCGACAGCCTGCGCAAGGCCTACCTGGCGACGCCGGTGGAATTCACGCGCGTGTCGAGCGGCTTCGCGATGCGCATGCATCCGATCCTCAACAGCTGGCGCCAGCACAACGGCATCGACTACGCGGCGCCCACCGGCACGGCGGTGCGCACGGTCGGCGACGGCACGGTCGACTTCGCCGGCACGCAGAACGGCTACGGCAACATCGTCATCATCAACCACCGCAACAACCAGCAGACGGCCTATGCGCACCTGAGCCGCATCGACGTCAAGGCCGGCCAGAGCGTGAGCCAGGGCCAGACCGTCGGCGCCGTGGGCTCCACGGGCTGGGCCACCGGTCCGCACCTGCACTTCGAATTCCGGGTCAACGGTGTCTACCAGAACCCGACCTCGATCGCGCAGGAAGGCGGCGCCCCGATCACCGCGGCGATGCGCCCGGCCTTCGAACGCATCGCCGTCGGCGCGCGCACCGAGCTGGCCGCCGCGTTCTCGGTGGTCCAGGCCAGCGCGGACTGAGCGCCGCGCCTCCAGAAAGACAGATGAAGCGCCGGAGCCATTCCGGCGGTTTCCCCAGCCCCATGGCCACCGGCGACCTCTACATCGGACTGATGTCGGGCACCTCGCTCGATGGCGTGGACGGCGTGCTCGCCGACTTCTCCGACGGCGGGATCGCGGTCACCGGCTACGCCAGCGCCACCTTCCCGGTCGGCCTGCGTGGCGAGCTGATGGCCCTCAACACCCCGGGCGACAACGAACTGCATCGCGCGGCGCTCGCCGGCAACGGGCTGGCTCGCGTCTACGCGGGCGTGGTCCGGCAACTGCTGGCCGATGCCGGCCTCGAGCCCGGCGCGGTGCGCGCCGTCGGCGTGCATGGCCAGACCGTGCGCCACCGGCCCGGCGAATTCGACGAGGTCGGCTACACGCTGCAGCTCAACAACCCCTCGCTGCTGGCCGAGCTCTGCGGCATCGACGTGGTGGCCGACTTCCGCAGCCGCGACCTCGCGGCCGGCGGCCAGGGCGCGCCGCTGGTGCCGGCCTTCCACCGGGCGCTGTTCGCCGGACCCGGCGAGCCGATCGCGGTGCTGAACCTCGGCGGGATCTCGAACCTGAGCCTGCTGCCGGCCAGCGACGCACCCGAGGGCGCGGTGGTGCTGGGCTTCGACTGCGGCCCGGGCAACGCGCTGATGGACCACTGGTGCCAGCGCTACCACGGCCAGCCCTTCGACCTCGACGGCCAGTGGGCCGCGAGCGGCCAGGTGCTGCCCGAACTGCTCGCGCGGCTGCAGGGCGAGCCCTTCTTCGCCAAGACCCCGCCCAAGAGCACCGGGCGCGACCTGTTCAATCCCGAATGGCTGGCCGCGCACGTGGGCACCGGCGCGGGCGAGGCCCCGGTCGACGTGCAAGCCACGCTCGCCGAGCTGACGGCCAGCACCTGCGCCGCCGACCTGCTGCGCTACGGAAAAGAGAGCAAGCTGCTGATCGTCTGCGGCGGCGGCGCGCTCAACGGCCACCTGCTGTCGCGGCTGCGCGCCCTGCTGCCGGGCATCGCCGTGGTGGCCTCGAACGAACGCGGCCTGCCGCCGCAACAGGTGGAGGCGGCCGCCTTCGCCTGGCTGGCGCGCGCCACGGTGCGGCGCGAGAGCGGCAACCTCGCCAGCGTGACCGGCGCCCGCGGCGCCCGCGTGCTGGGCGCGATCTACCCGGCCTGACTCAGCCCTGGCCCGAGACTTCGGGCTGCGCGGGCCGCGATGCCCGCACCTCCGCCGGCAGATGCCAGAAGATGAGCGCCGAAGCCACCGTGATCAGGCCCATGCTGGCGAAGGTCGCCTGGAAGGCATCGAGCGTGCGCACTGCGGTGTCGGTGCCGAACACGCCGTTGTAGCCCGCGAGCACCGCGCCCGCGGCGGCCACGCCCATGCTCATCGCGAGCATCTGCACCATCGACAGCAGGCTGTTGCCGCTGCTGGCCATGCTGCCGTCGAGGTCCTTGAGGGTGATGGTGTTCATCGCGGTGAACTGCAGCGAATTGACCGCGCCGAAGAACAGCAGCTGCAGCACATGCAGCGCGAAGGGCTGGCCTGGCGCCGTGAGGCCGAAGCTGGCCATCGCGAGCCCCACCAGCACCGTGTTGACCACCAGCACCTTGCGGTAGCCGTGGCGCGTGATCAACGGCGTGGCGAAGCGCTTCATCGCCATGCCGGCCAGCGCCACCGGCAGCATCATCAGGCCCGCGCGCAGCGGCGAATAGCCCATCGACACCTGCAGCAGCAGCGGCACCAGGAAGGGCATGCAGCTGCTGCCCAGGCGCGAGAACAGGTTGCCGAGCAGGCCGATGCTCAGGGTCGGCACCTTGAACAGCGAGGGCGCGAACAGCGGCTCGGGCGTGCGCGCCGCGCGCAGCCAGTAGGCCACCACGCTCGCGAAGCCGAAGACCAGCACCACCATCACCCCGCCCTGGCGCAGGCCCAGCTCGGCCACGCCGTCGAGCGAGAGCGAGATCGTCACCATGCCGAAGGCCAGCAGGCCGTAGCCCACGGCGTCGAAGCGCCGCAGCGCGGCGCCGCGCAGGTCGGGCATGAAGCGCAGGGTGGCGATGCAGCCGGCCAGGCCCACCGGCACGTTGATCAGGAAGATCCAGTGCCACGAGGCGTACTGCACCAGCCAGCCGCCCAGCGTGGGCCCGAGCAGCGGGCCGATCAGGCCCGGAATCGCCACGAAGCTCATCGCCTGCAGGAATTCGCCGCGCGGCACGGTGCGCAGCAGCGCCAGCCGTCCCACCGGCAGCAGCAGAGCGCCGCCGAGCCCCTGCACCACGCGCGCGGCCACCAGTTGCCCCAGCCCGTGCGAGAGCGCGCACAGCACCGAGCCCAGCGCGAACAGCACGATGGCCGCGAAGAACACGCGCCGCGTGCCGAAGCGGTCGGCGATCCAGCCCGAGGCGGGAATCAGCATCGCCATGGTCAGCGCATAGGCCACCACCACCGACTGCATGCGCAGCGGACTCTCGCCGAGGCTGGCCGCCATCGCCGGCAGCGCCGTGTTGATGATGGTGGCGTCCAGCGTCTGCATGAAGAAGCCCACCGCCACGAGCCACAGCAGGCTCTTGCGGGCGGGGGCGACGGCGGTGTTGGCTACGGCGGTGTCGGGCGGCATGGGCGGGAATGGAGGCGCAAAGCAAAAAGCCGCCCGGAGGCGGCTTCGTGGGGGGACGGTGCGCTGCGGGCAGGCACCATCGGTAGGATCAGGCCGAGAAGCTGGAGCCGCAGCCGCAGGTGCTGGTGGCGTTCGGGTTCTTGATCACGAACTGGGCGCCCTGCAGGTCTTCCTTGTAGTCGATCTCGGCGCCGACCAGGTACTGGTAGCTCATGGCATCGATCAGCAGCGACACGCCGTTCTTGGTCATGGTCGTGTCGTCTTCGTTGGTGATCTCGTCGAAGGTGAAGCCGTACTGGAAGCCCGAGCAGCCGCCGCCCTGGACGAACACGCGCAGCTTGAGGTCGGGATTGCCTTCTTCGGCGATCAGGTCGGCCACCTTGGCGGCCGCACTGTCGGTGAAGACGATCGGTTCGGGCATCTGGGTCTGGATGTTTTCGGCAACGGCGCTCATGAGGGAATACTCCTGGAGAGGGGGCCGGAACATGCGGCCAAGGGAAGGAATGCTACTGCAATGCGGGCCTCGGGGCCGGGACCGCGGGCGGTGCACCCAATGCAAGTGGGGTCGCAGCCACGCGAGGGCAAGGCCGGGCCGGGAAGCAGGCCCCATGAAAAAACCGCCCGAAGGCGGTTTTCTCGGCAGGCGAAGGCTGGAGATCAGCGCTTCGAGAACTGCTTGCGGCGGCGTGCGGAGTGCAGACCGACCTTCTTACGCTCGACTTCGCGCGCGTCGCGGGTGACGAAGCCAGCCTGGCTCAGCACCGGCTTCAGGGCCGCGTCGTAGTCGATCAGCGCACGGGTGATGCCGTGGCGGGTCGCGCCGGCCTGGCCCGATTCGCCGCCGCCGTGCACGTTCACCATGACGTCGAAGGTTTCGAGGTTGTTCGTCAGCGCCAGCGGCTGCTTGGCGATCATGATCGAGGTTTCGCGGCCGAAGAACGCTTGGATGTCCTTGCCGTTGACCGTGATCTTGCCGGTGCCCTTCTTCAGGAACACGCGAGCGACGCTGGATTTGCGACGGCCGGTGCCGTTGTTCCATTCACCAATCATTCTCAAGGCTCCTTACAGTTCCAGCACTTTGGGCTGTTGGGCGGTGTGCGGATGCTCTGCACCGCCGTACACCTTGAGTTTCTTGATCATGGCGTAGCCGAGCGGACCCTTGGGCAGCATGCCCTTGACGGCCTTCTCCAGCGCGCGGCCGGGGTGCTTCGACTGCATGTCGCGGAAGTTCGTCGCCGTGATGCCGCCCGGGTAGCCCGAGTGACGGTAGTACACCTTGTCGATGGACTTGGCGCCGGTGACGCGCAGCTGGGCTGCATTGATGATGACGATGAAGTCACCGGTATCGACGTGAGGCGTATAAATGGCCTTGTGCTTGCCGCGCAGACGGAGGGCAACTTCGCTGGCTACCCGTCCGAGGACCTTGTCGGTCGCGTCAATCACAAACCACTCGTGCTTCACGTCAGCGGGTTTTGCGCTGAACGTGGTCATGAGATTTCTCTTTTCGTAAGAGGGTTTGGCGGGCCCTTTTCCACGGTCGGTTTTCCTCTGGTGGGAATCTCTTAGGTGGTGAAATGCCTTCGCCGCGGGGCCACAAAAACGCTGCGAAGCCCGCGATTATATGCTGCGCATCCGCTTCAGTCCAACTTTAGGGTTCGGGTGCCCGATTCAGCGCTGGATGCGGACCAGTTCCACCGCTTCCCTGTTGATGCCGGCCGCTCCACGCCGGTATTCGGCATCGAACTTGACGACACGACCCAGCTCGGCCGAATAGAAAACCGTGGCACTGAAGGGATGCGGCGCCGGCGCCGTGGAACCGACGCCCACGTACATCCAGCCCGTGTAGGCGATGCGCCAGGCCGCCAGCGGCGCGCCCTCCACGCGCAGTTCGGTGGTGCCGAGCACGGCGGCATCGAGTTGGTAGCGCAGGCGATCGCTGCCCGGGCCCACGTAATCGGCGCTCCAGCGCATGCCGGCCGACAGGTCCGGCCGGCCCCAACCGCCCGGCGGCGATGCCGTCTCGAACGCGCCGCCGATCGGTGCGCCGATCGAGACCACGCGCCCGTCGGCTTTCTCGACCCGTCCGCCCTGGTTGAAGGAGACGTTCTCGCCGTCGATCCGGTCCACGCGATAGAGCACGGGCGTCCGGGTGCCCGTGAGGCCGTCGATCAGCACGTATTCGAACACCTCGCCGAGCCGTGGCGCCCCCGGACGGCCGGCCGCGGGCGCGCCGCGGCCGTTGCCGTCGGCGCCGCTGGTGCGTGCTTCCAGCGCGGTCTTCGCGCGCGCCGGCAGCTCGGCCAGCCATTCCGCCGGCACCGCGAAATTCAGGCTGCCGCCGTCCTTGGCGGCAAAGGTCGTGATACCCAGCAGCCGGCCTTCGCTGTCGAACAGCCCGCCGCCGCTCGAGCCCGGAGCGATGGCCGCGGTGGTCTGCAGCAGGCGCTCGCCCTCTTCGCCGCGCAGGCCCGACAGGATGCCGTCGCTGAGCGTGTTCTCGAGGCCGCGCGGATTGCCGATGGCATAGACGCGCTGGCCCACGCGCGCGCTGCCCACGGGCGCCAGCGCCACGGGCGGCGCGGTGAAGTTCGCCACCTTGACCTGGCACAGGTCGCGCTGCGGATCGGGGTACTCGAGAGTGGCGCCGTAGGCCACGTTCTCCTAGCGCACGACGAAGCTGCTGGCCTTGGCCAGCACATGGCAGTTGGTCACGAGCCGGCCGGGCGCGATCACGACCGCGCTGCCGGCGCTGAGCGGCCGGGACTGGGCGTCGAAGGTGCGGATGGCCCAGACGCTGCCCGACACCTTGGCGAACAGCACGTCGGGCTCGAGCGCCGCGGCGGGGCCGGCGGCCAGCAGTGCCGCCAGGCAGAGAACGCGAGTCCTCATGGCTTGGCGGGAAGCAGCGCGCCGAGATCGTCCATCGAAACGCGCGCTCCGACGGCGCGCGGCGCCGGTGGCGGCACGGCGGCCACCGGCGGTGTCGGTGCAGGCGCGGGTGCGGGCGCGACCTGGGGCGGTGGCGTCACCGCGATGGCCGTGGGCGGCGGCGGCACGACGGAGGGCGCCGCCAGCCTGGTCTCGCCGATGCGGGTGCCCGCCAGCGCCTGGTCGCCGGTCTGGCCGCTGCGGTCGAAGCTGCGCACCTCGCCGAACACCAGCTGCATCCAGCTCGGGTAGTTGAAGCCGGCGCCGGTGCCCGAATCGATGGCCGCGCCCAGCACGCCGCCGATCAGGATGTTGCCCACCATGCCCGTGTTGACGCGCGAAATCGCCTGCCCCGTGGCCGGCGCCAGGCCCGGCTGCGTGCATTCGATGTTCAGCAGCGCGCCCGAACGGCGCACCGAGACGCTTTCGCCCGAGCGCATCACGATGCCGTTGCGGTCGTTCGTGAGCGTGCATTTGGCACCCTCGACGGTCTTTCCGGCCTCCGTCAGCGTCTCGATCTTCACGCTCTGCTGGGTGCCGTGCGTCACCGACGCACACCCCGTCAAAATGGACAAAACGCCCGCACCCACGCACAGGCCCCAGAATCTCCACCCTGCTCCACGCATTGGCGTCCCTCTTGTTAATTAATGTTTCCGGCGCGCGAGTCTAGCGATCCCGCCGGATGCATGCCTCCACCTTTTAGGTATTTCTTCTCATGTTCAGCTACCGCCACGCCTTCCATGCCGGCAATCACGCCGACGTGCTCAAGCACCTGGTGCTGATCGCCACGCTCGATCACATGCTCGAAAAGGAGACCGCCCTGACGGTGGTCGACACCCACGCGGGCGCGGGCCTGTACCGGCTCGATGGCGATTACGCGGGCACCAGCGGCGAGGCCGCCGAGGGCGTGCTGCGCCTGGTCGCCGACCCCAAGGCCACGCCCGCGCCGACTCCCGCGGCGGGCGTCCCCGCCAAGAAGGCCGCCCAGGAAGCCGAGGCCCCGCTGGCCGACGCGCTCGCACGCTACCTCGAGGTGATCCACGACTTCAATGCCAAGGGCGGCGCCCGCGTCTACCCGGGCTCGCCGTTCATCGTGCAGCACCTGCTGCGCGACCACGACCGGCTCAAGCTGTTCGAGTTGCACCCCACCGACAGCCGCACGCTCACGGCCAACATCGCGCAGCTCGAGGCCGGCCGCCAGATCGCCGTGCTGCACGAGGACGGCTTCGGCAGCGCCACCAAGTTCCTGCCGCCGCCCTCGCGGCGCGCGCTGGTGCTGATGGACCCGAGCTACGAGCTCAAGACCGACTACGGCCGGGTGCTCGACTTCATGGCCGAGGCGCTCAAGCGCTTCGCCACCGGCACCTACGCGGTCTGGTATCCGATCATCCCGCGGCCCGAGGCGCACGACCTGCCGCGCCGGCTCAAGACCATGGCCACCAAGGCCGGCAAGTCCTCGCTCAACGTCACGCTGACGGTCAAGTCGAGCAAGATCACGACCGCGCCCAGCGGCGAAACGCGCCGCCCGGGCCTGCCGGCCAGCGGCATGTTCCTGATCAATCCACCCTACACGCTCAAGCCGCTGCTCGAGGCGGCGCTGCCGCAGCTGGTGCAGAAGCTGGGGCAGGACCGCAACGCGGGCTTCACGATCGACGCCGCGGGCTGATCCGCTCAGCGCCGCCGTGCCGGCGCGCGGCGTACCGGCGCCTTGCGCGTTGCCGCGGGCCGGGCCTGCGGCGGCCGTACCGGCGCCACCTCGAGCGACGGCGCGTCGGCCTCGCCCGGCTCCGCGAGCTCGCCGTCGCAACGCATGCCCTCGCGGTCGATGACGGTCAGCGCCACCTGCTTGATGCCCAGGCTCGCGAGCCCGATGCGGTCGGCCGCGGCGCGGCTCAGGTCGATCACGCGGCCCTGGGTGTAGGGGCCGCGGTCGTTCACGCGCACCAGCACTTCCTTGCCGTTGACGAGGCTGCGCACGCACACGCGCGTGTTGAAGGGCAGGGTCTTGTGCGCGGCCGTCAGGGCGCCCATGTCGAAGCGCTCGCCGCTGGCGGTACGGCGCTGGTGGAACTGGATGCCGTACCAGGAGGCGCCGCCGCGCTCGAACACCTCGCCGCGCGGCTCGTCGCCCGGCAGGCCGTCGGCGGGCAGTTCGTCGGGCCCGGTCACCGCGAGGTCGTAGCGCACCGAGGGCACGTTCGAACGCGGCTCGGCGCCGGGCGGCACGGTCATCTGGCGCGGGATCGGCGACAGGCTCTCCTGCGCCACGGTGTCCGACACCGCGCCGCCCTCGGTCGCCGGCGGCATGGCGCAGCCCGCGAGCGCGCAGGTGCAGGCCACGAGCGCGGCGCGAAGCGCCCCGCGCAGCGAGCCAGGCGCCCGCGCCGCCCCTCTCAATCCAGGCGCTCCAATACAGCCAGCGTGGCCGCCGACTGGTTCATCGTGTAGAAGTGCAGCGCCGGCACGCCGCCCTCGCGCAGCCGCGCGCACAGATCGGTCACGACATCGAGGCCGAAGGCCTTGATCGAGGCCGTGTCGTCGCCGAAGGCCTGCAGCCGCAGCCGGATCCAGCGCGGGATCTCGGCGCCGCAGGCGTCCGAGAAACGCATCAGCTGCGTCGAGCTGGTGATCGGCATGATGCCGGGCACGATCGGCGTGTCGATGCCGAGCGCGCGCGCCTCGTCGACGAAGCGGAAGTAGGCGTCGGCGCTGAAGAAGTACTGCGTGATCGCCGAATCGGCGCCGGCCTTCACCTTGGCCGCGAAGGCCTGCAGGTCGGCCTCGGGCGAACGCGCCTGCGGATGCACCTCGGGATAGCAGGCCACCTCGATGTGGAAGTCGCGGCCGGTCTCCGCGCGGATGAAGGCCACGAGGTCGCTCGCGTACTGGAACTCGCCGCCCGCGCCGTAGCCGCTGGGCAGGTCGCCGCGCAGCGCCACCAGGCGCTTCACGCCCATGGCCTTGAGCTCGGCGAGCTGCGCGCGCACCGTCTCGCGCGTGGCGCCGATGCACGAGAAATGGCTGGCCGCATCCACGCCCTCGGACAGGATCTCCTGCACCGCGCCGAAGGTGCCCTGGTGGGTGGAGCCGCCCGCGCCGTAGGTGACCGAGCAGAACTCGGGCTTGCGCGCATAGAGCTGCTGGCGCGCCGCGCGCAGCTTGACCGCGCCTTCGGGCGTCTTGGTCGGGAAGAATTCGAAACTCAGCGGAAGGCGCACCTGCGTCTCCTTAGGAACCGCCCGCGCCCGTCGCGCGCACGGCGTGAATGAAAAACTCGCGGTTGCCGTCGCCGCCGGCGATCGGGCTGTCGAACCAGCGCAGCACGCGCAGCTCGAGCGCGGCGCAGGCGTCGCGCAGGCGCTTCTCGACGATCTCGTACATCGCCGCGTCGCGCACGATGCCACCCTTGCCGACCTGGCCCGGCTGCAGTTCGAACTGCGGCTTGACCAGCATCAGCAGCTGGCCGTCGTCCGCGAGGAACTGCACCACGGCCGGCAGCACCAGCGTGAGCGAGATGAAGGACAGGTCGCCGACGATCAGGTCGAAGCGCTCGACGAAGGGCTCCTCGCCCTCTTCCCGCAGGTCGTCGGCCGAGAGCGCGCGCGCATTGACGCCTTCGATGGCGAGCACGCGCGCGTCCTCGCGCAGCTTCGCATGCAGCTGCCCGTGGCCGACATCGACGCCCACCACCCGGGCGGCGCCGCGCTGCAGGAGGCAGTCGGTGAAGCCGCCGGTCGACTGGCCCACGTCGAGGCACAGCTTGCCGGCGGCATCGACGCCGCTGGCCTCGAGCGCGCCTTCGAGCTTGAGCCCGCCGCGCGAGACATAGCGCGCCTCGGCCGCGTCGTCGAGCTCGAGCTCGGCCGACTCGGGCACCTCGTCGCGGTTCTTCGCGACCGAACGCCACGCATCGGTCGAGCCCGCATCGCGCCAGCGCATGCCGCCGGCAATGAGCCGCACGGCCTGCGAGCGCGAGGCGGCGAGGCCGCGTTCCACCAGCAACTGGTCGGCTCGCATGCGCGGCGATCAGTAGCGGTAGCTGTCCGGCTTGTAGGGGCCGTTCTTGCTCACGCCGATGTAGGCGGCCTGGGCGTCGGTCAGCTCGGTGAGCATGGCGCCGACCTTCTTCAGGTGCAGGCGCGCGACCTTCTCGTCGAGGTGCTTGGGCAGCACGTAGACCTTGCCGGCCTGGTAGGCGTCGGGCTTGGTGAACAGCTCGATCTGGGCGATGGTCTGGTTCGCGAACGACGACGACATCACGAAGCTCGGGTGGCCCGTGCCGCAGCCCAGGTTCACCAGGCGGCCCTTGGCCAGCAGGATGATCTTCTTGCCGTCGGGGAAGGTGATGTGGTCGACCTGCGGCTTGATCTCTTCCCATTCGTACTTCTCGATCGACGCGACGTCGATCTCGTTGTCGAAGTGGCCGATGTTGCAGACGATGGCCTGGTCCTTCATCTTCGCCATCGTGTCGTGCGTGATGACGTCCTTGTTGCCGGTGGTCGTCACGAAGATGTCGGCCTTGTCGGCCGCGTACTCCATCGTCACGACCTTGTAGCCTTCCATCGCGGCCTGCAGTGCGTTGATCGGGTCGATCTCGGTGACCCACACCTGCGCCGACAGCGCGCGCAGCGCCTGGGCCGAGCCCTTGCCCACGTCGCCGTAGCCGGCCACGCAGGCCACCTTGCCGGCGATCATCACGTCTGTCGCGCGCTTGATGCCGTCGACCAGCGATTCGCGGCAGCCGTAGAGGTTGTCGAACTTGCTCTTGGTGACCGAGTCGTTGACGTTGATGGCGCGGAACAGCAGCGTGCCCTTGGCGCTCATCTCGTTGAGGCGGTGCACGCCGGTGGTGGTTTCTTCGGTCACGCCGATGATCTCGGCCGACTTGCGCGTGTACCACGTGGCATCGACGGCCAGCTTGGCCTTGATCGCGGCGAAGAGGATGCGCTCCTCCTCGCTGCCCGGGTTGGCGATCACGCCCAGGTCCTTCTCGGCGCGCTGGCCCAGGTGCATCAGCAGCGTGGCATCGCCGCCGTCGTCCAGGATCATGTTCGGGCCTTCGCCCTTCGAGTCCTTGGGACCGAAGTCGAAGATGGCGTGGGTGTAGTCCCAGTAGTCCTTGAGCGACTCGCCCTTGATCGCGAACACCGGCGTGCCCGACGCGGCGATCGCGGCGGCCGCGTGGTCCTGCGTCGAGAAGATGTTGCACGAGGCCCAGCGCACCTGCGCGCCGAGTGCCTGCAGCGTTTCGATCAGCACCGCGGTCTGGATCGTCATGTGCAGCGAACCGGTGATGCGCGCGCCCTTGAGCGGCTGGCTCTTGGCGAATTCCTCGCGGATGGCCATCAGGCCGGGCATCTCGGTTTCGGCGATGCGGATTTCCTTGCGGCCCCAGGCAGCGAGGGAGAGGTCGGCGATCGCCTGGTCGGCGGACGAAACAGGGGTGGGCTTGAGAACAGCGCTCATGTGAAGTGAACTCCAGAACTGTGTTTGAACGAGGCCACTGCGTCGGGGGAAAGAGACTCACCGCGAGAACAGCGGATGAGCGTGGTTGCGATGGGTCCGAGCCTCACGCCTGGCGGCGCTGCAACGCTCCTCGGAAGCGGCGGATTGTAGACGTGCCGGACACGGGCGCCAACGGCCGGGGCTTCCCACATCACGGAACGCGCGGGGGCGCCGGCACCCCGCGTCATGCAGGGCTCAGAGTCGGGGCGTACAACGCGGCTTGCCTTCTTTTCCTTTTCAGCGAAAGCCCTCCGATGCCCTCATCCCGCCTGTCCGCGCCCCCGTCCCCCACCGCGCGCCGTGCGCTCTGCACGGCAGCCCTGCTCGGCCTCGCCACCTTGCCGGGCCTGTCCCTCGCACAGCAGGCTTCGGCCACGCAACCGGTGGTGCGGGTGCGCGGCACGCTGGTCTACGCCGACGCGAAGAAGCTCGTCGTCAAGGACCGCGACGGCGAGGTCGTGAGCCTCGCGCGGCCCGCGGACATGCCGCTGTCGGAGGTCTACCGCATCAAGCTGTCCGACATCAGGAAGGGCAGCTTCGTCGGCACCGCCGCGATGCCGCAGCCCGACGGCACCCAGAAGGCGCTCGAGGTGCTGGTGTTCCCCGAGGCCGCGCGCGGCAGCGGCGAGGGCCACTATCCGTGGGACCTGCAGCCGCGGAGCACCATGACCAACGCGACCGTGGCCGACCTCGCGGCCGCGCCGCGCTCGGTGCGCGGCGGACAGCAGCTGCGCCTGACCTACAAGGGCGGCGAGAAGACCGTGATCGTGCCGCGCGACGTGCCGGTCGTGACCTTCCGCCCCGGCACCGAGGCGCTGCTGGTGCCGGGCGCCAGGGTGCTGGTCAATGCGCAGGAGCGCAACGGCACGCCGACCGCGCTGCGCGTGGTGGCCGGGCGCGACGGCTTCACGCCGCCGATGTAAGCCGTTGCCGCTACCCGGCGACACCGCATCGATCGCCGGCGCCGCGGCGCACACCATCCCTTCGGGAAATCCCCCAGGCAAATCCGCGGCCGCGACCGCCGCGGCAGGGTCGCCGCGGCGTATCGTGGCGGCGGACCGCGCGCGTGCGCGGCCGGTCCCGCCACCATCTTGTCCAACGTCCTCAGGAGATTCCGCACCATGGCCACTGCCAAGAAAGCCGCCGCCAAGAAGACCACTGCCAGCAGCAGCAGCGGAAGCGCCGCGAAAAAGGCGGCCCCGAGCGCGGCCGACATGCTCAACCCGCTCAAGGGCATGGCCGAGCGGCTGCAGAACCTCAACATGACCGACGGCGCGAGCAAGCTGCTCGACAGCGGCCGCAAGGACCTGCAGGCGCTGATGCAGGCCAACGAAAAGTCGTTCCAGGGCCTGCAGACCGTGGTGCAGCGCCAGACCGAGATGATCAAGAGCGCGATCACCGACTGGCAGGCCGCCGCCAAGGACATCCCCGGCAAGGACCCGAAGGAAAGCCTCGCCAAGCTCGACGCGCTCGGCCGCCAGTCGTTCCAGCGCGCGGTCGACGACATCAAGGAACTCGCCAATCTCGCGGCCAAGTCGCAGGCCGATGCCTTCGAGGTGGTGCGCCAGCGCATCCAGTCGAACGTCGACGAGGTCACGAAGATGCTGCAGCGCAAGTAGCGCGCGGCCCAGGCGCCGCGCCGGCGCACGGCGCGGCCTTCCGACGACGAACCCGGTGTGCGGCCATGACCCAGTCCTCCTCTCCCCTCGACCCCATGGCGATCTGGCGCGAGCTCAGCGCGCAATGGGAAAAGAGCACCAACGCGTTCGCCAACGAGGCCATGGCCTCCGATCCGTTCCGGCAGGGCATGCACGGCGGCATGAATGCCTCGCTGGGCGCGCAGAAGGCGCTGGCCGACCTGATGGCGCGGCTGCTCACGATGCTGAACCTGCCCACGCGCGCCGACCTGCAGGCGCTGTCCGAGCAGCTGCAGCACATCGACGACCATCTGGCGCGGATCGCGCGACAGCTCGAGGAGGGCGGTACGGCGCCGCAACCGCGGCCCGCGGCACCGCGGCGCACGAAACAGCCACCCTCGATGGCGGCCGCGCCGCCAGCACCCGCGAAGAAGGCCCCGGCCCGCACCCGCCGCCCGCGCCCATGAGCACGCCCGCCGCCGAGCTGCCGGTGCTGCCCGACCTGCGCGCCGAGATCGAGCGCACCATCCAGCGCAACATCAAGGGCCTGGAGTTCCTGACCAGCGCCACGCCCGCGGTCGGACTCACGCCCAAGGACGAGATCCACCGCCGCGGCACGCTGAGCCTCTACCACTACCGGCCGATGGTCGACGAGATCTACCGCGTGCCCGTGCTGATCGTGATGGCCACCACCAACAAGGGCTACATCCTCGACCTCGCGCCGGGCCAGAGCATGGTCGAGCACCTGCTCAAGCAGGGCTACGACGTCTACATGATGGACTGGAATGCGCCGCGGCCGCAGGAGAAGCGGCTGCGCATCGAGGACTACGTGCTCGACTTCATTCCCGACTCGATCCGCCGCGTGCAGCAACGCTCGGGCGAGGAGGACGTGAGCATCGTCGGCTACTGCATGGGCGGCGTGCTCTCCACGCTCTATGCCGCGCTGCATCCCGGCGGGCCGCTGAAGAACCTCGCGCTGTTCACCACGCCGATCGACTTCAGCCGCATGACGATGTTCCATGCCTGGTCCGACCAGCGCTACTTCGACGTCGACCGGCTGGTCGACAGCGTGGGAAACGTGCCGCCCGAGATGCTGTTCGCCTCCTTCGACATGCTGCGCCCCGCGGGCCGCGGCGCGGGCCTGGTGCAGCTGTGGGACAACATGGCGAACGACGAGTTCGTCAAGTCCTACCGCATGTTCGACCGCTGGGGCGCCGAGATGCTGCCGCTGGCGGGCGAGTACTTCCGCCAGACCGTGAAGGAACTGATGTGGGGCAACAAGCTGCTGAAAGGCGAGCTCTCGATCGGCGGGCGGCCGGTACGCCTCGCCGACATCGAGGTGCCGGTGCTGCATGCGCTCGCGCAGCACGACCACATCGTTCCCTATGAGGCGGGCGCGCCGCTGATCGCGGGCATCGGATCGGCGGACAAGGAGGAAGTGGTGCTCAAGGGCGGCCATGTGAGCCTGGCCGCGGGACCGAACGCGGTGCGCCGGCTGTGGCCGAAGCTCGACGAATGGCTGGGAGTGCGATCCACATGACGAATGCCGCAGACACCCCGACGAACCCGGGTTCGACCCGGCTCTATCCGCGCACGCTGCCGCATGCCGACGGCGAGATCGCGCTGCGCCGCATGGACGCCGCCGATGCCGGCGCGGTGCTGGCCTTCGCGCAGGCGCTGCCCACGCACGACCTGCTGTTCCTGCCGCGCGACATCACGCAGCCCAAGGTGATGGACGCCTGGGTGCGCGCCATCGCGCGCGGCGACATCGACAGCGTGCTCGCGGTGCGCGACGACAAGGTGCTGGGCTGCGCGGCGGTGATCCGCGATCCGCATTCGTGGTCGCGCCACGTGGCCGAGCTGCGCGTGCTGGTCGAGCCTGCGCTGCGCGGCAGCGGCCTGGGCCAGCAGCTCGCGCAGGAAGGCTGCGCGCTCGCGATGGAACAGGGCCATGAGAAAGTGGTGGCGCAGATGACCGTGGACCAGCGCGGCGCGATCGCGGTGTTCCAGGCGCTGGGCTTCCGGCCCGAGGCGCTGCTGAGCAAGCACGTGAAGGACCGCGAGGGCCGCGCGCACGATCTCGTGGTGCTGTGCCAGGACGTCGCGCAGGTCGAGGCGCAGATGCGGGCCTACGGGGTGACCGAGGCGTTCTGAACGGGTGGGTCGAAGCGGCCTCGTGCCGCGAAGGCATCGAGCGCGCGCTCCATGCGCTGCGCCATCGCGGGATGGAAGGGATCGTGGCCCGCGCCGGGCACGGTTTCGAAGCGGCTCGCGGGCAGCAGGCGCTGTACGGCTCGAGCGGCGGCCGGGCGACAGGTCCGGTCGAGTTCACCGTGCAGGAACAGCACCGGGTGGTCGCGCAGCGCGTCGAGCGCGCCCCACCTCACCGCGTCGCCGTCCGCGAGCCAGCAGCGGTGTGCGAGGTAGTGCGCCATCACCTTGTAGCGATCGATCGCGCGTTGCAGCGCATCGCCTTGCGGCTCGGGCGCGGCGCCGGACTGGCCGCCCTGCGCATGCTCCCAGGCCAGCCAGGCGAGCGTCGCGCGCGATTGCGTTGCGAGGTCGTCGCCCGCGAACACGCGGCACAACGCGGGCAGCAACGGCGCGCCCCCGGCCAGCGAGACCGCGCCGGCCAGCCGCGACCCTGCTTCGGCATGGGTCGCGCGCGCGCCCTCGAAGCTCCAATGCAACTCCGATGCGCTCGGCACGAACAGTCCGCGCAGCAGCAGCCCGTCGACCGCTTCGGGATGGCGCGCCGCATAGGCCAGCGCCAGCGTCGCGCCCCACGAACCGCCGACCACCAGCCAGCGCTCGATGCCCAGGTGGTGCCGCAGTGCCTCGATGTCGGCGATCAGCAACTCGGTGCGGTTGTGGCGCGTCTCGCCGCGCGGCGCGCTGCGTCCCGCGCCGCGCTGGTCGAAGGCGACCACGCGATAGCGCTGTGGATCGAAGCCGCGCGCGAGCGCCGGCGAGCCGCCCGAACCGGGCCCGCCATGCAGCACGAGCGCGGCGCTACCCTCGACGGCACCGGTGGTCTCCCAGTGCAGCCGATGGCCCTCGCCCACGTCGAGCCGGCCCGTGCCATCGCCTGTAGAACCAAGTGCCTCCAGCATGCGGCCGATGCTACGTCGTCGGACCGCGCCCACGCCGCGACGGGTACTGCAACCACGCTGCGCGCCCCCCTCAAACTGGGTATGCTGTCCGCGGAGCGCGCTTTCGCCGCTTCCGAAGGCGCCCATCGGCCTTCGCCTGCGAATGGAATTCCTCAAGGAGACTTCATGACCTGGACCACCCCTCAAGCCACCGACTTCCGCTTCGGCTTCGAGATCACGATGTACGTGGCGGCGCGCTGAGCGCCACGCCCTTTCCGGCACGGCCCGCTTCGGCGGTCCGTGCCGGTTTCGCTTTCCCCTCCCCCTTCGCTCGCGCCGCCGCGCGGCGCCGCACCGCATGCACATCCGCGTCCTGGGCGCCGCCGCCGGTGGCGGCTTTCCGCAGTGGAACTGCAATTGCGCGAACTGCGCCGGCCTGCGCGCGGGCACCGTGCGCGCTCGCGCGCGCACGCAGTCCTCGATCTGCGCCAAGGGCGACACGGGCGACGACTGGGTGCTGGTCAACGCCTCGCCCGACATCCTCGAACAGATCAAGGCCACGCCCGCGCTGCAGCCCGGACGCGGCCCGCGCGACACCGGCATCGCGGGCGTGGTGCTGGTCGACGGGCAGGTCGACCACTCGACCGGCCTCTACATGCTGCGCGAGCGCGGCGCGCCGCTGCCGCTGTGGTGCACCGGGCCGGTGTACGAAGACCTCACGCAGGGCAACCCGATCCTGCGCGTGCTCTCGCATTTCTGCGGCGTCGCGCACCACGAGCTGCCGCTCGACGGCCGCGGCTTCGAGGTGCCGGGCGTGAGCGGCCTGGCGCTGCGCGCGCTCGCGCTGGTCGGCAAGGCCGCGCCCTACTCGCCGCACCGCGAGCATCCCGTGCCCGGCGACAACATCGGCCTCACGCTGACCGACACCGCGAGCGGCCGCAGCGCCTTCTATGCGCCGGGCCTCGGCGCGCACAGCCCCGAGGTCGATGCCGCGATGCGCGCGGCCGACTGCGTGATGGTCGACGGCACCTTCTGGCGCGACGACGAGATGATCGCGCTGGGCTTCAGCCGCAAGACCGGCCGCAGCATCGGCCACCTGCCGCAGTCGGGACCGGGCGGCATGCTCGAATGGCTGGCCGACCTGCCCGCGCGCACGCGCAAGGTGCTGATCCACATCAACAACACCAACCCGATCCTCGACGAGGACTCGCCCGAGCGCGCCGAGCTCGACCGGCGCGGCATCGAGGTCGCCTTCGACGGCATGGAGGTCGTGCTCTGAGCACGACGAACGGACAGCCAGGACCCAGGAGCCCATCATCGCCCTCATCGACATCTCCCTCGCGCCGCCGCGCACGCCCAGCGGCGAGCCAGCCTGGAGCCACGCCGAGTTCGAGGCGCAGCTGCGCGCCAGGGGCAAGGCCTATCACATCCACCATCCGTTCAACCGCATGCTCAACGAGGGCCGCGCCACGCCCGCGCAGGTGCGCGGCTGGGCCGCGAACCGCTTCTACTACCAGATCGCGATTCCCGTGAAGGACGCGGCGATCCTCTCCAACTGCCCCGAGCGCGAGGTGCGGCGCGGCTGGGTGCAGCGCATCGTGGACCACGACGGCAGCGGCGATGACCCGGGCGGCATCGAGGCCTGGATCGGCCTCGGCGTCGCGACCGGCCTCGCGCGCGAGGAGATCGTCGACCTGCGCCACGTGACGCCCGCGATGCGCTTCGCGGTCGATGCCTACGTGAACTTCGCACGCCGCGCGCCCTGGCAGGAGGCCGTGTGCTCCTCGCTGACCGAGCTGTTCGCGCCCGAGATCCACAAGCAGCGGCTGGCCGGCTGGCCCGAGCACTATCCGTGGATCGAGCCCGGCGGCCTCGCCTACTTCCGCAACCGCGTGAGCCAGGCGCGGCGCGACGTCGAGCAGGGCCTGGCGCTCACGCTCGAGCACTTCGCCACGCGCGCGCAGCAGGAGCGCGCGCTCGACATCCTGCAGTTCAAGCTCGACATCCTCTGGGCCATGAACGATGCGATGGCGCTAGCCTACGGCGTGACGCCGGCCACCGGGGGAGGTGCCGCATGAGCGCGCCCACGCTCGACAGCCGGCCCGGCATCGCCGAGGGCTTTAGGCTGCAGTGGGAGCCCGCGCAGGACTGCCATGTGCTGCTCTACCCCGAGGGCATGGTCAAGCTCAACCAGAGCGCGGGCGAGATCCTCAAGCGCTGCGACGGCCAAAGCGACGTGCGCGCGATCGTGCTCGACCTCGAGGAATGCTTCGACACCACCGGCCTCGGCAAGGAGGTGCTGGCCTTCCTCGAGATCGCGCTCGCGCAGCGCTGGGTGGTGCTGAAGTGAACGCGATGGCGGCGCTGCCGGGTCCGCCGCTGTGGCTGCTGGCCGAGCTCACCTACCGCTGCCCGCTGCACTGCGCCTTCTGCTACAACCCGGTCGACTTCGCCGGCCATGCCGACGAGCTGCCCACCGAGGACTGGCTGCGCGTGCTGCGCGAGGCACGCGAACTGGGCGCGGTGCAGTGCGGCTTCTCGGGCGGCGAGCCGCTGCTGCGCGACGACCTCGAGGTGCTGGTGGCCGAGGCCCGGCGCCTGGGCTACTACACCAACCTGCTGACCTCGGGCGTGGGCCTGAGCGAGGCGCGCGCGGCGGCGCTCAAGGCCGCGGGCCTGGACCACGTGCAGCTCTCGTTCCAGGACTCCACGCGCGAGATGAACGACTTCCTCTCGCACACGAAGACCTTCGACCTCAAGCGGAAGGTGGCCGGCCTGATCAAGGCCAACGGCTGGCCGATGGTGCTCAACGTGGTGATCCACCGGCTCAACATCGACCACATCGACCGCATCGTGGAGATGGCCGAGGCCATGGGCGCCGAGTACCTCGAGCTCGCCAACACCCAGTACTACGCCTGGGCGCGCGAGAACCGCGCCCACCTGCTGCCCACGCGCGAGCAGATGCGCAAGGCCGAGGCCGCCACCGAGGCCTGGCGCCGCAAGCTCGACGGCCGCATGCGGATCTTCTTCGTGGCGCCCGACTACCACGAGGCCGCGCCCAAGAAATGCGTGAACGGCTGGGGCAGCATGTTCATGACCGTCGCACCCGACGGCACCGCCCTGCCCTGCCACACGGCGCGCATGCTGCCGGGCCTCGCGTTCCCGAACCTGCGCGAGACCAGCGTGCGCAGCGCCTGGCGCGACTCGGAAGGCTTCAACCGCTACCGCGGCACCGGCTGGATGAAGGAACCGTGCAGCAGCTGCGAGCACAAGGAGCGCGACCTCGGCGGCTGCCGCTGCCAGGCCTACATGCTGGCGCACGACGCCGCGGCGGCCGACCCGGTGTGCGCCAAGAGCCCCGCGCACGGCGAGGTGCTGGAGGCCGTGCGCCGCGCCGACGCGGGCGAGCCGCCGGCGCAGCCGCTGGTGTTTCGCGATCCGAAGGCCTCGCGGCGCTTCGTCGCGGCCGACGACGCGCTGTCGCTGCCCCAGGGGCACAACTGAAAGGCAGGGGTGCGGTCCGCGGGGTGACCTGCGACAATCGCCGGTTCGCCCGACCGACCCCTTCTACCTGGCCCTACCGTGTCTTTCGCCTCCGAAACCCGCCGCCGCCGCACCTTCGCGATCATTTCCCACCCCGACGCCGGCAAGACCACGCTGACCGAGAAGCTGCTGCTGTTCTCCGGCGCGATCCAGATCGCCGGCTCGGTGAAGGCGCGCAAGGCCTCGCGCCACGCGACCTCCGACTGGATGGAGATCGAGAAGCAGCGCGGCATCTCGGTGGCCTCGTCGGTGATGCAGATGCTGTATCGCGACCACGTGATCAACCTGCTCGACACGCCCGGCCACAAGGACTTCTCGGAAGACACCTACCGCGTGCTCACGGCGGTCGACTCGGCGCTGATGGTGATCGACGCGGCCAACGGCGTGGAAGCCCAGACGCGGCGCCTGATCGAGGTCTGCCGCCAGCGCGACACGCCGATCATCACCTTCGTCAACAAGATGGACCGCGAGGTGCGCGAGCCGCTCGACATCCTCGACGAGGTGGAGCGCGAGCTCGGCATGCCCTGCGTGCCGATGACCTGGCCCGTGGGCCAGGGCAAGAGCTTCCGCGGGATCATGAACCTGCGCACGCAGGCCATGACGGTGTTCGAGTCGGGCAGCGAACGCCTGCCGCAGGACTTCGAGACCATCCCCTTGAGCGAGCGCGACACCCTCGCCAAGCGCTTCGGCGCCGACTTCGAGACCGCGATGGAGAGCATGGAGCTCGCCACCGGCGCCTCGCCCACCTGGGACCGCGAGGCCTTCCTCGCGGGCAAGCAGACGCCGGTGTTCTTCGGCTCGGGCGTGAACAACTTCGGCGTGATGGAAGTGCTCGACGCGCTGGTCGACCTCGCGCCCTCGCCGCAGTCGCGCACCAGCACCACGCTGGTCAACCGCCAGCCGGTGACGAAGGAGATCCAGCCCGAGGACAAGGACTTCGCGGGCGTGGTCTTCAAGGTGCAGGCCAACATGGACGCCAACCACCGCGACCGCATCGCCTTCGTGCGCATGGCCTCGGGCAAGTACACGCCGGGCATGAAGCTCAAGGTGCAGCGCACCGCCAAGGAACTGCGCCCCACCAGCGTCGTGACCTTCATGAGCCAGCGCCGCGAGGCGGTCGAGGAAGCCTACGCGGGCGACATCGTGGGCTTCACCACCCATGGCGGCGTGCAGCTCGGCGACACCATCACCGACGGCGCGAGCCTGCAGTTCACCGGCCTGCCCTTCTTCGCGCCCGAGCTGTTCATGACCGTGATCCTCAAGAACCCGCTGCGCACCAAGCAGCTGCAGCAGGGCCTGGCGCAGCTCGGCGAGGAGGGCGCGATCCAGGTGTTCCGCCCCGAGATCGGCGGCCCGATGCTGCTGGGCGCGGTCGGCCAGCTGCAGTTCGAAGTGGTGCAGCACCGGCTGAAGGCCGAGTACGACGCCGACGTGCGGCTCGAGGGCTGCCAGTACACCGGCGCGCGCTGGATCACGGCCGACACGCCGGCCGAGCTGCGCGAGTTCGTCAACGCCTATCCGCAGCGCATGGCCAAGGACGCGGCCGACACGCTGGCCTTCCTGTGCACCTCGCCGTACGACGTGCGGCTGGCGCAGGAACGCTTCCCGAAGATCCATTTCCACCCGCTGCGCGAACACGCGGGGCTGGCGCTGCAGAGCGCGGGCTGAGCAGGCAGGCTGCCGGGGTTCGCGCGCCAACCAGGAGAACCCGATGGACACCTACATCGAAGTCGCCGGCCAGGGCGACATCGCCGAGACCGTGGTCGAGCAGCGCGCCGCGCTCACGCTCACCGTGAAGGCCTCGAAGGCGGAAGCGGCCTTCGAGGAGGCGACCCGGCTGCGCAACGACACCATCCGCGCGCTCAAGGCCGCGGGGCTCGGCTCCGACGAGATCAGCGAGGGCGGCCGCGACACCTGGCAGCCGTGGTACCGCCGCAAGAGCGCGGGGCAGGAGGTCTCGCACCGCGTGCTGCTGCGCTGCCGCGACACGCAACGCCTGTACCTCGCGATCGATGCGCTGCAGCCGCTGTTCGAGAACGCGCGCCATTCGCTCTCGGTCGACATGCTGCAGCCGCGCTTCGACGCCTCGGCCGAGGCCGAATCGGCGGCGCGCGCGGCCGCGATCCAGCAGGCGCGCGCCCGGGCGCAGGTGATCGCGCGCGAGGCCGGCGTGTCGCTCGGCTCGGTGGCGCAGGTCGAGGAACTCGGCGCCGACGCCGAACGCACGGGCTCCTATGGCGACTACGGCTTCGCGATGGCCGCGGCCGCGCCGCTGGCGGCCTCCGCGGCCGACGACTTCGAAGCGATCGACGGCGCCTCGCGCGTGCGCCGGCTGCGCTTTCGCGTGCGCTTCCTGATCAGCTAGCTGCCCGTCGAGGCGTAGTGCCTCAAGCCGAGCCCCCAGACGCGGAACGCCAGCGCGAGGAACACGAAGCCCGCCAGCGGCGACACCCAGCCCACCCAGTGCGGCGCGCCGAGCGGATCGGGCCGCCCGAGGATCAGCAGCGCGGGGTAATAAGCCACGCAGGCCAGCGGCACCGCGAAGGTAAGCAGGCGCCGGAACCAGCGCGCGTAGAGCGCGAGCGGGTACTGCGCCGCCTGCACGCCGCCGTAGGTCAGCACGTTGGCGATCTCCAGGCTCTCGACGGTCCAGAAGGCCAGCGTGCCCTGCAGCACCAGGATGCCGAGGAACAGCGCCACGCCGCCGGCCAGCGCGAACAGCGCGACGGCCACGGCCTCGGGCGTCCAGGCGATGCCGGCCTGCGCGGTCGCGAAGCCGATCACCGCCAGCCCCTGCAGCAGCCGGCCCATGCGGCTGATGCGGAAGTCGTGGCCCATGAGCTGCAGCGCGAGCGGGCGCGGGCGCAGCAGCAGGCGGTCGAAGGCGCCGCTGCGCAGGAACTCGGTACCCAGCACGTCGAAGCCGCGGCCCAGGGCATCGGCCAGCGCGAACATGCAGTTGACCAGGCCGTAGAACAGCGCGACCTCGCCGAGGGTCCAGCCGCGCACCTCGCCGAAGCGGTGGAACATGGCCCAGACCGCGACCACCTCGATGCCGGTGACGAGGAACTGGCCCACCGTGAGCATCAGCGCCGAGGCCGGGTAGCGCGCCTGCGCGCCGACCGAGGCCTTCACCAGCCGCAGGAACAGCGCGATCGATCCCGGTGACCTGCTCATGTCGCGCTCACCCGCCCTGCACCTGCAGCCGGCGCATGGTGCGCACCAGCAGCCAGCGGCCGGTGACCACCAGCAGCGCGATCCAGAAGCATTGCAGCGCCAGCCCGAGCAGCGCGTCGGCGCCACGCAGCTGGCCGAAGTACAGGCGCGCGGGAATGTCCATCAGCCCGGCCAGCGGCTGCACCAGCAGCGCGGTCTGCCAGGCATCGGGCAGCAGCGCGAGCGGCAGCAGGTTGCCCGACAGCACGATCACCAGCGGCGCCGACAGCGCGTTGATGCCGCGCTCGTTGAGCGCCGACAAGGTCGCGACGTTGAGCAGCATCACCATCGCGGTCGACAGCGCCAGGCCCAGCCCCATCGACAGCGCGAAGGCCAGCGCGGCCGCCACGCCCACCGGCGGCTGCCAGGCCCAGGCGCCGAGCCCCAGCAGCGGCAACGCGACGGCGGCGAAGCCCAGCATCAGCGCCGCGCGCGGCAGCAGGCGCGCGGCGATCCAGCCCGCGCTGCGCGCATACCAGAGCGCATAGGCATCGACCGGCCGCAGCCGGTCGTAGGCCACCGAACCTGTGCGCACCGACTGCGCCACCTCGGGATCGACCAGCCAGGGCATCAGCACCAGCAGGCCCTGCGCAAGCCAGGTGTAGGTGATGGCGTGCTCGAGCGTCATCGGCGCCTGCGCGGCGGCCGAGGCACCGCCGTAGAAGGCCGCGAACACCATCACCTTGATGCCGCCCCACCAGCACTGCGTGCCGAAGCCCGCGAGCGCGGCGGTGCGGTACTGCAGCATCTGCAGAAAGCGCGAGGCGAAGGCCGCGGTGTAGGGGCGCGCGACCTCGCGCCATCCTTCCTTCATGCGTCGGCCGCTCCATGCATCGCATAGAAGCGCGCGATCACGGCCTCGATCGCCAGCCCCTCGAGCCGGATGTCCTCCACCGCATGCTCGGCCGCGATGCGCGCGATCAAGGCCGGCGCGGAGACGGCCGCGGGATCGAAGTCGAGCACCAGCGTGCGGCCGTCGCGCGCGTTCACGCGCACGCCGGGCCAGTGGGTGCCGAGGTCGTCGGGCAATTGCGCTTCCTGCGCGAAATCGACCACCAGCCGGCGCTCGGCCAGCACCTGCGCGCGCAGCGCCTCGACCGGGCTGTCGGCCAGCACGCGGCCATGGCCGATCACGATCACGCGCCGCGCGAGCGCCTCGATGTCGTGCATGTCGTGCGTGGTCAGGAGCACCGTGGTGCCGCGCTCGCGGTTGGCGCGGCGCACGAAGTCGCGCACCGCGAGCTTCGAGGGCGCGTCGAGGCCGATGGTGGGTTCGTCGAGGAACAGGATCTCGGGCTCGTGCAGCAGCGCGGCCGCAATCTCGGCGCGCATGCGCTGGCCCAGCGAGAGCTGGCGCACCGGCTGGTCGAGCACGCGCTCGAGGCTCAGCAGCGCGACCAGCTCGTCGCGCGTGCGGCGGTAGCGCTCGCGGTCGACGCGGTAGATGTCGCGCAGCAGGTCGAAGCCCTCGCCCACCGGCAGGTCCCACCACAGCTGGGTGCGCTGGCCGAACACCACGCCGATGCGGCCCACGTGGCGCTCGCGGTCGGCGAAGGGATCGCGCCCGTCGATGCGCACGCTGCCGCCATCGGGCCGCAGGATGCCCGAGAGGATCTTGATGGTGGTGGACTTGCCCGCGCCGTTGGGACCGATGAAGCCCAGCAGCTCGCCGCGCTCGAGCGCGAAGGACACGCCCGCGAGCGCCTCGACCGTGCGATGGCGGCGGTGCAGCAGGCCGCGCACGGCACCGAGCACGCCGGGGTCGCGCTCGGCGATGCGGTAGGTCTTGAGGAGGCGGTCGACGACGATCTGGGACATGGGCGGGCCGCGCCGGGGCGGTCTGCGCGACCGGCCGGCGGGGGCGGGATGCTACACGAAAGCGCGGCGCGCGCGGCCACCGGTACGATCCGCGCTCCTGCCGTGCCGTCCGCCATGTCCTCCTTCACCGCGTCTTCTTCCCTCCCCGCCTCGCCCGACCGCCTGCTGCCGCTGGGCCAGTGGCCCGCCACCGCGCGCGCCACGCTCGCGGGCGTGTTCACCGACATCGACGACACGCTGACCACCGAGGGCGCGATCACCGCCGATGCACTCGCCGCGCTCGGCGCGTTGCGCGCGGCCGGGCTGCACGTGGTGGCGATCACCGGCCGGCCCGTGGGCTGGAGCGAACCCTTCGTCAACGCCTGGCCGGTCGATGCGATCGTGGCCGAGAACGGCGCGGTGGCGCTGCTGCCGCTGCCCGGCGGCGGCATCGCCAAGCGCTACCAGCAGGACGCGCCCACGCGTGCCGCCAACTACCGGCGCATGCAGGCGGTGCTCGCGCGCATCGAGGCGGAAATTCCAGGCGCCGGCCGCGCCACCGACTCGCCGGGCCGCGAGACCGACATCGCGATCGACCACAGCGAGTTCGCACGGCTCGACGAGGCCACCATCGCGCGCGTGGTGGCGCTGATGCGCGGCGAGGGCATGCATGCCACCGTGAGCAGCATCCACGTCAACGGCTGGTACGGCGGCAACGACAAGCTCGAGGGCGCGCGCTGGATCGTGCGCGAACTCTGGGGCCGCCGGCTCGACGACGAGATGGCGCGCTGGGCCTACGTGGGCGACTCGACCAACGACCAGCTGATGTTCCGCCGCTTCGCGCACAGCATCGGCGTGGCGAACGTCGCGCGCTTCGTGCCGCAGCTCGAGTTCCTGCCGCACTACGTGACGCGCGGCGAGCGTGGCGCGGGTTTCGGCGAGGCGGTGGCAGCAATCCTCGCGGCGCGACCGAACTAAGGCGCGGCACGCCGGCGCAGCGGCGCCCATTGGTTCCAGGTGCCCACGGCCGCCACCAGCAGCAGCACGCCCGCGTAGCCCTCGACCGTCGCCAGCAGGCCCAGCGGCGCGACCAGGAAGCCCGCGAGCATCGCCGGCAGGCTGAAGGCCAGGTAGCTCACCACGAAGATCGCCGCGAACAGTTCGCCGCGCTCGTGCGACTGGGCCAGCGGCGCGAGCGTCTGCACCAGCGCCGAGAAGGCGCCGCCGAAGCCGATGCCGGCCACCGCCGTGCCGACGAAGAACAGCGCCAGCGAACGCGTGGCGAGCGCCGCCAGCAGCAGCACCAGCCCGAGCGCCAGGCTGGCCATGCCGAGGATCGCCGGGCGCGGCGCCGCGAAGCGGCCCAGCAGCGTGGGCGCCGCGGCCCCCACGCCCGACAGCACCGCGATCGTGAGGCCGTTGACCACGCCGCTGTCGATGCCGAACACGTGGTGCATCAGCGAAGGCGCGAGCGACAGGAACAAGCCGCCGAGCGCCCACACCGCGACGAACACCGGCAGCCCGCGCGCGAACTCGGCGCGTGCCCGCACGGGGATCGACACCCGCGGCACCAGCGAGGCCAGCGCGCCAGCACGCGGCGTCACGGTCTCGGGCATCCACAGCACCAGCGCCGCGCCGAACGCGAACACCAGCGCCAGCACGCCGAACACCCACGTCACCGGCTGCCCGGTCCAGCGCACCGCCATGCCCGTGAGCAGCGCGCCCAGCGCCAGCCCCGCGAGCGGCGACACGCTGGTGATCAACGCCCCCAGCCGCTTCTTCGCGGCCGGCGCCGCCTCGACCACGGCCGCGCTGAGCGCGCCGCTCGCGATGCCGGTCGCCACGCCCTGTACCACGCGCGCGAGAATCAGCCCGCCGATATCGCCCGCCAGCAGGAACAACCCCATCGCCACCGCCTGCAGCACCAGCGCCGCGAGCACCACCGGGCGGCGGCCGATGTGGTCGGACAGCGAGCCGGCCACCAGCAGCGAGATCAGGAGCGCGATGGCGTAGATCGCGAACGCCACCGTCAGCATCGAGGACGAGAAGCCCCAGGCGTGCTGGAACACCACGAACAGCGGCGAGGGTGCGGCCGCCGCGAAGAAGAAGGCGAACAGCACCGCCGCCAGCAACGGGAATGCCAGGGCCGCGGGCATGCGCCGCGGCGCCGCGCGGACAGGGGCGGCGGCGGTACCGGGACGGCTTGCGAGGTCGGGGCATTGGGACACGGTGAACTCCTTGGCGCGAAACGGCTCTTAACGCACAAATCTTTGCGTTTGCGATTCTAGGCCTCCTCCGCTGTTAAAGCAAATATCTTTGCGTTAAAGTCGATTCACTATGAACACCGCCGTCACGCCCGCCGTTCCTTCTTCTTCCGCCAGGCGCCCGGGCGGGCGCAGCGCGCAGGTGCAGGCGCAGGTGCGGGCCGCGCTCGAGGCACTGGTCGCCGAACAGGGCCGGGAGCGCGTCACCGTGCCGGCCGTGGCCGAACGCGCGGGCGTCAGCGCCTCCAGCATCTACCGCCGCTGGGGCGATCTTTCCGGCCTGCTGGCCGAGACCGCCACCCACCGCCTCGACCCCGACCGCCCGCTGCCGGACACCGGCACGCTGCGCGCCGACCTCGAGGCCTGGGCGCGCGAACTCATCGAGCACCTGGCCAAGCCGTGCAACACCTCGCTCTTGAAGGCCGCGGCCGCGCTGGCCAACGGCGACGAGGACACCGACTGCCTGCGCAACCGCCGCCGCGAGGCCCTGGCCCTGGTCGAACAGGCCCGCACGCGCGGCGAGACCACGCCGACGGCCGAACAGGTGATCGATCACCTGATCGCGCCGATCGTGTTCCGGCTGGTGTTCGGGGGGGAGCCGGTGCGCGCGGAGCTGGCGCAGCGGCTGGTGGGGGAATTGTTCGCGCTGGGCACACCCAAGGAGTGAACACCGCTCAGGGAGCTCCGTCCGCGGCCCCCAGAAGGATCGACGTGAGCGCCAAGTTCACGTAGTAGTTGCTTCGCCCCATCTTCTGCTTCGCCACGAAGCCTCCTTCGACCAGGTGCCTGGCAACTTCCGAAACCCCGCGCTGTTGCGCTCCAGCTCGGACTGGATCGCGACGACGTGATTGGCCGTGATGAGACCGGTGGTGCGCACCTGCTCGAAACCCACGCGCAACACCTGCCGGTAACGCAACACCTCCTTGGCCGCCGGGTTGGCGAAAGCCTCGGGCAGCACGTCGTCCTTGAAGAGCTCGTCGTGCGTGGTGATGATGTTCTCGATCTCCGAACTGTCCTTGGCTTCCTGCAGGCCCAGGGTGTTGATCAAGATGCCCTGGTCGGGGATCGCCGCGGCGATTCCCTTGAGTTCGGCCAGCTTTCGACTGCTGGCGGCGAGTTGCCTGAGGATGGCGGGCGTTTCGAAGCGCCTGGCATCGAGCCGATCGAGCGAAGGAAGTGGCACGGAGGGGCCTCCTTGAACATGCATAGAAATCGCCGCTTTCTAGACATGTCTGCTCCTCATGCCAAGAAATGCGCCATTTCCTTTGCATGAGGCGCCGAGCCCGCCTCACTTCTCCTTCGCCAACCCCAGCTTCTCGATCAGCACCTTCTCCCGCGCCACCGTGTCCTGCGCAAACTTCGTGTACTGCGCCGAGCTCATGTAGTCGGGCAGCATGTCGTAGCGACCCAGCGCGGCGACGTAGCTCGGCTCCTCCATCGCCTGCTTGAAGGCGTCGTGCAGCTTCTTCACCACCTCGGGCGGCGTGCCCTTGGGGGCACCGATGCCGAAGGGCGAGTTCTGCACGATGTCGTAGCCCAGCTCCTTGAGCGTGGGCGCGTCGGGGAACTTGGCCAGGCGCTTCTCGCCCCAGGTGTTGAGCACGCGCAGCTTGCCGGCCTCGACCTGCGGCGCGAAGCCGGTGCTGTCGGCCGCCGCCATGAGCTGGCCGCTCACCACGGCGAGCATCAGGTCGGCGCTGCCCTTGTAGGGCACGTGCTGGAGCTCGATGCCGGCCTTCTGCGCGACCAGCTCGGTGGTCAGGTGCGGGCTGGTCAGGGTGCCGGTGGAGCCGTAGGTCAGCTTGCCGGGATTGGCCTTGGCGTAGGCGACGAAGTCGGCCCAGGTCTTGAACGGGCTGTTCGCGGGCACGACGATGCCGAAGGCATAGCCGGTCACGTTGATGACGTAGTTGATGTCCTTGAGCGGATCCCAGTTGATCTTGGTGGTGTAGCCGAGGCGGAACACGCCGAGCGGAATCTGGGCGATGGTGTAGCCGTCGGCCTGCGAGGTCTGCAGCGCCTGCGCGGGCAGGGTGCCGCCGGCGCCGGGCTTGTTGTCGACGATCACGGGCTGGCCGAGGATGCGGCTCGCGTTGTCGGCGAGCTGGCGCATGGTGATGTCGGTGGGGCCGCCCGCGGGGAAGGCGATCACCAGCTTGACCGGCTTGGCGGGAAAGGCCTGCTGCGCGAAGGCGGCCAGGGGCGCGGCGAAACCGCAGGCGGCGAGCGCGGCGGCGCGAAGGAAGGTGTGGCGGCGGAGCATGGCGGCGGGGGTCCCGGCTGAATTTGAAAGAGCGCGATTGGGCCCCGACGATCGGCACGAGACAACCGGGGCAGCCCTGATTTCCTCAAGGCCGCAAGGACATTCAGGCCTGCTCGAAGCCCTCGAGCACGTTCACCGCGTTGACACCCACCTCGGCCACCGCATAGCCGCCCTCGAACACGAACACCGTCGGCAGGCCCGCGCGCGCGAGGTCCTCGCCCATGCGCAGGTAGTCGTCGCTGCGCAGCCTGAAGCCCGAGATCGGATCGCCCTCGAAGGTGTCGACGCCGAGCGAGACCACGAGCGCGCCGGCCTTCACCTCGGCGATGCGCGCGAGCGCGCTCGTCAGCGCCGCGCGCCAGCCCACGAACTCGGTGCCGCGCGGCAGCGGCAGGTTGTGGTTGAAGCCCAGCCCCGCGCCGGTGCCGCGCTCGTCGGCATGACCGAGGTAGTAGGGATAGTCAGTGACGGGATCGGCATGCAGGCTCGCGAAATGCACGTCGTCGCGCGCATAGAAGATGGCCTGGGTGCCGTTGCCGTGGTGGTAGTCGACGTCGAGCACGGCCACGCGTTCGATGCCCGCGTCGCGCAGCGCCTGCGCGGCCACGGCGGCGTTGTTGAGGAAGCAGTAGCCGCCGAAGAAATCAGCGCCCGCATGGTGGCCCGGCGGCCGGGTCAGCGCGAAGGCGGCGCGCTCGCCGCCGAGCACGCGCTGCGCGGCCGTGAAGGCGCAGGCCGCGCCATGGCGCGCGGCGGCCCAGCTGCCGGCCGTCAGCGGCGTGCCGGCATCGAAGCCGAAGAGGCCCAGGCGCGCGGGAAAGCTCGCGGGCAGCACGTCGGTGCGCATGCCGCGCGTGGGCCAGTATGAGGGCAGCGCGTCGCGCCCGGCATTGGCGGGATCGAGCGCCACCCATTCGTCCCAGGCGCCGGCGATGAAGTCGAGGTAGCGCGGCGCATGCACCTTGGCGAGCAGTGCGTCGGGCAACGCATCGGGTGCGAGCAGCGGGCCGAGCGCGCGGCGCTCGACCTCGGCCTTCACGTGGTCGGCGCGTGCCGGCACCTCGAAGCACGGCACGAGCTCGCCGCGGAACATCTCGACTTTGCCTTGATGGAGTGCGTGCCGGTCGTTGTAGATGGTGAGCATGGAACGGGGTCGGCGGCGGGCGCCGTGGCTGGACAGCCGCCCATCATGCCGCACGCCGCAGCACGGCCCGGCGCCGGCCCGCGGCCGTGAGCCCGAACAGGTCCTTGGGATCGTCGAGCTCGGGCACCAGCGCGATCTGCCGGCCCACGCCGCGCTCGATGGCGAGCTGGTGGATGTAGCGCAGCGCGGTGTAGTCCTCGAGCGCGAAGCCGACCGAATCGAACACCGTGACCTGGTCCGGCCGCTCGCGGCCCGGCACCTCGCCGAGCAGCACCTTCCAGAGCTCGTGCACCGGGAAGTCGGCCGCCAGCTGCTGGATCTCGCCCTCGACGCGGGTCTGCGGCTCGTACTCCACGAACACGCGCGCGCCGCGCAGCACCCCGGGGTCGAGCTCGGTCTTGCCGGGCGAATCGCCGCCCACCGCGTTGATGTGCATGCCGGGCTCGATCATCCCGGGCTCGAGCACCGTCGCATGGCCCTGGTAGGCGGTGACGGTGGTCACGATGTCGGCGCCGCGCACCGCCTCGGCCACCGAATGCGCGCGCACGATCGCCATCGGCGAGCAGGCCGAGAGATGGCGCACCAGCTTGTCGGTGGCATGCGGGTCGATGTCGAACACGCGCACCTCCTCGATGCCCAGCAGCGCATGGAAGGCCAGTGCCTGGAACTCGCTCTGCGAGCCGTTGCCGATCAGCGCCAGGCTGCGCGAGCCGGGCCGTGCGAGCGCGCGCGCGGCCATGGCGGAGGTGGCGGCGGTACGCAATGCGGTGGTGAGGGTGAGCTCGGACAGCAGCACCGGATAGCCGGTGTCGACCTCGGCGAGCACGCCGAAGGCCATGACGGTGGGCAGCCCGACCGCGGTGTTGTGCGGATGGCCATTGACGTACTTGAAGGCATAGGCGCCATCGTCGGCCACCGGCATCAGCTCGATCACGCCGAGGTGCGAATGGCTGGCCACGCGGGCCTTCTTGTCGAACTCGCGCCAGCGCAGGAAGTCGTCGCGCAACGCGTCGGCCAGGGCCGTGAGGAACTGCGGCACGCCGGTCTCATCGACCAGGCGGACCAGGCTGTGGACATCGATGAAGCGGGTCATGGCATGGCTCCTTGCGAGCCCCGGCCGGCGCCGCACCCGATCCGTTCCACCATGGCGGGTCCAGGATGAGCGCCTGCGCCAAGGGTTCGAAGCATTCTGCGCCGCGCGCGCGGCCGCGGCGAGGCCCGAGGCCCCGACCGCGTCGAGCGCAGGGGCAAGCTCCCGCGCCGGACGGTTCGGGGCTACCGTCCGGCGTTGGTGCCGGCCGAAGAAAGCCTCAGCGCGCCAGCACCGGCGCCAGCGCCACGCCCGTGTGCGTGCCCAGCCGCACCACTTCCTCGGGCGCAGCAGCCGCCACCACGCGGCCGCCGCCGTTGCCGCCCTCGGGACCGAGGTCGACGATCCAGTCGGCCTCGGCGATCAGGTCGAGGTCGTGCTCGATCACCACCACGCTGTGGCCGCCGTTCACCAGCCGGTGCAGCACGTGGATCAGCTTCTCGACGTCGGCCATGTGCAGGCCCACGGTCGGCTCGTCGAGCACGTAGAGCGTGTGCGGCGCCTTCTGGCCGCGGCGCGTGATGTCGTCGCGCACCTTGCTGAGTTCGGTCACCAGCTTGATGCGCTGCGCCTCGCCGCCCGACAGCGTGGGCGAGGGCTGGCCCAGGGTCAGGTAGCCGAGGCCCACGTCCTTGAGCAGCTGCAGCGGATGGCTGATGTTGGGCATGCTCGCGAAGAACTCGACCGCCTCGTCGACCTCCATCTGCAGCACGTCGCCGATGCTCTTGCCGCGCCAGCTCACGGCCAGCGTCTCGGGGTTGAAACGCGCGCCGTGGCAGACCTCGCAGGGCACCTTCACGTCGGGCAGGAAGCTCATCTCGATGGTGCGCACGCCCGCGCCGTCGCAGGCCGGGCAGCGGCCCTCGCCGGTGTTGAAGCTGAAGCGCGCCGGGCCGTAGCCGCGAGCCTTGGCCTCGAGGGTGTCGGCGAACAGCTTGCGGATGGTGTCCCAGAAGCCGATGTAGGTCGCGGGGCAGCTGCGCGGCGTCTTGCCGATCGGGGTCTGGTCGACCTCGAGCACGCGGTCCACGCTCTGGTAGCCCTCGACGCCCTTGCAGCCGGCCCAGGCCGGGCGCTTGCCCGCGGCATCGGCGTCGCGGCCGGCCTTGGTGCTGCGCTGCTGCACCACCGCCTGCACGTTGGCCAGCAGCACGTCGCGCGCGAGCGTGGACTTGCCCGAGCCGCTCACGCCCGTGACCACCACCAGCCGCTGCAGCGGCACGGTGACCGTCACGTCCTGCAGGTTGTGCATGTCGGCGCCGCGCACCGTGAGCCACTGGCCGTTGTCGGGCGCCTTCGGGTCGGGCGACGGAATGAGCCGGCGCGCCTGCAGCGGGTGCTTGATCGCGTCGCGCAGGTAGCGGCCGGTCTGCGACTCGGCCGCCTGCTCGATGTCGGCCACCGCGCCCTGCGCCACCAGGCGGCCGCCGCGCTTGCCGGCGCTCGGGCCGATGTCGATGATGTGGTCGGCGCGGCGGATCGTGTCCTCGTCGTGCTCCACCACCACCAGCGTGTTGCCCTTGTCGCCGAGCTTGTGCAGCGCGTCGAGCAGGATGCGGTTGTCGCGCGCATGCAGGCCGATGGTCGGCTCGTCGAGCACGTAGCACACGCCCTGCAGGTTGCTGCCGAGCTGCGCCGCGAGCCGGATGCGCTGCGCCTCGCCACCGCTGAGCGTGGGCGCGCCGCGGTCGAGCGTGAGGTAGCCCAGGCCCACCTCCTCGAGGAACTCGAGCCGGCTCTTGATCTCGGGCACCAGGTCGCGCGCGATCTCGGCCTCGCGGCCCGAGAGCGAGAGGTTCTCGAACCAGGTGCGGATGTCGGTCACGCTCATGCGCGCGAGCTCGGTGATGCCGATGCCGCCCTCGCCCCAGCCCGGCGTGCCGACATGCGCATGGACCGCGCCGCCGCCGAACAGCACCGCGCGCGCGGTGGGGTTGAGCCGCGTGCCCTTGCAGGTCGGGCAGGCCACGTCGCCCACGTCCTCGGCGTCGGGCTCGGCGAAGGTCTGCTCGCGTCCCTTCTGGTCGTCGGCCATCACCGAGTCGTCGAAGATCTTGCGCTGCTCCTTGCTGAGCTTGACGCCGGTGCCCACGCAGTCGGGGCACCAGCCGTGCTTGCTGTTGTAGCTGAACAGGCGCGGGTCGAGCTCGGCATAGCTGGTGCTGCAGACCGGGCAGGCGCGCAGGGTCGAGAACACGCTGACGCGGCCGATGCCCGCGGCCGTCACGCCGGCCATCATGGCGGCGCGCAGGCCGTCCATCTCGCTGAGCACGTGCACCACGCCCTTGCCGTGCTCGAGCGCCTTCGTGAGCGCCTCGCGCAGCTGGTTCTCGTTCGTGGGCAGCACGTCGAGGCTGGCCACCGGCAGCTCGATGCTGTGTTCCTTGAAGCGGTCGATGCGCGGGAAGCCCGCGGTCGGCAGGAAGTCGCCATCGACGCGCAGGTGCGTGAAGCCGCGCGGCCGCGCCCAGTCGGCCAGCTCGGTGTAGACGCCCTTGCGGTTGCTCACCAGCGGCGCGAGCAGGCCGATGTGCTGGCCCTTGAAGTTGCGCATCAGCTGCGCCGCGATGCTGTCGGGCGTCTGCGGCTGCACGGCCGCGCCGTCCTTCACGCAGTGCTGCACGCCGAGCTTCACGAACAGGAGGCGCAGGAAGTGCCAGACCTCAGTGGTGGTGCCCACGGTGCTCTTGCGGCCGCCGCGCGACAGGCGCTGCTCGATCGCCACCGTGGGCGGAATGCCGTAGACGGCATCGACCTCGGGCCGGCCCGCGGGCTGCACGATGCTGCGCGCATAGGCGTTGAGCGATTCGAGATAGCGGCGCTGGCCCTCGTTGAACAGGATGTCGAAGGCCAGCGTGGACTTGCCCGAACCGCTCACGCCCGTGACCACGCTGAACTTGCCGCGCGGGATGTCGACGCTGAGGTTTTTGAGGTTGTGCTCGCGCGCGTTCACGATCTCGACCGCGTCGGCGCCCGGCGCCTTCTTGGCCTGCGCGATGTAGCGGCGCGCCGCGCGCTCGGCCACCTTGTAGGCACCCGGGCCGATCGCGAGCTCGTAGTCGGCCAGCGCGGCGCCCGTGAGCGAGGCGCGGTTCTCGCGCAGCTGCTCGGGCGTGCCCTCGGCCACCACCTGGCCGCCGCCCTCGCCGCCTTCGGGGCCGAGGTCGATGCACCAGTCGCTGGCGCGGATCACGTCGAGGTTGTGCTCGATCACGATCAGCGAATGGCCGGCGTCGAGCAGCTTGCGCAGCGCGCGCATGAGCCGCGCGATGTCGTCGAAGTGCAGGCCGGTGGTGGGCTCGTCGAACAGGAACAGCGTGCCCTTGCGCGCCACCGCCTGCTTGCTCGAGGTCGCGCCCTTGGCGGCCTCGGCCAGGAAGCCCGCGAGCTTGAGGCGCTGCGCCTCGCCGCCCGACAGCGTGGGCACGGGCTGGCCCAGCTTCACGTAGTCGAGGCCCACGTCGGAGATCGGCTGCAGCACGCGGAGCACATCGCGGTCCGCGTCGAACAATGCGGCCGCCTCGGCCACCGTGAGCTCGAGGATGTCGGCCACGTTGTAGCTCCTGCCATGGCGCTCGATGCGCACCTCGAGGATCTCGGGCCGATAGCGCTTGCCGTCGCAGTCGGGGCAGCGCAGGTAGACGTCGGAGAGGAACTGCATCTCGACGTGCTCGAAGCCCGAGCCGCCGCAGGTGGGGCAGCGGCCGTCGCCCGAGTTGAAGCTGAACTTGCTCGCGGTGTAGCCGCGCTGGCGCGAGATCGGCGCGGTGGCGAAGATCTCGCGGATCGCGTCCCAGGCGCCGACGTAGCTCGCGGGGTTGGAACGCGCGGTCTTGCCGATCGGTGACTGGTCGACGAACACCACGTCGCCGAGGTGGTCGGCGCCGAGCAGGCGGTCGTGCGCGCCGGGCGTCTCGGTGGCCTTGCCGAAGTGGCGCATCAGCGCGGGCGCGAGCACGTCCTGCACCAGCGTCGACTTGCCCGAGCCGCTGACGCCGGTCACGCAGACCAGGCGCGCGAGCGGGAACTCCACGCTGATGTCCTTGAGGTTGTGCTCGCGCACGCCCTCGAGGATGAGCCGGTGCGTGTTCTCGCTGACCAGCCGCTTGAAGCCCATGCCGATCTTCTTGCGCCCGCCCAGGTACTGGCCGGTCAGCGTGTCGGCGTCGCGCAGCGCGTCGGTGCTGCCGTCGAACACGATCTGGCCGCCGCGCGCGCCGGGGCCCGGGCCCATGTCGATCACGCGGTCGGCCGCCAGCATCACGGCCGGGTCGTGCTCGACCACCACCAGCGTGTTGCCCGCGTCACGCAGCCGCAGCATGGCCTCGGTGATGCGGTTCATGTCGCGCGGATGCAGCCCGATGCTGGGCTCGTCGAGCACGAACAGCGTGTTGACCAGCGAGGTGCCGAGCGCGGTCGTGAGGTTGATGCGCTGCACCTCGCCGCCGCTGAGCGTGCGGCTCTGGCGGTCGAGCGTGAGGTAGCCGATGCCGACGTCGTGCAGGTAGCGCAGCCGGGTCGTGATCTCCTCGAACAGCAGCTTGAGCGCCTGGGCCTCGCCGGCCGCGCTCGGACGCTGCGTCTCGCCGGCCGCGGCGGCGCCGCCGGCCGTCATGCGGTCGAACAGCTGGCGCAGCCGCTCGATCGGCAGCAGCATCAGGTCATGCAGGCACAGGCCCGGCAGCGCCTCGAGCTGCGCGCGCGTCCACTTCACGCCGACCGGCAGGAAGCGCTTTTCGGGCGGCAACACCGCGTCGGCGTCTTCCTTGCTGCCGATGCGCCACAGCAGGCTTTCGCGCTTGAGCCGCGCGCCCGCGCAAGTGGGGCACGGCGTGTAGCTGCGGTACTTCGACAAGAGCACGCGGATGTGCATCTTGTAGGCCTTGCTCTCGAGGTAGCCGAAGAAGCGGCGGATGCCGTACCACTGCTTGTTCCAGTTGCCCTCCTTGTAGTTGGGCGTGCCCTCGATCACCCAGTGCTTCTGCTCGGCGGTCAGCTTGTTCCACGGCGTGTCGCGCGGAATGCCGGCGGCCTCGGCGTGGCGCATGAGGTCGTCCTGCGCCTCCTTCCAGGCCGGGGTCTGGATGGTCTTGATCGCGCCCGCGCGCAGGGTGAGCTTGTCGTTCGGGATCACGAGGCCGAGGTCGACGCCGATCACGCGGCCGAAGCCGCGGCAGGTGTCGCAGGCGCCGACGGCCGAGTTGAACGAGAACATCGACGGGATCGGGTCGCCGTAGCGGATGTCGCTCTCGGGGCAATGCAGGCCGGTCGAGAACTTCCATACATCGGTCGGCGCGTTCTCCTCTGCGCCCGTGGCATGCACCGTCACGCGCCCGCTGCCGCGCTTGAGCGCGACCTCGATCGCCTCCACCACGCGCGAGCGCTCGGCGCTCGAGGCGCGGAAGCGGTCGGCCACCACGTCGAGCACCTTGCGCGGACCGGTAGGCGTGGCCACCTCGCGCTCGGACTGAACGCGCGTGAAGCCGCTGGCCGACAGCCACTGCGTGACCTCGTCGGCCGTGGTGCTCGCGGGCAGCTCGACCGGGAAGGTCACGACCAGCCGCGGATCGCCCGCGGCCGCCGCGCGCTCGACGATTTGCGCATAGATGCTGTCGGGCGAGTCGTGGCGCACCGGCAGCGCGGTCTCGCGGTCGAACAGGTCGGCCGCGCGTGCGTAGAGCAGCTTCAGGTGGTCGTTGAGCTCGGTCATCGTGCCGACCGTGGAGCGCGAGGAGCGCACCGGGTTGGTCTGGTCGATGGCGATCGCGGGCGGCACGCCCTCGACCTTGTCGACCGCCGGCTTGTCCATGCGGTCGAGGAACTGGCGGGCGTAGGCGGAGAAGGTCTCGACGTAGCGCCGCTGGCCCTCGGCGTACAGGGTGTCGAACACGAGGCTCGACTTGCCCGAGCCGCTGGGCCCGGTGACCACGGTCATCTCGCCGGTGCGGATGTCGAGGTCGAGATTCTGGAGGTTGTGCTGGCGTGCGCCACGGATGCGGATGGAGCCCTGTGTCATGAGTGCCTTGGGGGTGGGGCAAACATTCTAGGGAGTGGTCCATGACGCTCCCGTGCACTGCGTCACAAGGTCGGTGCGGTCGCAGGGGTTTGTCCGAATGGCCTTCGGAATACTTTTGGAAACAAATAAGGCGTTGGTTTGCAACGGTGGCGACGCCATCGACAACGGGGGACGACCACATGACGAAGAAGCACGGCCGCCTGCGCGCGGCCCTGATCGCGCTCGGCGCGCTGCTGTTGCTGCCCGCGCAGGCGCAGCTCCTGATCGGCCAGACCGCCGGCATGACCGGCCCGGTGGCCGCCAGCGTCAACGAGACCATCGGCGGCGCGCAGCTCGTGATCGATGCCGCCAACGCGCAGGGCGGCGTGCACGGCGAGAAGATCGAGGTAGTCCGGCTCGACGACGGCTTCGACGTGAAGCGCGCGGGCGAGAACGGCCGCGCGCTGATCGAGGACAGGAAGGTGCTCGCGCTCTTCATGAGCCGCGGCACGCCGCATTCGCAGGCCATCATTCCCTGGCTCGACAAGCACGGCGTGGCGCTGATCGGGCCTTCCACCGGCGCGATGGTGCTGCACAAGCCGGTGCAGCGGAACGTGTTCAACGTGCGCGCCACCTACCAGCGCGAGGCCGAGAAGGCGGTGCAGCACCTGCTGACCATCGGCATGGTGCGCATCGCGGTCGTGCACGTGACCGACTCCTTCGGCGCCGACGCGCTCGAGGGCGCGATGACCGGCTTCGGCAAGGCCAAGGCCCAGCCCGCGGCCACCGTGCCGGCCGACCGCGACAAGCCCGACTACGCGGCCATCGTGCCCGCCATCGTCCAGGCCAAGGCGCAGGCGGTGCTGTGGATCGGCTCGGGCAGCGCGGTGGTCGACGGCATCAAGGCGCTGCGCGCGGCCGGCTCGGCGGCGCAGGTGGTCACGCTGTCGAACAACGCTTCCTCGGGCTTCATCAAGCAGCTGGGCGACGCCAGCCGCGGCGTGGTGGTCACGCAGGTGTTCCCGAGCGAGCGCTCGATCAGCTACCCGATGGTGAAGGAGGCGATCGCGCTCGCGAAGGCCAAGGGCCAGAACGAGCTCTCGCCCGCGGCGCTCGAGGGCTTCGCCTCGGCCAAGGTGCTGGTGGAGGCGCTGCGCCGCGCCGGCCCCAAGCCCACACGCGCCCGCGTCGTGGCCGCGCTCGACGGCCTGCGCGACTACGACCTCGGCGGCCTCGAGGTCAGCTACTCGCCGCAGGACCACAGCGGCATCGATTTCGCCGACCTCGCGATCATCAGCGAGGGCCGCTTCAAGCGCTGAAGCGCCGCCCTTCCCCCTTGAGCAAGCCGGGCCGCGTGCCCGGCTTTTTGCTTTTGCAAACAACGGTTTGACAGGGTTTGCACGAGGAATCGCATGTCACGTCTGGCTACACATAATTGCATTTGCTGACATGGACACGAATCCCGACGGGAAAGGTTTTGTCGATGAAGAAGAAGAAAAGCATCCCGCGCCTGCGCGCCGCCGCATTGCTGATCGCACTCGCGGCGACCGGGGCATCGGCCCAGATCGTGATCGGCCAGTCGGCCGACCTGTCGGGACCGGTGGCGGCCAGCGTGAAGGAGACGATCATGGGCTCGCAGCTGGTCATCGACCAGGTGAATGCCCAGGGCGGCATCAACGGCGAGCAGATCGAGGTCATCCGCATGGACGACGGCCTCGACGCCAAGCGCTCGCTCGAGAACTCGCGCATCCTGATCGAGGACAGGAAGGTGGTCGCGCTGCTGCTCAACCGCGGCACGCCCAACACGCTCGCGGTGATCCCGCTGCTCGACAAGCACGGCGTGCCGCTGGTCGGCCCCTCGACCGGCGCGATGGCGCTGCACAAGCCGGTGCAGAAGAACATCTTCAACGTGCGTTCCACCTACCAGCGCGAGGCCGAGAAGGCGGTGGTGCACCTGCAGACCACGGGCATCCAGCGCATCGCGGTGGTGCAGGCCGACGACTCCTTCGGCAAGGACGGGCTCGAGGGCGCGAACCGCGGCTTCGAGAAGGCCAACCTCAAGCCGGTGGTGATCGCGCTGGCCGACCGCAACAAGCCCGACTTCGCGGCCATCGTGCCGAAGCTGGTCGAGGCCAATGCGCAAGCCGTGCTGTGGATCGGCTCGGGCACCTCGGTGTCCGACGGCGTGAAGGCGCTGCGCGCCGCGGGATCGGCCGCGCAGGTGGTCACGCTGTCGAACAACGCGGCCTCGGGCTTCATCAAGGACCTCGGCAGCGCGAGCCGCGGCGTGATCGTCACGCAGGTGTTCCCCTACGAGCGCTCGTTCGGCAACCCGCTGATCAAGGAGGCCCTGGCGCTCGCCAAGGCCAAGGGGCAGGAGGAGCTGTCGCCCGCGCTGCTCGAAGGCTTCGTCGCGACCAAGGTGCTGGTGGAGGCGCTGCGCCGCACCGGGCCGAAGCCCACGCGCGCGCGGCTGCTGGCCACGCTCAATGCCTTCCAGTACGACCCGGGCGGCGGGCTCGATATCTCGTATTCGCCGACCGATCACACCGGCATCGAGTACGTCGACCTCTCGATCGTGAGCGACGGCCGCTTCAAGCGCTAGGCAGCGCTTCGGAGATTTACTTCGGCGCGCTCGCCGCAGCCGCGGGCGCCGCAGGCGCCGTTTCGTGCGTCACGCCGTGCTTCTCGCCCGACATGTCGACCTTATCGCCGGCCTTCGAGATCACGTACAGCGCGATGGCCGCGAAGATGGCGAAGCCGACTGCGATTTTCCACATGGGTTCTGTCTCCTGAGATGGGTAATGCGGGGTTCAAGAAAAAGGCCTCATGCCGAGGGTCGGCATGAAGCCTCTTTGTTGAACGGAGGGCGCGTGGCGCCCTCCCCTCTGTCGATGGCGCCGCGGCGCTCAGTCGTGGGCGTAGATGTCCACGTCCTTGGTCTCGCGGATGAACAGCGTGCCGATCACCAGCGTGATGGCCGCGATGATGATCGGGTACCAGAGGCCGTTGTACATGTTGCCGGTCGAGGCCACGATGGCGAAGGCGGTGGTCGGCAGCAGGCCGCCGAACCAGCCGTTGCCGATGTGGTACGGCAGGCTCATCGAGGTGTAGCGGATGCGCGTGGGGAACAGCTCGACCAGCATCGCGGCGATCGGCCCGTAGACCATGGTCACCAGCAGCACCAGCCAGAACAGCAGCAGCACCGTCAGCACCTTGTTCATCTTCGCGGGGTCGGCCTTGGCCGGGTAGCCCGCGATCTTCAGGTCCTCGGCCACGCCCTTCTTGAAGGCGGCGATCTCCTTGGCCGAGGCCTCGTCGAACTTGAGGTTCACGACGTTGCCGATCGGTGCTTCCACCGTCTTGTCGCCGATCTTCACGACGGCCTTCGAGCCGGGCGCGCCGGCCACGTTCTCGTAGCTCACCGAGTTCTGCACCAGGTAGCGCTTGGCGATGTCGCAGGAGCTGCGGAAGTCGATCTCGCGCGCCACCGGGTTGCCCTGGAACGAGCAGGTCGCGGGGTCGGCGGTCACGGTCACGCCGGCGGTGGCCTG
>JAESGW010000394.1_pt1 | contig 49296 bp, 44 predicted proteins | sample 9269791 | NCBI WGS metagenome assembly JAESGW01 (sample SAMN16773120, study PRJNA677053) | algae metagenome | isolation source: Aphanocapsa lilacina HA4352-LM1 and co-occurring heterotrophs from near cave... | place: USA: Maniniholo cave, near Haena, Kauai, HI | collected 2009-07-28
CGCTCTTGTAGGGTAAGCTGGCTGTAGCTCATAGGGGTTCCTGGTTGTCGTAGTAAACGTCAGGATACCTCTATGAGTCCCTCAGCGGAAGGCTCTCAAGCGTTGCACTTCATTTTTGAATCGGCGTCGGCATCTTCGATAGAGGCTTTGCGGGACTGGAGCATCTCCAGAGCGCAGCGGCGTCCAAGCAATATTTTTTGATGCGTATCAAGAGCAATTACAAGTTGGTTTTTGAAGGCGATGAAGGTCTGGTGCGTGTGGGAACAAGTAAAGAATCGGGGCTGTATCGTGTGGTCAGTTTTTGCGATATCGAGAACCGAGCGGAATACCGACTGGTGACGAACTTGCCCAGCGAAGGCGAGTGGAAAATCGGCGATGAAGAGGTGATGGAACTGTACCGTCAACGCTGGCAGATAGAGCTGTTATGGAAGTTTCTAAAAATGCATTTAAAGCTGAAACGCTTGATGACAAAAAACGAGAATGGCATCCGGATGCAGGTCTACGTAACCCTGATTGCCCACCTGTTATTGGAACTGGTGGCTGTGCCGAAAATATGGGGTAGTAAACGGTTGGATAAGTTGCGTTACTTGCAATGTTGTATGTGTCAGGAAGTCAGTTATGTGCATTGGCTGGGAAAATTGCTGGGCAGCTGGAGGCGCAGGGTCTGGCCCCTCGAACTGTGTGCAAGCGTTCACTGATTCAACACTTCTGGGTTGTTATGTTGTACACAGTAAGAACCCTTGAGTACTTTGCCATCCAGGGCAATCGTCTCACCAGGCAATGGTTCGACATTCAAAAATTGGGAGATGCAGGTAGCATATTGCTGATAATCGACTTGCATGAGCACTCGCCGCAGCGTACTGTAGGAGGGTAGACGCTCTTTTTCGAGGTCGAATAGTTCGATGAGTGCTTCGGCGTTAGCCTTCACCCAGTCATCAATGGCGAGGAAGCCACGATTGCCCGCGACAACGGCCATGGTAAAAATAGTAAAGCATAAAGCTAAGGAGTGTCTGCGTCCTTCCCCGCGCCGATGGTCCGTAAGATTCTCGAAGGCTCTAAGGATTGCAAAGTCCCGCACTGGAAAACCTGCTACGCCTGTTCTTCAGCTATTCTACCTTGTAGAACGAAATGACCCTGCGCCTAACCAGACTCGCCGTATTTCTTGGTGAGAGCCTCGATGATATCTGCGGTGATTGAGGTTCGTCTCCGTTTCGCCTCTGCTACCCAGTGTGAGCGCTGGGAAAGGCGGACCTTAATCGAGAGACTGACGTAGGGGTTGCCCTCTACGGAATCCGCTTCTTCTGGTTTGCTGGCTTTCTGGCTTTCTGGCTTTACGGCATTCTGGTTTTCCTGATTTCTGGCTTCCTTGATGATGTCGCCGAACTTACTGGTCATGTCGTCTCCAGGATTTCAAGGACTTCTCTTCCCAAAGCGTCATAGTCCGCCCACGCCAACCGGGCACGCGAGTCCGACACGTCGCGCACAGGGGCGCCTTCCAGTGCGGCTTTGGCAAAACCCGCACTGCGCCGGATTAGCGTCCGAAACACCGGCACGCCGTTTTTGTCGAGTTCGTCGCGCATCGATGCACCTTCCTTGCTGGGGTGCGGCGGCACGATGGTCACCAGGGCGCGGTAGCGGGCCTGGCCGAGGGCCTGGGCGGTTTCGAGCATCGGCCGCAGCGACAGCACATCAGGAGCAGTGGGCAGGATGAGTAGATCGCAACCCTTTGCCAGTTCCTGCAGGTCGGTGCCATCCGGCCGGGCCGGGGTGTCGATGACGATCCACTCGGCACCGGCGACGGCTTTCATCGCCTGCCGCTCGTCTGCAACAGAGAAGGGCAACTTGCCCCGTTGCGCCCATTGCAACGAGGTGCGGTTGGGGTCGCCGTCGATCAGCACGGTGCGGCCGAGATCGCTGAAGAAGGTCGCCAGGTGGACGGCGGTGGTCGATTTGCCCACCCCGCCCTTGTAGCCGGTCAAAGTCAGAATCTTCACATATCCATCGAGCTTCTAAAGGGCCAGAATACCAGAAAGCAAGAATACCAGAATTGTTGACTATTCTGCGGCGGCGGCCTGGGGCTGTGGTGTTTGCTCGGGCTTGGGCTTGCGCTCGAAGACCTGGAGGTTGGGCTGCTCCAGCTGGAAGTGCCTGCCGCCGGTGGAGACGCCCATCTGCCCGGTGATGAAGGCTATCCACAGCGGGTAGCGGGCCTGCGCCTGCACGAGCCGCTCGAAGACCTTGGGTCGGACGGTGACCATCACCCGCACGTCGCCCGCCTGCACGAAAAAGCGCTTCCAGCCGTCCTTGAGCTTTTGGGCCTGGGGCAGCTGGCTGATTTTGAGGGTGATGTCCAGGCGCCCCGGCACGGGCTCGGGCATGGTCGGTGCTGGCATGGGTCGCTCCCCCACCGGAGGTTCACGTCCAAAATCGTAACCGAACGGCGGCGGGCGAAAACAGATTTGGGAAAAAATCCGGCCCAAAACTTTTTTGGCACCACATGTGGTGGCCGAAGATGGGGTAAGCTATTCGCAATTGAGAAGCTCACACAGAGCTTTGTTTCCCTTAGCTCTGCGGGAACCGAACAGGGTTTAACCCCCCTGAAAGGTCTAAAGCTCTCAAGCCACACAACCTGGCTTGGACTCTACCGACAGTGTACGCAGAAATCCTCGAAACCGAAAGCACCCCGGCCCCCGCCGCGCCGCAAGGACCGATCCGCCGCCCCGGTCGCGCGCTGCCCTTCGACTCTGGCGGCCTGGCGAAAGCGCGGGTGCAGACGGCCGGGCAGGCCCGCGCCCTGGTCGAGGAGCTGGCCTCTGGGTTGCGCTGGAGCGGCCGGGTTATTGATCGCCTCAGCCGCACGCGCAAGCGGACAATTGGGGCGATCGTGGAGGCGGTGATCGGCCTGTTGGACGCGCACGGCCGTTGCTACGCCAGTGCCGCCACGATTGCCTCCTACGCCGGTTGTGACCGCTCGACTTTTTTCCGCCTGTGGCCTGAGATCGAATTCGCGGGGCTGCTGGTGGCCGAGCGGCGGCAGAGTGGCCCGAACTTCTACTACCTGGGCGCGGCGCTCATCGACCGGATGCTGGAGCGGCTGGAAACACCCGGCTGGTCAAAGAATCCTGACAGTATTTTTTGGCAGCAGTACCGCCGCTGGCTAGGACGCTCCACTTCCTACCAGCATTCTCATAAAGTAAGAGACATTTCTGCAAAAAGCCGTCTTAATTTCACACCCGATTGTCTAGATAGCTCTGATCAACACATTCAACGTTGCGGAGCCGATCGGCTGGCCAAGCCCGAGACATTCCCCCCCCAAACCGCGGACGATACCACGGCCACTCCTCCAGGCAAGGGTGCGCTTCGCCCTGCGCTACGCTCCGGCCCTTGCCCTCCGTCGCTCGGCCGTGAAACCGAAAAGCTTCCGGGGGGGGAATGTCTGTTTTGAGGCGCCCGGGCAAGCAGGCAGCAGCGAGATTGACCATCCTCCAAAGAAAAACCTCGTCTTCCCGCGCCGACCCCGGCCGAGCGAAGCGCTCCAGGCCGTGCTCGACCGCTGGCCACAGGTGAGCGCCCGCCTCGACGAGCGCTGCATCCGCCAGATCGTCGCCCACAAACACGAACTGCGACGCATCGACCGGGTGCTCGGCATGGCCGACGCCCAAGCGCCGGGCTCCTTCTGGCGCGGGGTGAGCGCCTGGGTGACCATGGCACTCAAACGCGACATCCAACCCAACCGACACCAGCAACGGCACATCGACTCGCTGGCCCAAGTGCGCAGGCTGCAGCGCGACCAGGTCCAGGGAACAGCCGAGCCACCCTTGGGTACCCCCCGTCGCCCTCCCACCCCGAAGTCTCGACCACGGCTCGCGGCGATGACAGCTGAGAGCGAATAGGCCCGCGCGTCAGCACTGGATAGGCCGAAGCTCAGTCAGCTTCCCACTCGCTCTGTTCGTCCGCGAACACCAAACTCTCTTCGCCCCAGTCTTCCTCCGGCATTTCACCGGCATCGGCGTCGGCAAAGGTCGCCGCTTCACCGGTCCAATCCGTCTCGCTCTGCCAGGTCTCTGCGGCGGCCTGCTCTTCGCCGTCGAAGATGTCGAAGAGCGGATCGACCACGGCGGCATTCACCAGTTCGGCGCCGGCCAGGCCCACGCCGGCCCCGAAAAAGGTGCCTGCGACCGCGCCCATACCAAAAGCGGCAAACCCGCCGGTCATTCCAATGCTGCCGCCTGCGCAGGTGCCGACGATATCGATGCCCAGCTTGACGACCTGCTCCAACTCCGAATCCGGGTTATCCGCCATGATCCTGCTCCTACCGATTGCGCAAGATGCTAGGGAACAGGCTGTCAAGCGAGCTAGCGGCGGTCGCGGGTGAACTCCTGCACCACTTCGCGGTACTTGCGCGCCATGCGCTCGACCGATTCGCGGTTGTGGCCGTTGCTGTAGATGTGCACCAGCGGCTCGCCCGCATCCGGCAGGATCAGCACCCAGTCTTCTTTAGAAAAGTGCACCTTCACGCCGTCCATCAACTCCAGGCTCTCCTCGGGGTGCGATTCGACCAACTGCCGCATCATCGCCCCTTTGGCGTTCCAGGGGCAGTGGATGACGTGGTGGCGGTGGTGGATGCGCGGCAGATCCTGGCGGGTCTGGGAGAGCGAGCGCTCCTGCTCGGCCAGCATCTCGATAAGACGCGCCACCGCGAACATCGCATCGAAGCCCGGGTGCAGCTGCGGAAAGATAAAACCCATCTCCGCCGAACCCGCCAGCGCGACGTTGTTGGTGGCCGCCGCCGCCTCCATCAGCGCGGTCGGGCTCGCCTTGGTGCGCACTACGCGGCCGTCGTGGCGGTGGGCAATTTGCTCGACGACGCCGGCGACCTCGGTGGGAACGACCACGACCGCGCGCGGGCTGTCGGTGAGCACCAGTTCGACCAACAGCGCCGTCAGCTGCTCGTCTTTGATGGCGGCCCCGGCTTCGTCTACCAGCGTGAAGCGCTCGCCGTTGGCGAAAATCTGCACCCCGAAGGTGGCCTGCAGCGCTTCGACGACGTTGCCCAACTGGGTGAGCAAACTCTCGCGCTGCTTGCTGGTGGGAGGGGCGTTGGGGGTGAGGGCGGCGTTGAGGACCACCGCCTCGCAGCCCAGTTTGCCCAGCAAAGTCGGCAGTACCGCCCCGGATACGCCGTAGGCGTAGTCGATCACCACCCGGGCGGGGCTGTTGCGCAAGGCGACCGCGCTCAAGTGGTCGATAAACCCGGCACCGTAGAATTCGAGCGTGCGCGAGGGGTAGGTGATTTCGCCGATTTCGTCGATGCGGGCGCGGCGAAAATCTTCTTTAAAGAAGGCCGATTCGATCTTTTTCTCGCGGCTCTTGCCGAGGTTGATCCCCTGGGAATCGAAAAATTCGATCAGGGTGCGGTCGTTGTGCTCGGGGTGGACGCGCACGTGGATACCGCCGTTCACTTCGAGCATCGGGGCGACGTAGCGGGCGATCGGGATGGCGGTAGCCTCCAGGTTCTGGACGTTCACTCCGACGCTCATCAATCCCGAGACCAGCGAGCGCGAGATCATCCGCGAGATGGCGCGCTGGTCGCGGCTCACCTGCACTTGGGCACCGGGCTTGAGGGTGGCGCCGTAGGCGGCCCCCAGCTTGACGGCGAATTCGGGGGTGATCTCGACGTTCGCCAGACCGCTCACACCGCGTTGCGAAAACAGATTGCGGATCGCTGTGGTGCCCCAGATCAGGTTCATCGTCACATGGGCGCCCACTTCGACCTTCTTCGAAGGCCAGAGGCGCACCTCAGGAGCGATCACCGCCTCGTCGCCCACCGTGGTGAGCGCTCCGACCACCGAGCCTTCGAGCAATTGCGCACGCCTGCCGACCCGCGCCCCGCGGGCGATCGTGCAACCCCTCAGGTGCACTTCCTCGCCGATGATGGCGCCGTTCCAGATCACCGGGCGCTTGAGGTCGGCCGCAGCCCCCACCGTGACGTTGTCGCCGATGAGCGTGCCTGCGGAGAGCCGGGCGCGCGGGCCGATGCGGCAGTTGTGGCCAATGATCAGCGGCGGCTCCAGGTGGGCGCTCGGATCGACGATTGTGTTGTCGCCTATCCAGATGCCCTCGGCGTCCTGTCGGTAGCCGTGCTCCAGGCGAATCTTGCCCGCCAGGGCGTCGTACTGGGCTTCGCGGTAGGTGTCGAGGCTGCCCACATCGCACCAGTAGCCCTCGGCCACGTAGCCGTACATCGGCTCGCCCTTGGCGAGCAACTTCGGAAAGAGATCTTTGGAAAAATCGACCTCGGTGTCGGCGGGCAGGTATTCGAGCACCTCCGGCTCTAGGATGTAGGTGCCGGTGTTGACCGTATCGGAGAACACTTCGCTGGTGGAAGGCTTTTCTAAAAAGCGCACGATCCGGCCATGCGCGTCGGTAATCACCACGCCGAATTCCATCGGATCGGGCACCCGGGCGAGCACCAGCGTCGCCTTCGAGCCGTGTTCTTTATGAAAGGCGACGGCCGCCGAAAGGTCGATGTCGGTGAGCGAATCGCCCGAGATGACGATGAACGTCTCGTGCAGCAGGTTTTCGATATTTTTGACGCAACCGGCGGTGCCGAGCGGCTTTTCTTCTTCGACCGCATAGGTCATGCGCAGACCGAAGTCGCTGCCGTCGCGAAAATATTCGCGCATTACATCCGGCAGATAGTACAGCGTCGCAATCACTTCATCGACACTGTGGCGCTTGAGCAAGTTGAGAATGTGCTCGGAGATCGGGCGGTTGAGAATCGGAACCATCGGCTTGGGCAAATCGCACGTCAGGGGCCTCAGCCGTGTGCCCGAACCGCCCGCCATCAGTACTGCGCGCATCAAGATACCTCCTCGCCCACTGCAAGTGGATAGCCCTCCACCAGTCCAGTGTATGGGGCACTCGGGGGATTGGCCAGAAGCCCCGGAGGCTTCCGGTAATTCCTTTCGAGGCGTCCGGGGCGTTCTGGTACACTGAGGACCGCGGACGTAGATGAGGTATGCGGCCATGGAAAAGACCCTTGGCTTGGAAATTATCGAGGTAGTCGAGCAGGCCGCGATCGCGTCGGCCCGCTTGATGGGCAAAGGACTTAGAAACGAGGCGGACGGCGTCGCGGTTAAGGCGATGCGCGATCGCATGAACGAAATCTACATGCGCGGGCGGATCGTGATTGGCGAAGGCGAGCGCGACGACGCCCCGATGCTCTATATCGGCGAGCAGGTGGGCATCTGCACCCAGCCCAACGCCGCCGACATGTGCAGCATCGACGAACTGATCGAAATCGACATCGCCGTGGATCCTTGCGAGGGCACCAACCTGGTAGCCGAGGGCCGCCAGGGCTCAATGGCGGTCCTGGCCATCTCCGAAAAAGGCGGCCTTTTGGGGGCGCCCGACCTGTACATGAAGAAGCTCGCCGCCCCGCCCCAGGCCAAGGGCAAGGTGCACATCGACTACCCGGCCACCAAGAATTTGCAAATTATCGCCGAGTGCCTCGATCGCGCTATCGAAGAACTGGTGGTAATCGTCATGAAGCGCGACCGCCACAAAGACCTGATTAGCGAGATCCGCTCGACGGGGGCGCGGGTGCGCTTTATCGACGACGGCGACATCTCGGCGGCTCTTTCGGCGGGCATCAACGGCACCGGCGTGCACGCGCTGATGGGCATCGGCGCGGCCCCCGAGGGGGTAATTTCCGCCGCCGCCCTGCGCTGTTTAGGCTCGCACTTCCAGGGCCAGCTCATCTACGATCCCGGTGTGGTCCAGACCGGCCTGTTGAAGGGCACCAAAGCCGAAATCGAAGAGCAGCTCAAGGCCCAGGGCGTCGAGCAGCCCGACAAAGTCTGGGAGGCCGAGGAACTGGCTTCCGGCAAGAATGTGCTCTTTGCCGCCTGCGGGATCACCGACGGCGATTTTATCAAGGGCGTGCGCTTTTTCACCGGTTCCGCCCGCACCGAGACGATGGTCATCTCCAGCCAATCCAATACCGTCCGCTTCGTGGACACCGTCCACATCCTCGACCCGGCCCACCACGCCTCGCTGGTGATTTAGCGTCTATTTTGCAACAAGCGCAGGGGGTATAGTCTAAGCGACTGTACCCCCTTGGTTTTATAAAGTTTAGGAAATGATGGCCGAACGGGGTTGGCTGGTGGAGCATTCAACTTTCTGCTGAGTCCCAAACGTGATGCCGCAGCGGCGAAATGCTTCACCCCATGGTGCAAAGCCCTTGCGGGATGGGCTGAGGGGGAGTGGGTGGGCACCAGAACAGGTTCCTGCTCGAGACGTCAAGCGCGTTGAGGATGCCGCGCATCGTCTCTGTGCAGAACAACCAGTAACCTGGATCCTCGTACATGCGGTCGGGATTGAACTCCAGATCGTAGTGCACCACCTTTGGCAGTCCCGAAAATTCCTGCGAGGGCTGCGCGGAGAGGACCAACAGGTGAAACGGCTTGCCCTCGCATGCTTGTTCGAGTTTTTCGATCAGGTCCGTCACACCGCCGCGATCGGCGACGCCCGTGCGCACGAAGAGCACTTCGTCGCAACTGCGCAAGGTGTACCAGAACCGTTCGCAGCGCGCCGTGTACCGGATGCGCATGCGTTCGTGGACGGGAGACAGATCGTGCAGGGCATCGTCCGTGGCTTCGACTTCGTGGGCGAAGGACAGCCCCGTCCAGCGGGTGTGGTAAATCCTGCCTGCCTCGGGGCTGTAGCACAGCAAGGCGGGGTCCCACATGCCTTCGAAGCGGCGGGCGACCATGTCTGCCACTTCGGCGATGAAGGCTGTGCGCGTCAGATCGAACGGAAACGCCGGCCCGTCGTACCCGAGCTTGTACAGCAGCATCCGGACGGCACACCGGTCGCCGAGCGGCACGATCGCGACGCGGCGGCGCGCGGACAACTCGCAGGTGTATCGGAAGGACACGGCGGAGCGGGGCGGCGCTTTGACCCGGCTTTCCAGGCCGTTGTGGCCGATCATCGCGGTCCGAAACGGCGCGCGGTGATCGAGTGGGTCCTCGTAGACGCCCGGCGGCAGGGCCTTGAAGGCGGCGCGCACCTCCGGCCACATCGGATGGATATTGTACTCGTGGTCCGATTCGTTGATCACCCGAAAGCGGTATTCGTCCTCCCGCACAATCCACAGGTGCCCGTCGTGGAACAGCAGTGCCCGTTCGTCCTGCAGGCACCGCTCGAGGGCGTGTCTGTATTCCAGTGCGGCGCCGGGCGGAACGGCGATCGTCGTCTCGATCGCGCCGTCGTCCCCCACCGCCAGGAAGGCGGGCTCTCCTTGAGCGGCCTCCTCCGCAACATAGACGCCCGGTGTCAATACCGCCTTGCAGCGCAGGGCCGTCTGCAGTGCCTGCCAGCCGGTGTCGACGGTGTAGACGTGGGGCGACGCATTGGCGATCCACAGGCGCTGCTGCCCGCTGCTGCCCGAGACGCGAAATCCCAGGCCGTCGAGATAGATTGGGGTTTCGGGCCGCTGCCGAAAGCGCCGTTTTTGTTCTTCCAGTTCGTCTTTGCCGATGCAAAACAGGCGCAGGTCGATAGCCTCGTACATCAGGCGGTGACCGATGGTGTTGGGGTGGGCCGGGTCGAAGCTGATCCCCGGCTTCCAGCACCCCCGTCCGTCGTCCACCGCCGCGAGCCAGTCCAGCATCGGCACACCCCATTGGGCCATGCGCAGGTGCGTCTCCCACAATAGCCGGTGGTGTTCGGAGGAATAGTCGCTGTGGGGATAGACCCCGCCCAGGACGGCCAGTGCTCCTAGATCCTGCGCCAGCTGCACAAGCCGCCGCAACCCGCTCTCGAAGCGGCGCTGCACCGTCCGCCGTTCGGAGGGGGGACAGTGGGCGAATCCCTCGTTGCCCAACGACAGGGAGATGACGACGACATCGGGTCGCTCCGGGGCCACCGCCGCGGTGAACCGGGCCGCTGTCGTGCCGACGTTCGCGCCCGCCTCCGACACGTTCACCAACCGGTGCCCGTACTTCTGCCGCAGGGTCTTCCCCAACAGCGAGGCCCAGCCCTCCAGCAGCCAGGCTTTGTAGCCCAGGGCAACCGAACTGCCGATGACGACAATCTTTAATCCCTCGCCCTGTTCGGAGCGGTGCGCGACGGCGGGCAGCTTGGCGCACCCGAACGGATGGGGCTGCAGGTAACCAAAGGCACCATCGTCCACCGTGACGCAGGAGCGGCGGCCGGAAGCAACCGGCACCCAACGGTTGGGGCCCAAGGCCTCCCACTGCGCGCAGCCATCCGGGCCGAGGCGGATGTACTTATATTCGACCCTCTGGGACTGCGTGCCCTTTGATGCCGACTGGAACTTGATCGCTGCCTCCGTCCGCCACAGCGGATAGAGTTTATCGCTCGTGCACAGGCGGATGCATTTCGCGACATCCCACCGGCCCAGTTCGGGGGCGGAACCGACGAGGCCGATGCACTCGCCGATCTGGGTGTGGGCGATGAGCTGGAATCGGTACACGGGTATGCCTTCGCTTCGAAGCGCGTTGCCGGGCGCGGCAATCTGTAGAAGTGCAAATCGCCCCGACGCTATCACGTCCGGTCGGTGCTGTCGGTGCTGCAGCATGCAAAGGCACCGTGAAACGACAAGCAGGCCCGGCTCCCTCTAGTCCATCGCTTTGCGCCGTATTCGGGTCATCTTCAAGGACAGCTGATTCGTCAATTGTGAATCTCTCCACAAGCGCCAGAAGTTTTGTGGCACTCTGCTGCAACGCGCTTGTTAATCTGCCCTGTGTGCCAATGTGTAGAGAGAGATGACTCCTGAGAAAGACTACTCACCACAGCAGTCCGAACTATGCCTATGCCTTCTGCAGATTCTTCAACCACCAACGGCTTGAGCAAGCTCAGCACCGAAGTCCGACCTCAAGTCGAACGCAGGCGTTTCTCTGCCGAGTACAAGCTCAAGATCCTCGAAGCAACCGACAAAGCTAGCGAATCTGGACAGATTGGCGCCATCCTCCGCCGCGAAGGACTCTACTCCTCGCTACTCGCCGAATGGCGCACACAGCGCAAAAAGGCCACCCTCCAGGCGCTCAAAGACCAGCCTGCCGGACCCAAAGTGTCACCGGACACGGCTCTGAGAGCCGAGAACGCCCGACTCCATAAACAAAACCAGCAATTGCAGGCCCAACTGAAGCGAGCCGAATTACTCCTTGAGATCCCAAAAAAAGCTGCCGCGCTGCTGGAAGTCGACCTGAGCCAGGTCTCCAGCAGCGCCGAAAGCGAGACCCCCTGAACGCCGTCGCCAAGCAATTGGTGGGGGAGTATCACCCCCAGGATGTGGCCTGTGCCCGCGACCTCAACCGCGCCGCGGTCTACCGTTTCGCCCACCCCCCCAAACCGCCTGCACCGAAAAAGCCCCACCCGGCCCCGCCCCGGTCGCTCACGCCCCAAGAACAACAGCGGGTGCTCTCCCTTCTGCGCTCGGAACGCTTGCTCGACCAGACGCCGCGCCAGCTCTACGCCACGCTGCTCGATGAAGGCAGCTATTTGTGCTCCTGGCGCACGATGTACCGCCTGCTATCTGAAGCCGGGGAAGTGAGCGAGCGGCGCTCCCAGCGTCAAAAGCCGGTCTATCAGAAGCCCGAGTTGCTGGCGGTCGCAGCCAACCAACTGTGGCGTTGGGATATCACCAAACTCAAAGGACCGCAAAAAGGCCAGCATTATCATCTGTATGTGCTGCTGGATGTCTACAGCCGCTGCGTGGTCGGCTGGTGGGTGGCCGAGCATGAATCAGCCCAACTGGCAGAGCAACTGATAGCCGAAAGCTGCGCCAGGGAGGGGATTGGCCGTGAGCAACTGACGATTCACTCAGACCGAGGTGCGGTGATGACCCGTCGCCCTGTGGCGGTGTGGTTCTCAGACCTGGGCATCACCAAAAGCCACTCCCGTCCGCACGTGAGCAACGATAACCCCTACAGGGAAGCGCAGTTCAAGACCCTCAAGTACCAGCCGCAGTTTCCTGAACGCTTCGGCAGCCTGGAGGATGCGCGGACCTTCCTGCAGCGTTTTTTCGCCTGGTATAACCACGAGCATTGCCACTCGGGCATTGGGTTGGTACCGCCTGCGAGCCTGCACACGGGCGAAGCGCACCAACGCCAAGAACGACGGCGGCAGGTGTTGGTGGCGGCCTAGGCCGAACACCCGGAGCGCTTCGTGCGCAAGGCCCCCGAGCCGCCGGCCCTGCCTGTGGCGGTGTGGCTCCATCCGCCGAAACCAGATAGTACAGCGTCTTGTGGGCAAACTCAGGAGAAAAGCTCTGTATCAAATTCAGAAAGTTGTCTCTAATTTATTGACACATTCCGAAGCGGCTGGAGGAGACAAACACGGTCAGGCGGGCTGCGCTCAGGCGCTCCCGGCGTAGCTTGCGAGCGGCTTTGGCCGTGAAAGTCGCCACCGCCTCCTGCAGCTCGCCCAGAGTACGGGCCTTCTAAGCAACCCGAGGTTCTGACGGTGGCAGGAGTCCCGCGCTCTAGCGCAAGCTCAACGTCAGGTTGTTTATTGCCTCTATGATGGTGCCAACCGTCCCCTGGAGAGTCGGCGATGGGTACTTCGGGTGTCCGCTGGAATGTGCGCGATCTGGAGGTCATGCCCCAGAATGAGTGGACCCGCTATGAGGTCATCGACGGAGAACTGTTCGTGACCCGAGCGCCGCACCGCAGGCATCAGCAAATTTGTGTGCGCATCGCTGAGCAGCTCAACCGCTGGTCCGACGCCACCGGTTTGGGAGAATCGATTGTCAACCCTGGGATCATCTTCTCCGACGAAGACAGCGTCATCCCCGACGTGGTCTGGGTCAGCCGCGCGCGGCTGACCCAACTGGAAGATGCGGCAGGCCACCTGTGCGGTGCACCGGAATTGGTGATTGAGGTGCTTTCAGCCGGTACCGATAATGCGCGCCGCGACCGGGAGGCGAAACTCAAGCTTTATTCGGCGCGCGGGGTCGTGGAGTACTGGATCGTTGATCGCTTTGCCAGACAAGTGCAGGTGTACCGCCGACAGAACGCTCAACTGGTTTTGATATCTTCGCTTTCGGCGGGCGATGAGTTGACCTCGCCCTTGCTTCCAGGATTAAGCTGCGCGATAGAAACGTTTTTCCGCTAGACATCGCCGTGGTTCGAAGTCTCGTTTCCAAATCTTTACAAATTGTTGCTTCGTCTCAAGCAATGGCTGTTTTATTAAGTCATCGCTGATATCCTTTGCGTCCGCATCTCAATTAGCGGCTGGCGTCTCGGCAGGGCAGGTAGTAACCTGTCTCGTCGCGCAGGTGGCAGTCTCGGACGATCGAGCGCATCAGCGACCAGGAAAATTCGGTCTCGTGCATGTAGTCCGCCCAGTGCGCTTTGAGGGCAGTGTGGGCCTTTCTAAGGTGATAACTCGGGATCGCCGTCGAGACGTGGTGCGGAATGTGGACATTGATGTCGTGGCAGAGAAATTCGACCCAGGCCGGGTAGGTGCAGTGGACGGTCGAAAAGAGCTGGCCGGTCACCGGCGTCCAGGTGGCGGCGGGATAAAAAGGAATGTCCGGATGGGTGTGGTGGACGAGGGTAAACGTACTCATCCAGAAGTGGTAGACCAGCCAGGGCATCAACCAGAACTGAATCACCGCCCAGGGGCCGCCCACCCACAACAGGACCGGAAACAGCAGGCAGGCAAAGGCGATCACCACCCCGGCCGAAAGCCGGATGTCGGCGCGCTCCTTGGGCTTAAACAGCGACGGCTTGAAGTGCAAGTTGATTTGGTGCACCGCCGATGCGAACCACCAGCCCAGGCCGCGGGCGAAGCGGTAGCCCGCCCGCACCCCCGGCGAAAGGGCGCGGTATTCCGCCGGCGACATCGGCCGCCAGGCGTTGTCCATCTCGATCTGGTTGGTGAAGGTGTGGTGCTGGTTGTGCTTGATGCGCCAGCCGTGAAACGGATAGAGCAGCGGCAAAAGCATCGCGTGCCCGACGATGTCGTTGATGCGCCGCCGGGTTGAAAAGCTGCGGTGGCCACAGTCGTGGGCGATTACAAAAAAGCCGGTGAGCGCCGTGCCGGTGAAGATCCACAAGGGCGGCAACAGCCACCACCACGGGTTGAAAGCCAGAGCCGCATAACCTGCCGCGACCACCAGCACATTGATGACCAGCCCTCCCCAGGCCTTCGCCGGGTGGACCTGAAAACACGCTTTGGGAATGGTGCGGATGACATCGCCGAGGGTAGCCTGTTTTTCCAGGGCGGCAATCCGTTGGCGGTCCAGGTCGCGGCCTGTCCCCTCGAAACTCTGTCGCTGTACCATGCGGGCTCCTACTGAACGTTCACCCCTCGCAAGGCGGATCCGGGACGCCCCAAGCCCACGTTTCGAGGGTGACTCCCGGGATCGCTCGCTAACGACCGCCCGCGCGAGTACTGCAGTGTAATGTAACAGAATTTAACGGGTTTCTGCCCTGCCCACCGCTTTTCTCCAGTACCGCCACCGCGCCTGTTCGTAGGCAAAGGTGTTCATTCTAAACATTTCTTTCCCGGGGGCTACGGGCCGAAGCCGCACGGCCTGACTTAGCAAAAGTATCTACATTTTGCTCAATGCACCCCGGAGCTTTCTGGGGACTGTTGGCGTGCCCATGAGTATCTGGCATCAAACTTGATAAAGAATCTTTACGCAATGCCGGGCTTTTCCCGTCTGGAGAAGGACGATCCTGCATGATTTATGTACCCAGACGCCCGCCTGGGTGCGGTGCATCTCGCTCTCCATCCCGTATGGGTGTAGGATGCGCTATTGACTGGCAGGTTATCACAATCTCGTGAAAGGATACGTGCAGCCTATGCTCGCCCATCTTCCCACGCCATCGCTCGCCCGCATTGTTCCTCAGAGCTTGAACGGTCGCACACTTCTAAAGCTTGTCTACGTGGTGCTTGAACCCCAATACCAGAGCGCGGTGGCGGCGGGAGCCGAGCTCATCAACCAGACCAACCCGGTGCTCGCGGTCGAAGTCAAAGGCTACCTCATCGAGGATCTGCGCGAAGCGGAGCGCTACGCCGAATTTTGCGCCGATGTTGCCCAGGCGGACGTTTTCTTTGCCTCGATGATCTTCATCGAGGATCTGGCCAACAAGATCGTGGCGGGGGTGCGCCCGCACATCGGCAAGCTCAAAGCCTCGGTGATCTTCCCGTGCATGCCGCAGGTGATGCGCCTCTCGAAGGTGGGTTCGTTTTCGATGGCCAACATGGGCCAGTCCAAAAGTGCCATTGCCTCCTTCATGCGCAAGCGCAAGGAGAACAACAAAGGCGGCAGCTTCCAGGAAGGCATGCTCAAGATGGTCCAGACGCTGCCCAAGATCCTCAAGTACCTGCCCATGGAGAAGGCCCAGGACGCCCGCAACTTCATGCTCAGCTACCAGTACTGGCTGGGGGGCTCCGCCGACAACATGGCCAACTTGCTGCTGATGCTCTCGCATCACTACTTCCCGAATTTGCGCAAGCTCGAATTCAAGCCGCCCATCGAGTATCCCGACCTGGGCATCTGGCACCCGCTCGCCCCCAAGATGTTCGAGGACATTCGCGAGTACCTGACCTGGTACAACAACCGCCGCGAGGTCAGCGAGGAGTTGCGCGACCCGCTCGCTCCCACCGTAGGCCTGATTTTGCAGCGGACCCACCTGGTGACCGGCGACGACGGCCACTACGTGGCGATGGTCGAAGAACTCGAATCGCGCGGGGCGCGGATCATCCCGATTTTTGCCGGTGGGCTCGACTGCTCCAAGCCGGTCGAGAAGTACTTCTACAACCCCATCAACAACCAGCCCCTGGTAGACGCGGTCGTGTCGCTGACCGGTTTTTCGCTGGTGGGCGGTCCGGCCAAAAATGACCCCGAAGCGGCGATCGCCGCGATGAAGAAGCTCAACCGCCCCTATATGGTCTCGCTGCCCCTGGTCTTCCAGACCACTGAGCAATGGGAAAACTCCGATCTGGGTCTCCATCCGGTGCAAGTCGCCCTGCAGGTGGCCCTGCCGGAGTTGGACGGGGCCATCGAGCCGATTATTCTTTCCGGCCGCGACGGGGCTACGGGTAAAGCGATGCCGATGGCCGACCGCATCGAACTGGTGGCGGCCCGCGCCCTCAAGTGGGCGAACCTGCGCAAAAAACCGCGCCTCGCTAAAAAGGTGGCGATCACGGTCTTCTCCTTCCCGCCGGATAAAGGCAACGTCGGCACCGCCGCCTATCTGGATGTGTTCGCTTCGATCTACAACGTCATGCGCCTGCTGGGCGACAACGGCTACGACGTCGAGGGACTGCCCGCCGACCCGCAGGCGCTGTTGATGGAAGTGCTCCACGACGTGAGCGCCCAGATCCGCTCCAGCGACATCAATGTCGCAGCCAAATTGAGTGTGACCGAGTACGAAGCGCTCACCCCCTTCAGTGACCGGCTGGAGGCAAACTGGGGACCGGCGCCGGGGCCTTTTAACAACGACGGCACCAACCTGGTGGTCTACGGCAAGCACTACGGCAATTTGTTCATCGGCGTGCAGCCCTCGTTCGGCTACGAAGGCGACCCGATGCGCCTGATGTTCTCCAAGTCCTGCTCGCCCCACCACGGCTTCGCCGCCTACTACACCTATATTGAAAAAGTTTGGGGGGCGGACGCGGTGCTCCACTTCGGCACCCACGGGGCGCTCGAATTTATGCCCGGCAAGCAGATGGGCATGTCCGGCAACTGCTACCCCGACCGACTCATCGGCACCTTGCCCAATCTGTACTACTACTCGGTCAACAATCCGAGCGAAGCGACGATCGCCAAGCGCCGCTCCTACGCGTCGATCATCAGCTACCTCACTCCGCCCGCCGAGAACGCCGGACTCTACAAGGGCCTCAAGGAGCTGCAGGAACTGGTGGCTTCCTACAAGCAGCTGCGCGAGAGTGAGCGCGGCGTGACCATCTGCGAGACCATCGCCGAGAAGGTGCGCCAGGTCAACCTCGATAAGGACGTGGCCATTCCCGAACTGGGCAGCCTGGACGCGCGCGACGCTTTCGTGGGCCTGATCTACCGCTTCTTGATGGAAATCGAAGACCGGCTGGTGCCCTGCGACCTGCACGTCGTCGGCACCCCGCCCACCGCCACCGAGGCCATCGACACGCTGGTGGGGGTGGCGAGCTTCGACCGCCCCGAAAAAGAGATGGAAGGTCTCGACCGGATGTTCGCCACTGCCCGTGGCTGGGACATCGAAGCGCTCCAGCGCGACGCTGAGACCGGCGGGATCGAGTCGCTCGACCGGCTGCGGGCAATCAAGACCGCCGCCAAGGCCGCCGTGCGCTCGCTGGTAGACGCCCAGACCGACGCGGGCGGGCGCGTCTCGCGCGTGTCGCTGTTGAATTTCTTCAACATGGGCACCACCGAGCCGTGGGTGGAAGCCCTCAAGGGCCATGGCTTCGTGCTCGATGCCAAGCAGCTCAAGCCGCTGTTTGCCTTTCTTGAGGAGGTGCTGGAGCGCATCGTGGCCGACAACGAACTGGGCGCTCTGGTCAAGGCGCTCGAAGGCGAGTTCACCCTGCCAGGTCCCGGCGGCGACACCGTGCGCAACCCGATTGTGCTGCCCACCGGCCGCAACATCCACGCCCTCGACCCGCAGTCGATCCCGACGGCGGCGGCGGTCAAATCCGCCCAGATTGTCGTAGACCGCATGCTGGCCCGCCACCGCGCCGAGAATAACGGCGCCTGGCCCGAGACGATCGCGACGGTCCTCTGGGGCACCGACAACATCAAGACCTACGGCGAGGCCCTGGCGCAGATTCTGGCCATGATCGGCGTGCTGCCCGCCCCCGATTCGATTGGCCGCATGAACTGCATCAAGGTAATCCCGATCGAAGAACTCGGTCGGCCCCGCATCGACGTGGTCGTCACCTGCTCAGGGATATTCCGCGATCTGTTCCCCAACCAGATGGAACTGCTCGACATGGCGGTCAAAACGGTCGCTGAACTCGACGAGCCGCTCAATTTGAACTACGTGCGCAAGCACGCCCTCGATCAGGCGGCAGCGCTTGGGATTAGCCCCCGCAAGGCGGCCACCCGCGTTTTCTCCAACGCCTCGGGATCCTACGCCGCCAACGTCAACTTCGCGGTGGAGACCGGCGCCTGGGAGAGCGAAGAGCAGCTGCACGAGATGTACCTCAGCCGCAAGTCCTACGCCTTCGGCTCCGAAGTGAACAACGAGCAGCAGCGCGAAATTTACGAGGCGGCCCTCAAGACGGTCGATACCGCCTTCCAGAACCTTGACTCTAACGAGACAAGCATCACCGACGTCGATCACTACTTCGACTACCTCGGGGCGGTGACCGGCGTGGTCGAGAAGATGCGCGGCAAGCGGCCCTCGGTCTACATGGCCGACACCACCGCCGCCCAGGCGCGTATCCGCAGCATCGAGGAGATGGTCCGCCTCGATTCGCGCACCAAGATGCTCAACCCCAAGTGGTACGAGGGCATGCTCAAGCACGGCTTCGAGGGTGTGCGCGAAATCCAGTTTCGCCTCACCCACACCTTCGGCTGGTCGGCCACCGCCCACGCCGTGGACGACTGGGTCTACGACGAGACCGCCGACATCTACATGAACGACGTTCAGATGGCCGATCGCCTCAAAAAGCTCAACCCCCACGCCTACCGCAAGATGGTGGGCGTGCTGCTCGAAGCGAACGGCCGCGGCTACTGGCAGACCACCCCGGAACAACTCGACCGATTGCAGGAGCTGTACCAGGATCTCGAAGACGACATCGAAGGGGTAAACCTACCGCCCCTGCAGCGCCCGCCGCTGCTGTAGACGGCAACAAACAATCCAGGGGGTGGTCATTGCTCTATTTCCTGGATTGTTCGGATGTTTAGGCAGAAGAGGTGTCAGGGGAGATTTACTGACACCTGACACCTGACACCTCTTCACAAGTTCTGGTAGTTGAAGACCCGGTTGATGTCCTCTTTTTGGAAGCCGAGCACGAACGGGTGGCGGCAGCCGTTGATGAGCTGCACATCGTAGATTTCTTCGATACCGGCGTCGAAGGTGAGCCAGGCTTCGACGGTGCCCGTCTTGAGATTGACCACCTGCACGCCGCACTGGAGGCTGCCGCTGTTGTCGATGGGCGTGCCGCCGAAAGTGGCCTTCTCGCGCACTTTCGATAGACCGACGAAGGCGTACCAGCCCCAGATGCCCAGACCCCGCAAAAAACCCGGCAACTGCACAATCGGCTGCCATTTGCCCGCCTGGACATCGAGGGTGCCCAGTTCGCCCCGCCCGGAGTTGAGCACCCAGAGTTGCCGCTGGTAGAGCCTGGGCGAGTGGGGCATGGCAAACCCCTTGTAAATCACTTCGTTGCTCGCAATATCGATGGCGCAGCCGCCGTTATTTTTGTCGGCCCGCCAACCGGCGGCGTAGTCGGTTGCCCCCAAGGCGACGGCATAGCGCGGTTTGCCGCTATCGAGGGCGACGCTGTTGAAGTGGCAGCGGTCCTCCGGCGCTAGACGGCTGATAAAACTGGGTTTCCAGGTGGGCACAAAGCTGCGGGTTTGGCTGACGCGCGCCAGACAAGAAAACAGCGTATTGACCAGGTGAATTTCGCCATCGAGCAAAAACACGTCGTGGGCGGCCACATCGCCGGTCACAAACGAGCACTGCGGCAGGTAGAGATTGTCGTAGTCGCGGTCGGGGTAGTGGGCGGCGAGCAGTTGGGGGGCTTTGACAAAAGACCAGATCTGGTTGCGCGTGGCGAGCACCATGCCCTGATCGTGGGTAAATAGTCCCATCGCCTTGTTGTAAGTGCGCATCAACAGGCGCAGTCGGTTTTGATAGGTGCTGATAAAGCAGAGCTTGCCCGCCTGATAGGTGGTAAGGGCCAGAGTGACGCCGAGCCGGTCGAGCAGTTCGGCAAAACTCGGAGAGTGGACAAAGGTGACCGGGGCCTCGGCGGCATTGGTGGTGTTGGGATTGCTTGTGGTCATAAGTAGTTGTGTGGCACCCCCATGAAAGTGGTTGCTGGAGGTGTAAGCCTTCAATGAGCGTACTGCGAGTCACCTTCCAGCACATGGCGCAACGAAGCAACCACCCGCTCCTGCACCTCGTTGTCCACCGGCAACGCGTCGGAGTCGGGGAGCATAGCATCTGCGCCGTTGGCCAAAATGGCAACGCGTCGGAAAGCATCATGGAGCAGGCTCAGATTGCTATGGCTCTATCTTAGCGGCGTCCATTATCCTGTTCCGCCGGAGGCAAACCTCGTCAAATGCCGGATATGCGGCACCTCGATAAAAAAACACCCACCCCCGAAAGGGCGGGTGGGATGCAAGACGAGGTATAGCCAATACGGCGCCCGCACCAAAATCGGATCTGTTTAGAGCAGTTTGCAGGTGCATCCAGTACATCCGGTCGGCTCTCTACCTTGACAGGCAACAGTTTTCAACCTGACACCTGGCCTTGCTCTAGAAGAAACCCTGGGGCTTGGTGTCGTAGCTCACCAGCAGGTTTTTGGTCTGCTGGTAGTGGCCGAGCATCATCTTGTGGGTTTCGCGGCCGACGCCGCTGGCTTTGTAGCCGCCAAAGGCGGCGTGGGCCGGATAGACGTGGTAGCAGTTCACCCAGACGCGACCGGCCTCGATGGCGCGGCCCACCCGGTAGGCATTGTTGATGTCGCGCATCCAGATCCCCGCTCCCAGGCCGTAGGGGGTGTCGTTGGCGATGCGCACCGCCTCCTCAGCATCTTTGAAGGTCGTCACCGCGAGCACCGGCCCGAAAATTTCCTCTTGGAAAATGCGCATCTGGTTGTGGCCCTTCATCACCGTCGGCTTGTAGTAGTAGCCCCCGGCGAGCCCTTCGCCCGGTTTGCTGTTGCGCTCGCCGCCGATGAGCACCTCGGCCCCTTCCTGCTTACCCAGTTCGACGTAGCGGCCGATTTTGTCCATTTGGGCCTGGGAGACCTGGGCACCCAGCATCGTCTCGGGGTCGAGGGGATTGCCCTGCTTGGTGCTTGCCACCCGGCGAACGGCCCGATCGATGAAAAATTCATCGATCGACTCCTGCACCAGGGTGGCTCCGGGGTTGTCTTTCCGGCCTCAATAAATGTCCGATTCGATACAAAATTTTGGTATTCGTTGACATGCTGCCCAAGACCGGAGAGCCCTGCCTCGGTCTTGGGCGGCAATTTTATGCCTCGTCGGCCTCCGCCGGGTCGAGTAGACCTGGTATCGGAGCCACCTCGATGCGCCCCGCTTCTAGATCGACCACCGGCACCAGTGCATGGACAAAGGGCACCATCACCGTCTGTCCACCGCTCAATCGAATGACCAATAAATCATTGCCCGCCCGCGTCATATCGCTTACCTCACCGATGGCTTCGCCGGTATCCTGACGAAATACCCTGGCTCCCATCAGATCCGGCAGCCAAAATTCGCCCGCAGCCAGCACCGGCCGCTCGGCGGCGTCGCTCCAGAGGGTGGAGCCCACCAGGTTTTCGGCGGCGTTGCGCTCCTCGATGCCCTCGAAGCGGCAGACAAACAGCTCCTTCCCCGGTATGGCCCGGCCACTTTGCAATCGCAACACCCGGCCATCGTCGAGCGAGCGGCCCACCAGGCGTACTCCCGGGCGGGTGAGCCGCTCGGCAAAGTCGGTCGCCGGTTGCACGCGCACCTCGCCGCGCAGACCCTGGGCGGCGACGACTTTGCCGATTTCAAGCCACTGCTGCATGGGCATTGACGGTGCACCGCTCTCCTATTGAAGCAAACACCCCGGAACGATTGGAGAATTTGGGGGTTGGCCTTACGGTTCAGGCGGGGTTGACGGTATAATCGCGGTGGTCGGATGCTTGCCAAGAGCGAACCTTCCAGGCTTGCTGGTGATATTCTGCTGAATATCTGCTGCGCTTCGACTACATTCTGGACAACTTTGCCGAATCAGCGTTTTTTGGAGTGCGACGCTTGCGCTGTCCTCTCCCGTTTTTTGGCACATCGCTGCCAGGCTGTTTAGTACCTCGCGAAATGAGCCCAATTGCCTGCTGCTGTGACGGACTGAAGGTGCCGTCACTTTTCACAAGGAGCCCTATGCCCAAGCAAATTATCATCGCGGAACAATACCGCCTGGCGGCGGTATTTGCAGAAGATCAGATTCAAGAACTCATCGTCGCCTCCGGCAACCACCAGGTCGGAGACATTTACCTGGGCATTGTCGAGAACGTACTGCCCAGCATTGATGCCGCTTTCGTCAACATCGGCAACCCCGAGCGCAACGGCTTTATCCACGTCACCGACCTCGGTCAAATCCGGCTGCGCCGCTCCTCCGCTTCGATTAGCGAACTGGTCACCCCCCAGCAAAAAGTGCTCGTCCAGGTGATGAAGGAGCCCACCGGCAACAAAGGTCCGCGCCTGACCGGTAACGTCAGCCTGCCGGGACGCTTTTTGGTATTGATGCCCTTCGGCCGCGGCGTCAACCTCTCGCGGCGCATCCGCGACGATGATGAGCGCAACCGCCTGCGTGCCCTGGCGGTGCTCATCAAACCCCCGGGCATGGGCCTGCTGGTGCGCACCGAGGCAGCCGGCATGGACGAGCAGGGCATCCTCGAAGATCTCGAAAGCCTGCTCAAGCAGTGGGAGAAAATCCAGAAGCAGACCGCCGAAACCCGCGCTCCGGCTTTGCTCAACCGCGACGAAGACTTTATTCAGCGCGTCTTGCGCGACGCCTACAGCGCCCAGGTCAACCGCATCGTGGTGGACTCCCACGTCGGGGTCAAGCGCGTCAAGCAGCACCTGCTCAACTGGAACGGCGGCCGCATGCCCCAGGGCGTCTACGTCGAGCACCACCGCGAGCCCAGTTCGATTCTCGATTATTTTCGGGTCAATGCGGCGATTCGCGAGGCGCTGCGGCCCCGCGTCGATTTGCCCTCCGGCGGTTACATCATCATCGAGCCTACCGAGGCGCTCACGGTGATCGACGTTAACTCCGGTTCTTTCACCCGCTCGGCGACTTCGCGCGAGACGGTGCTGTGGACCAACTGCGAGGCAGCCACCGAAATCGCCCGCCAACTGCGGTTGCGCAACATCGCGGGCATCATCATCATCGACTTTATCGACATGGACGCGCGCCGCGATCAGTTGCAGGTGCTGGAGCACTTCTCCAAGGCGCTCAAAGCCGACAAGTCGCGCCCGCAGATAGCCCAGCTCACCGAACTGGGCCTTGTTGAGATCACCCGCAAGCGGCAGGGCCAGAGCATCTACGAGATCTTCGGCAAGCCCTGCCCCACCTGCGACGGTCTTGGCATCATCACCCACCTGCCCGGTACCCGCCACGAGCACGGCGGCGAAGCCGTGCCTACTTTTGCCCCGTCCGCCGAGGAACTGGAAGGCTTCGAAGGTGAAGAATTTGCTGGGGTCAGCACCACCGGCGAGTACGAAGAGGAAGAATCGTCGGATCTCGACCTCACGGCCCATCCGGTTTTTCGCAACGACCGGCGCCGCCTGCCGATGGAGCGCCGCCCGGCGGCGCCACCGCCGAGCGGCAACGGTGCCCCGGGCAACACCGGCGGTGGGCGCAACCGCCGCCGCCGCGGCCGGGGCGGCAATAATGGCCGCGGCGGGGCGGAGGAGGGCCTGGGACGCCCTGCGATTGAGACGGGCGAACCGGGTTCCGGCCCTCCTCCGCCCTCGCCTACCGTCCGGGTGCCCGAGGCCGAACCGGCGGAGGCAGCGGCTTCGATGTCCGGCTACGGCGGCTACGAAGATCGTCGTGACGAAGGTGCCCAGCCGACGCAGCCCCCGGTCGAAGCGCCCGAGATGCCCATCGACCACATTCCTGCTGCCGAGCAGGAAGTGCTCGCCTACATGGGGCTGCCTGCCGAGCTGTTGAGTGGTCCGGCGATCACCTCGGGCAACACCTCGATTCTCTCGGTCCGGCCGCCCAGCCCTCACAAACCCGAAGACGAGGGGAGCGAGGAGGGTGAGGGCGATCCGCGCCGCCGCCGCCGCCGCCGCACCACCCGCAGTAAAGCCTCCGAGGCGCAGAATCCCCCGGAGCCGGTTCCTGTCAATCCGGAGGAATAACATCAAGCGGCCGTCTCAGACTTCCTTCCCTTCGCTGGAGTGCGAGCGCGCCCTGTGGACGGCGGGCATCCGCCGTCTGGCGGGGGTAGACGAGGTCGGCCGCGGTGCCCTGGCTGGTTGTGTGGTGGCGGCGGCGGTGGTGTTGCCGCCGGATATGCCCCTTGCGGCCCTCGCCGGGGTCGCAGATTCGAAGTTGCTCGAGCGCCCCCGCCGCGAAGCGCTTTATGAGCGCATCCTGGCCCTGGCATCGGCGGTGGGCATCGGCAGCGCCTCCGTGCGCGAGATCGACCGGCTCAATATTTTGCGGGCGACCGCCCTTGCCATGGGCCGCGCCCTGCACCAGGTGGCCCCGGTCGAGCATGTCCTGGTGGACGGGTTGCCGGTGGCTGAACTGGGAATCGCCCAGACCGCCATCGTCGGTGGGGACCGCACCAGCCTCAGTATTGCCGCCGCTTCGATCGTGGCCAAGGTGACCCGCGATCGGTGGATGGCGCGGCTGGATCGGCGCTTTGCGGGCTTCGGTTGGGCCACGAATGCCGGTTATAGCACCGCCTCCCACCGCGAAGCGCTGGCTCGATTGGGAGTCACTCCGCTGCACCGGCGCAGCTTTGCCCCGGTGCGCCTGGTGGTGCAAAAGAATTTGTTTGATGAACCGCCGCCGGGCGGGCATTTCGTTGAATAGTTGAGCATCGGTGCATAAAATAAAATGCACCCTGTCGCCAGGAACGACGCGGCTTTGTCTACGCTGGTAGTGAAGCGTCTCAATCCGGCGGGGAAGCGCTGTCAGCAAAGTTCATACGATTAGTTCCACCGAGCGCCCGACATGATCGATCCCAATTGGTTTGCAGACGAATTGATGCGCGAACACGATGCTTGCGGCGTCGGCTTTTTGGCCGACAGCCGCGGTCGAGCCAGCCACGATCTGATCGCCCGGGCGCTCGAGGCGGTTACCTGTTTGGAGCACCGGGGCGGCTGCGGCGCCGACCGCGACTCCGGCGACGGCGCCGGCCTGCTCAGTGCGATCCCCTGGGCGATCGTCGACGCCTGGTGCGCCGAATCCGCTCTGGCCGCTCCCGACCCCAACCGGCGGGCGGTGGGCATGCTCTTTTTGCCGCGCGACGCGCAAGCCCAGGAGCGCTGCCGGGCGATTGTCACCGAGCGCTTCGCAGCCGAAGGTTTTCGGGTGGTTGGTTGGCGGACGGTTCCCGTCCGCCCCGAGTACCTGGGTCTGCAGGCGGCCTCGACCCGGCCGGAAATTGTGCAGGTGATCCTCGAATCCGACGAGCCCTGTTTGCCCACCGAGCGGGAGCGCAGGCTGTACCTGGCGCGCAAAGCCATCCGTTCGAGTATCGACAAAACCTTTGCCCGGGAGGTGGCGCGCGATTTTCACTTCACTTCGCTCTCGTGCCGGACGATTGTCTACAAGGGCATGGTGCGATCGGAGGTGCTTGGACGCTTCTACGAAGATCTGCTGGATGAGCGCTTCGAGAGCCCTTTTGTCCTTTACCACCGCCGTTTCTCGACCAACACCTTTCCGCGCTGGCCGCTCGCGCAACCGCTGAGACTGCTCGGACACAACGGCGAGATCAACACGGTCCTGGGCAACCGCAACTGGATGAGCGCGCGCGAGCCGGACTTAACCAGCGAACTGTGGGGCGGGCGCATCGAGAAGCTCAAGCCCATTCTGGAGTTGGAAGGTTCCGACTCGGCTTCCCTCGACAATGCCTTTGAACTGTTGGTCCGTTCGGGCCGCGACCCGCTGCATTCGATGATGATGCTGGTGCCGGAGGCCTACGGCAACCAGCCGGCGCTTGCCGACTTCCCGGAGGTGGCCGGCTTCTATCAGTACTATGGCCCGCTGCAGGAATCCTGGGATGGCCCGGCGCTGGTGGTCTTCTCCGATGGGGTGCAGGTGGGGGCGACCCTCGATCGCAATGGCCTCAGGCCCGCCCGCTACGCGATCACCGACGACGGCCTGGTGCTCGTCGCTTCAGAGGCCGGGGTGGTCGATCTGCCCCTCGAACGGGTGCTCGAAAAGGGGCGCCTCGGCCCCGGCCAAATGATCGCCGTCGATCTCGAATCGGGCGAAATTCTCAAAAACTGGGACATCAAACAAAAAGTGAGCCGACGGCAGCCCTACCGCGCGTGGGTGACCCGTCACCGGCAAACCCTCGAAACCCAGCCCTACCTGGACGGCCCGCAGCTCGACACCCACGATTTGCTGGTCCGCCAGCGCGCCACCGGCTACACCCTTGAAGATGTCGAGCGCATTATTTTGCCCATGGCCCAGGCGGGTAAAGAGCCGGTGATGTCGATGGGCGACGACACGCCCCTCGCGGTGCTCTCCCAGAAGGAGCGGCTTTTGTACGATTACTTCAAGCAGCGCTTCGCCCAGGTGACCAACCCACCCATCGACCCCATCCGCGAAGGGCTGGTGATGTCGCTGGAGATGTACCTGGGGCCGCGCGGCAGCTGGCTTGAAGAAAAACCCGAATTTGCCCGGCTGTTGCGGCTCACCAGCCCGATTCTCAACGAAAACCAACTGGCCGCGCTGCGCTCGCTCGATGCACCGTTCAATTCCCAGATGCTCGAAGTGGTCTTCGCACTCGACGAAGGTGCCGAAGCGCTCGAAAAGCGTCTGGAAGGGCTGTGCGCCGAGGCCGAGCAGGCAGTGCGCTCGGGCGCGAGCGTCCTGATTTTGAGCGATCGCGCCCTTGGCGGCGAGCGGGCCACCCTGCCGCCGCTTCTGGCCGTGGGGGCCATCCACCATCACCTGATTGCCGTCGGCCTGCGGTTGCGCGCGTCGCTGGTGGTCGAGACCGCCCAGTGCTGGAGTACCCATCACTTTGCCTGTCTATTCGGCTACGGTGCCAGCGCGGTCTGTCCCTACCTGGCCTTCGAAACGATTCGCAACTGGTGGGCGGCCCCTACCACCCGCGAACTGGTGCGCAACGGCAAAATCGAAGATCAAAGCGTCACCCGGCTGCAGCAAAATTACGTCTCCTCCGTCGAGGCGGGCATTCTCAAGATCCTCTCCAAGATGGGCATTTCGCTGCTAAGCAGCTACTCGGGCGCCCAGATCTTCGAAGCGATCGGCATCGGCGCTCCGGTAATCGACACAGCCTTCTGCGGCACTATCTCCCGGGTGGGCGGCATGGGTTTTGCCGACATCGCCCGCGAGGCGCTGCAGTTTCACATCGCCGCCTATCCGGAGGTCTCCGCCCAGAAATTGCTCAACTACGGCCTGATTACCTACCGGCCGGGGGGCGAATTTCACATCAACAACCCAAAGATGGTCAAGGCGCTGCACGCTGCGATCAAACTGCCCGAGCGCGCCGGGGCCGAGCGCGAACAGCTCTACGGCGATTACATCGATCAGATCCGCTCCCGTCCGCCCGCTGCGCTGCGCGATTTGCTCGAATTTAAAAGCGACCGCTCCCCGATCGCCCTCGAAGCGGTCGAATCCGTCGAAACCATCCTGCACCGCTTCTGCACCGGGGGCATGTCCCTGGGAGCCCTCGGGCGCGAAGCCCACGAGGTGCTCGCCGTCGCCATGAACCGCATCGGCGGTAAATCCAATTCTGGCGAAGGGGGCGAAGACCCGGTCCGCTTCAAGCCGCTCACGGACGTCCTGCCCGACACCACCTCCCCGTCGCTGCCGGGCATCCTGGGCCTGCGCAATGGCGATTCGGCCAGTTCCGCCATCAAACAGGTGGCGAGCGGTCGCTTTGGCGTCACCCCCGAGTACCTGGTGAGCGCCCGCCAACTGGAGATCAAGATCGCTCAGGGAGCCAAGCCCGGCGAAGGCGGCCAACTGCCCGGCCACAAAGTTGATCACTACATCGCCACGCTGCGCCGCTCGAAACCGGGCGTCCCGCTCATCTCCCCCCCACCCCACCACGACATCTACTCGATCGAAGACCTTGCCCAGCTAATCTTTGATCTGCACCAGATCAACCCCGAGGCGTTCGTCTCGGTGAAGCTGGTGGCCGAAGTGGGTATCGGCACGATCGCCGCCGGTGTGGCCAAGGCAAACGCCGATGTCATCCAAATTTCAGGCCACGAGGGCGGCACGGGCGCTTCCCCGCTCAGTTCGATCAAGCACGCGGGGGTGCCCTGGGAACTGGGGCTCACCGAAGTGCATCAGGTGCTGCTTGCCAACCAGTTGCGCGACCGGGTGACCCTGCGCGTGGATGGGGGCCTGCGCACCGGCTATGAAGTGGTGCAGGCGGCGATGCTGGGTGCTGAGGAATACGGCTTCGGCTCGATCGCCATGATCGCCGAGGGGTGCATTATGGCCCGCGTCTGCCACCTCAATACCTGCCCCAAGGGTGTTGCCACCCAGAACCCCGAGTTGCGCCGCCGCTTCGACGGCCTACCGGAACACGTCGTCAATTTCTTCTGGTTTATCGCCGAAGAGGTGCGCTCGCTCCTCGCCTCCCTCGGTTACCGGAGTCTGGAGGAAGTGATGGGCCGGGTGGACCTGCTTGCCCAGCGCGAGGTGCCTCTCGCCAAGACTGTGCGGCTGGATCTGACCAGCCTGCTGGGCGGTCTGGACCATACCGGTCGCGACTGGCTTGCCCATAGCGAGTGTGCCCACGGCAACGGGCCGGTGTTGGACGATCTGATCTTGCAAGATCCCGAAATCGAGTGGGCCATCGCCCACCACGCTCAGGCCCACAAGTTCTTCCCCGTGCTCAACACCGACCGATCGGTAGGAGCGCGCGTGAGCGGCCGGATCGCCGGACTGTACGGCGACAGGGGCTTTGGGGGCGAACTGGTGCTGGTCTTTAGCGGCTCAGCGGGCCAGAGCTTTGGTGCCTTCAATCTGCAGGGGATGACCCTGGTGCTCACTGGGGAGGCCAACGACTACGTGGGCAAGGGCATGAACGGCGGTGAAATTCTGATTCGGCCCTTTGCAGGCGCCCGCTACGAACCCCACCGCAACGTGATCATCGGCAACACCTGTCTGTACGGGGCGACGGGCGGGGCGCTGTTTGCCAACGGTCAGGCGGGCGAGCGCTTTGCGGTGCGCAACTCGCTGGCAACCGCCGTCGTCGAAGGCTGCGGCGATCACGGCTGCGAGTACATGACGGGTGGTGTGGTCGTTGTACTCGGCCCGGTGGGCCGTAACTTCGGGGCGGGCATGACCGGCGGCATCGCCTATGTGTTCGACGCCGACGACAGCCTGCGCGCCCACGTCAACCTCGACAGCGACAAAGTGCTGCAGCGCGTCCCCCGAGGTGCGGGCGAAGCCCAACTGCTTAGCCTCATCCAGGACCACTACCGTAAGACCGACAGCGATCTGGCCCGACGGATCCTGGAGAATTGGGAGTCACATTTGCCTTTGTTCTGGCAGGTTGTGCCCCCTTCTGAAAAAGATTCCCCCGTCGCCCGCAGCGAATCGATCCTCACTCCAGCCGAGTAAAGCCAGCGCGTACAAGATAAAACCCACCTATACTCGGGGCAATCCTTCCCGGTCGGCAGACGATATTGTGCCAACCCAACTCGCCTGCCCGGCGGACGCCGGCAAGCGGCGACGACAACAGGTGCGGCTGTGGACGCTTGCCGCCGCCCACAAGGGCGATCCGCGCTCGGTCGAAGGCCGTAAACTCTACAGCCACACCGCCAAGGTCAACAGTGTCGACCTCCGTACCCGGTCGTCGGCGACGTGCCCCAGCACTATCCCGAGGACAGGCCAATACAGCGCGCTCAGCGGCTGCAGCTGCCAGGGCCACCCCACCCGTCGAGATCGTCCCTAGACCGAAACCGCCGGCCCCTGTGCTCAGGCCACCGGAGATCGTCTTTTTGCGCATCGACGGCAAGCCGGCCCCGGCCAACTACCCAGTCGAGATCCACAACCCCAAAAAACCCGCCAAGCACCTGACCATCGGCTGGCAGGTCACAGGCGAAAAGCTCAACGCCGAATCGCTGCCGGCCCCGGGAACGGTGTCACTTTCCTCAGCCTCAAAGCGGCCAACCCGGCTGGAGCGGTCGTCCGCTCGGTGACGCCGCAGCCGGTGGTGTCGCCATTTCAAACCCCAGGAGGTCAAACTATGACGATCCTGTGCCCCGAATGCGGCACCCAGAACCCTGAAGGCACGACCTACTGCATCGAGTGCGGCGCCGATCTCGCCCAGGCGACGGCCCAACCGGCCGGCCCGGGCGAACCGTCTTTGTCCCCATCCCCGGAGGTTTCTATGACGTCTTCTTCAGAACCGCTGCGTCCTGCCGCCGAGCTGAACGGTGCCGCCAACGCGCGCATCGCTTCTCCGGCAACCTATCTGCAGTTGGAGCGGGCCGTGCTCGTTCACCTTGCCACGGGCGAGCGCTTCGAAGTGCCGGTCACCCAGTCCTCGGCGGTGATCGGCAAACCCAACGACGAAGTGAATGTCGATATCGACGTGTCCCACCTGGCGGGCGCCGACATCGTCTCGCGCATCCACGCGCTGGTGCGCGAGGAGGAGGGCGATTTTTATCTGGAGGATGCCGGCAGCAGCAACGGCACTTTCCTCAACGGCGAAGCGCTCAAACCCGGCGCCCGCTTCCGGCGCAAACTCCAACCGGGTGACACGCTGGCGCTCGGCAAAAACGAAAAGATCGCCTTTCGCTTCGAGATCACCGAGTAGGAAAAAGTGCGGCTTCAACCTGCAATAAACCGGGCAGTGCCTGTGGCTGCTGCCTTACGATTGGGTCATGGTTGACCATGACCGGCTATTCAAAGAACTGCTCACGACGTTTTTTGTCGAATTTATCGACCTATTTTTTGAGGACGTGAGCGGCTACATCGAGCGCAACTCGATCAGCTTCCTTGACAAGGAACTGTTCACCGACGTCACTGCCGGGGAGCAGTTCGAGGTGGATATCGTAGCCAAAGTGCGCTTCCTGGATAGAGACACTTATTTTCTGGTGCACATCGAAAACCAGTCCAGCTCCGAGGCAGGCTTCGATTTTCGGATGTACCGGTACTTCGCGCGTCTGTACGAAAAATTCCGGTTGCCGGTCTACCCGATTGTCGTGTGTTCGTTCAACGAGCCCCTGCGGGCCGAACCCAACATCCACCGCGTCGAGTTTCCCGGCTTCACGGTGCTGGAGTTTCACTACCGGGTACTGCAACTGAATCGGCTCAACTGGCGCGACTATGTCAGGCAGGAGAACCCGGTGGCCAGCGCCTTGATGGCCAAAATGCGCATTGCACCCGATGAACGGCCCAGGGTCAAACTGGAGTGTTTGCGTTTGCTTGCGACACTGCAACTCGACCCCGCCCGGATGAAGATGATTTCGGGTTTCGTAGATACCTATTTGAAGTTAAGTGCTGAAGAGGTGCGCCTCTTTGCAGTGGAACTTGCTACCATCGGGCCAGGTGATCGCGAGGGCGTCGTGGATATTGTCACCAGCTGGATGGAAGAAGGAATGCTCTTAGGTCGGGAGGAAGGAATCGTCAGGGGCCGGGAGGAAGGAATCGTCAGGGGTCGGGAAGAAGGGCTGATCCAGGGTAGGCAGGAAGAGGCTTTGATCCTTGTCCAGCGTCTGCTGAATCGCCGCCTTGGGGAACTGGACACCGAAACACTCGAACGAGTGCGCACACTTTCAGTCGCCGAGCTCGAAGCGCTCAGCGAAGCTTTGCTAGATTTCCGTGAACTTGCAGATCTGCTCACCTGGCTGGCTCAGAAATAATCCATCTCCAAAAGCCTGGCGAGCGAATCGATCGTGTCGGCACCGGCCGCTCCGGAGCGGTCGACTTTGCGAACCCGGATACCGGCTGCTTTGGCGCCGATCACATCCTCGGTCGAGTCGCCGATGTGGATAGCTCCGTCGGCTGAACAACCCAGCCGCTGAAGAGCGTGGGCAAAAAGGCGCGGGTCGGGCTTGGCGTGGCCCACCTCGGTAGAGATGGCCACCACCTGAAAATAACCGCGCAGCTCAAGCGCTTCGAGAACCGGGTAAAGCCGCTCGTCGAAGTTGGAGACCACTGCGAGGACTAGACTGCGCGAGCGCAGTCCAGCGAGTACACTGACGGTCTCCGGGTAGACAAACCAGGGCTCAGCAGTAGCAAAGTGATGCCAGACCCGATCGAAGTAGGCCTCGAAGTCGGGAAAATCGGTGTCGGTAAACGTCTGGGCCACCACGGAGCGCCACCAGGACCGCGCATCGGCCTTCGGGGGTCGACGCGCGGCAAAGGCCTTACGGAAGTGTTTTTCGATGGCTTCGGGATCGCTTATGACCCCGAAAGTCCTGGCGATGGCGCTGTAAATTTCGCCCACCGAGCCGCGCACCCCGAATAGCGTGCCCACGGCATCAAAGAGCACCGCCTTCACTGACCGGCACCCAGGGTACCCCGCAGCCAGGTCGCCTCCAGGGGGGCCGAGCGCACTTCAAAGATCCAACTTTCCTGGCCATCGTCACTCCTCAAAAGTGCCCAGCCGCCCTGCCACCGGCTCTCGTCCTGCAAAGCCGACAGGCCGACTTCACCGGCCAACTGGGCCACCCGCGCAAGGGGGACGGCCTGAGGAGCGGGATCTTGCACGACGACCTGAACACTCCAGAGGCCCGCGTTCAGGCTAAGGCGCAACTGGGCGGGCCACTCGCAGCGCTCCAGAAAAGTCTGCAACAGTGCGGGCTCGATCTGGGGCACAGAGGCGGCGGGGCGAACCTGCACGATGCGCTGCCCGGCGCCCACCGGTCCGGCGGCGCGCACCGGCAGGTCCGGATAAGCCTGCGCGAGGGGAGGAACCGAGTTGATGAAATGGGTCTGCCAGAGGATGCGGGCCGCCTCGATCCAGGTCCAGAGCATCTGCCAGGTGGCCGTCCATGGGCCACCGCGCGGCGGCCGCACCTTCCAGGTGCGCGGGCGCTTTTCGATGAGCGCCTGGATCTGGGCATTATCGAGGTCGCCCAATCCGGCCGGAAGAAACTGGACCGCGCCTTGCGCATCAACTTCAAAATGTTCCGCGCGCAGGCGCAGCGCCTCAAGGCCCGCTTGCAAAAACGGCATGAACGCTTCGGCCTCCTCGTCCTCGTCCCAGTGGCCGAGTTTCGGGAAGTCCTGAATGCAGGCAATCAAAGGCTGGGTGTCGAGAGTCCATACCCGCCACTCCTCACCGCCGATGAGCGAGCGGATGGTCTCTGTGCCCTCGACCACCAGTTCGCTGTCGGGTGGTTCCTTCCAGGACCTCACCGGCCCGGGGAGGTAGAGTTTCCATTGCTCCCCCTCGCCGCGCCAGACGTTGAACTGCTCCGAGACGGCCGCCCGCGCCCAGGGTTTGTCCAGTATTTCTGCCAGTGCGAACACCCGTCCACTCCAGGGGTCGTATCCCTAGGCTTAATTGTCCCACATTGCGCCCGGCGCTCAAGGGGCCAGCCGTCACTGGTAAAGACTGTCACACGCTTCGAGCGATAAGCGCGATTGCACCGGCAGATCGAGGGATGAACGGAACCCCCTCGCGAAGCGGGCCACCCCAGCGCAGGCGATCATCGCCGCGTTGTCGGTACAAAAGCGCATCGGCGGGAAAACGGCCCGGTACGATCCGGCTTGCCCGAGCCGTTCGCGCAAGCCGCGGTTGGCGGAGACGCCCCCCGCCACCACGACCGTGTCATAGCCGGTGTGGGCCAGGGCCAACTCCACCCGCTCGGCCAGGGCCTCGACCACGGTGCGCTGGAAGCTCGCGGCCAGATCCGCCCGGTCGATGGGCAGACTCTGGAGCCGGTGTTTTTCAGCCAGGCGCAGCACGGCGGTCTTCAGGCCGCTGAAGCTGGTGTCGAAAGGCGATGCGACCCGCCCCCCCGGCAGCGCAAAGGCACTTGGGTCGCCCTGCTGCGCCAATTTGTCGATCGCAGGACCGCCCGGGTAACCAAGTCCCAGTACCCGCGCTACCTTGTCGTAGGCTTCACCCACCGCGTCGTCGCGGGTGCGCCCCAGAATGCGGTAGCGGCCGTGCGCCTCGACAACCACCAAGCTGGTGTGCCCCCCCGAGACGAGCAAGCACAGAAAGGGGGGTTCCAGGGCCGGGTCGCTCAAAAAAGCTGAGTAGATGTGACCTTCGAGGTGGTGGATGCCGACCAGCGGCCTGGCGTGCACGAGGGCCAGGGTCTTGGCTGCCATCGATCCCATCAGCAACGAGCCGACCAGGCCGGGGGCACAGGTAAAGGCGACAGCGTCGATGTCGGCCCAACCCAGGCCACCCTCGCCAAAACATGCCGCAATCACCCCGCCCAATGCCTGCAAGTGTTCGCGCGAGGCAACCTCCGGCACGACACCACCGGTCAGGCGGTGCACGTCGATTTGCGAAGCGATGATCGACGCGACGACGGTCCGGCCGCGCACAATGGCGGCGGCGCTTTCGTCACAACTGGTCTCGATGGCAAAGATGGTTGTCACAGCAGCGATTCGAGGGCGCGCAGCATCCGGATCTGATAGTCAAGGTGTCCCCTCGCTCGATCGTAATCCAAGCAATCGCGGTGCTGGGCTTCGGCGTTCAAGTAGCGCACACGGTTGCGGGCCGCCCACACCGAGAGCGACCCGTCGTCGGCTGTACGGACGGGCTGCAGCACCACGTTGAATCCCAAGGTGCGCAGAGCGTCAAAATCGCCCGCCTCGGTGACCAGAAAAAAATCATCCGGATCCGCGCCGGTGGCCCGGTGGACGACCGGCTTGTCGGAGTGCTTGAAGACGTTGCCCACGTTCAGGCTGCCGTCGGTGTTATTGTGCACTCCCACCAAGGGCCCGTAGGAGCGCCCGAGCCATTCCCCGAGTGTGGCCAATACCTGTGCGCCGATGCGGGCGAAATGGGTACCCGCCAGATCTAAATCCATAGGTCTAAAGCTCGTCGCCACCGGAGGCACCACGGCGCACTTGGGCCGCAAGGCGGTGATCTGTGCAGCCACCACCTGCGGCTCGGAGTACATCCGGTTGGGATCGCACCAGAGGCGGCGACCGCCCAGGTGTTGATAGATATAGCGCCGACCTGTCTGTCGAAGTTCGATGAGCACCCCGGAGGGACGGCTTTGCCACCGCCGCTCTACCGCGCGCACCGCGATGTTTTCGTCGTCGTGGGGAGCAAAGTAAAGCGGCCCTGGCTGCCCACTGTCGCGCACCACCAGCTTCAGCCTGTCCGCAGGATTGCCAAGCAGGACCGAGTGCTCCCCGGCTGCAGCTGACAATCCACCCACCGGCAGCGCCCCCAGTAAACTCAACACTTCTCGCCGCCGCATCCGGCCTCCCGAGCTCCTACCATAGAATCAACCCGATCCCGGCCTTGGCTGGGCTACCCACCAAACTGGACGCCGCCTTCTCTGGCCGGGCCGTCGATGCCGTATACTGCTGGTTATGAAGTTTTGTTTCCGGCAAAGCCTTGCCGGTGTGTTTCACGCTGTGGTTCATTTTGGCTGTTCTCATACGAGTTATCGATGAAATCATTAAACCTGGCCAGAAACGTTCTGACCTCGTTACACATCGGATCGCTGCTTTTCGGGCTATACGGGCTGGTGATCCTGCCGCGCTCGCCGGAATTTCTGGCAAACATGCCGCCCGAGGGCATGGCGATTATGGAATTCGGCATGGCCCACGGCGGTGCCGTTTACATTGTTTTCGGCGCCTTGGCCGTAGGGCTTTGGGGGGCGCAAATCCTGGGGATGCGCCAACTGCTGATGTTCCTGGTGCCGTCCTTTTTGCTCTCGCTGGCCAGCGAGTTGCTCGGCACAAGCACGGGCTTTCCGTTCGGCGCCTACTCCTACACCGAACTGTTGGGTCCGAAGGTATTGGGATTGGTGCCCTTCGTCATACCGCTGTCGTGGTTTTACATGGGTCTGGTCTCCTACATGCTCGCGCGGGCGATCTTCGGCGAAGCGCGGGGCGTCCTGGGTGTGGCCGGCCCACTGCTGTTGGGAGCCTGGTTTTTGACCGCCTGGGATCTGGTGCTCGACCCGGCGATGGCCGTGGCCGATCCGAAGTTCTGGGTCTGGTTGGAGACGGGGCCATTCTTCGGGATGCCGCTGCAGAACTTTGCCGGTTGGTTTGGTACGGGGCTGTTGTTCATGGCGGTAGCGCGCGGGCTTTGGGGCACCAATCCGCCGGTGCCCACCCGCGCCCAACTCACCTTCCCGCTGATTATCTATGTCGCGAATATTTTCTTCTCGGCGGTGATGAGCATCGGGGCGGGCCTCTACATCCCGGTATTGATGGGGTTGGTGCTCGGTTTGCTGCCGGTGGTCTGGGCCTGGTGGTGCGGGGCGACAAACCCCGGGCCGCAACTGACCGGCGGTCGGGCCGGCTAGGTGAACTGGACAGGACTGTTGCTTGCTTTGCAGGCGATTGCGCTATTGATCCTGATGGCGCGTCTGGCGGGGGGCCGGACGCGCACGCCGCCTTTAGAACCAATGGCGCGTTCCAAGGGTTCTGTGCGGGTGAGCGCGGTGGTGCCCACCCTCAACGAGGAAGCTCGCCTCGGCCCCTGCCTGGAGGGCCTGCACCGCCAGGGACCGGAACTGGTCGAGGTGCTTGTCGTTGACAGCCGCTCCACCGACGGCACGGTGGCCCTAGTGGAGGCGATGGCCCGCCGCGATCCGCGCTTTCGGGTGGTCTACGACGATCCGCTGCCGCCGGGGTGGATAGGCCGTCCCTGGGCACTGCACTTCGGTTTTTTGCGCACCGACCCGGCCAGCGAATGGGTGCTCGACGTCGACGCCGACACCGAGCCCCAGCCCGGGTTGGTCAACGCCGCGGTGGAGGCCGCCCGCAAAGGCAGTTTCGACGCGCTGAGCCTCTCGCCCCAGTTTCGGTTGGTGAGCCTTGCGGAATTCTGGTTGCAACCGGCTTTGCTGTTGACCCTTATCTACCGCTTTGGTCCCTCCGGAACCGCAAAGCCTGCGCGCCCCGAGCGGGTGATGGCCAACGGCCAGTGTTTCTTGATGAAGCGGCAGTGGCTGGTGCGGGTAGACGGCCACACCGCAGCGCGCCGCTCGTTTTGCGACGATATTACCCAGGCGCGCGCCCTGGCGGCGGCGGGGGCACGGGTGGGATTTTTCGACGGTGCCCGGCTCATCCAAGTGCGCATGTACAGCTCGGCACTGGAGACCTGGAACGAGTGGGGCCGCTCGCTCGATCTCAAAGACGCTTCCACCCCCCTCTGGCAGGCTTTCGACTGCGCATTTCTGCTGCTGGCCCAAGGGTTGCCCGTCCCGGTGTTACTGGCGCTGACGCTAACCAGCCCGGTCTCTGGTTTTACACTCACCGCTCTGGGGTGGGTGAACGGTTTGCTGCTTGCCGTTCGCGTGTTGTTGCTTTTTGGGGTGCGCGGCTCCTACGAGCGCCTGCGCTGGAGCTTCTGGCTTTCGCCCCTGGCCGACCCGCTCGCGGTGTTGCGCATCTGGATCTCGGCGCTCACGGTGCCCCGGCGCTGGCGCGGACGCACCTACAGCGATCTCGAACATTCGATCGGCGCGAAGCAGTAGTCTTCAAAGTTTTTCACAAAGGTGCCGTCCGATTCCGGCAATTGGGTGTGATCCGGTAGCGGTGTGCTCGGCTCGGAGATCATCTCCACGTTCTCCTACGCTTCGTTTCCATCGTAGGGTTTCCATCCAGGCGTTTCAGTAGAGCCACCCCGGCCGGCTTTCGGCCACCCCGTGGGCAAGAAGGCGAATTTGCCCTATTCTCGGGTCAACCATACTCGCCTTTCCAAGACATGCAACGGACGAGCCTGTCTGTGTTTTCACTGTTTGTCCTTGCCCTGGCGACACTGTCGCTGGTGGCCTGTGGTGCCCCGGCAGGTTCCGGCGACAACTCAAAGGAACTGAATCTTTATGCCTGGTCGGAATATATTCCGCAGAAGATGCTCGACCAGTTCACCGAAAAGACGGGGATCCGGGTCAACTACGACACGTTCTCTTCCAACGAAGAGCTACTGGCCAAACTGCAGGCCGGCAGTTCCGGCTACGACGTGATTATCGCGAGCGACTACACCGTCGACATCCTCAAAAAACAAAACCGGCTCGAACCGCTCGACCTGGCGAAACTACCCAACTTCGCCAATATCGACGGGACGTTGAAAAACCCGCCCTACGATCCGGATAATCGCTACACCGTGCCCTACCAGTGGGGTACTGTCGGTCTGGCGGTCGATACGGCCAAGGTAAAAAAGCCCATCACCCGTTGGGAGGACCTATGGGATCCCGCCTTCAAGGGACGGGTGGTCCTGCTCGACGACGAATTCGAAGTGCTGGGTATGGCGCTTCAGACTCTAGGCTTCGACAAAAACACCAAAGACTCTGCCCAACTGGCAAAAGCCCGGGCCAAACTCACCCAACTGCGTCCAAATATCAAACTCTTCGACAGCGACAGCCCGAAGACGGCCCTGCTCTCCGGCGAAGTCTGGCTCGGGCAGGTCTGGAACGGCGAAGCGGCCCTCGCCCAGCGCGAGAACCCGGCCATTCGCTACCTGTGTCCTGCCGAAGGCTGCGGCATCTGGCACGACAACTGGGCCATCCCCAAAGGCGCTCCCCACAAAGAGGCCGCCCTTGCTTTTATCGACTACACAATGAGCCCGGAGGCGGGTATTTTGATTACCCAGGCTTTTCCATACTCCAACCCCAACCGGGCGGCCCTGGAACTGCTCAAAAAAGCCGACCCCAAACTTTACTCCACCTACATGGCCTCCCCCGCCACCAACCCCGGCCCCGCTTTTCTCAAAGCGGCCCAGCCGGTGGAGGATAAAGCCGAGAACACGCCGCTGTGGGATCGCACCTGGACCGAGGTCAAAAGCGGCACCTGAAGTTTGGGCGGGCCACACCGGCGTTGCCTGCCCGCCGCCGGTGTTGCAGGATGTAGGTGCTCCCGGACGGGGATTCGGAGCGTATTTATACAAAGCAACACTTCCAAGCAAAGACTATGGCCAGATTTTTGATTGGCACGGTGCCCGTCGTCGGACACATTGGTCCCGCCGCTCCCATCGCCCGCAAACTCGTCGAGCGCGGCCACGCGGTGTGGTGGTACACCGGCAAAGCTTTTCAGGCTACTGTCGAGGCGACCGGCGCCCGCTTCGCCCCGATCGTCAGCGGTCTGGACTATTCGGATCTCAGCAACGTCCCGGAAGCCTGGTTGGCACAACGCAACGCCCTGCGGGGTCTGGATCAACTGAAATTCGACCTGAAGCACTTTTTTATCGAAGCGGCTTTGGGTCAGGTGCAGGATTTGCAAGCCTTGCTGCAGGATTTTCCGGCCGATGTGCTGCTCGCTGACAATTGCTTTCGAGGAGCAGCCTGGGTTCATGAACTCGGTGGCCCGCCCTGGGCCGAGTTTGGGACCACCGTCCTCCCCGCCCGCAGCCGCGACACGGCTCCCTTCGGGCTCAGCGTGCAGCCGAGTGCTTCGCCCCTCGGCCGCCTACGCAACCGGGGACTGCACTGGTTGTTGCAGTCGGTCCTGTTTCGAGACGTTCAGACGTACATGAACGCCGTGCGCGCCCGTCTCGGTTTGCCCCCGGTTGCCCAGGGCTTCTTTGACGTCACTTCTGCCTATTTGTATCTGCAGGGAACTATTCCGGCTTTCGAGTATCCCCGAAGCGACCTACCCGCCCAGGTGCACTTTATCGGGCCGCTCCTGCCGAACCCGCCTGCGCATTTCACTGCTCCCACCTGGTGGGAGCAGTTGCGCACCCACCGGCCGGTCGTGCATGTCAGCCAGGGCACCGTGGCTACTGAGCCTGCAGATTTGCTCGTGCCGACGCTGCGCGCTTTGGAGGGCGAGAACGTACTGGTCGTAGCTACAACGGGGGGTAGACCCGTCGAAGATGTGGCTTTTGTGCCACTGCCCCAAAATGCCCGGGTGGAGCGATTTATTGCGCATTACCATCTGTTGCCTCACGTCGACGTCATGGTAACCAACGGCGGGTACAACGGCGTGCAGATGGCCCTTGCCCACGGCATTCCTCTAGTAGTGGCAGGCAAGAGCGAGGATAAACCGGAGGTAGCTGCGCGGGTGGCCTGGGCTGGGGTAGGTATCGACCTCAAGACCAAAACCCCGAAGCCCGAACAAATCCGTACTGCTGTGAAAAAGTTGCTCTCAGAGCCTGTCTACAAAGACAAAGCACAACTTTTGCAAGCCGAAATGGCGCGTTTTGATGCTCCGATACAGGCGGTTGAACTGCTCGAACAACTTGCACAAAGCAGGCAGCCGGTTTTAAGGGGTAAGCCGGTATCTCGATAGAGATTTCCAACTACGTGAGTTGAAATACTAACTGGTAGCAGGTCACACGTTTCATCACGGTGGCCGGATTGGCGCATTGATTGCGGCGGCCGGTGCCCAAGTGCTCTATCTACCTACCGCCGTATTCGCCCGACCTAAACCGCATTGAGAAGTGCTGGGCGTGGTTGAAAAGTCGGATTCGCAAACGGTTAGGCGATTGCGGGCATTTGCGCAATGCCATGGATGCCGTTCTCCAACAGGCTACGTCCTAACCTAAATGGCAATAGCTATGCGCGCCGAGGAGCATGTCCGCAAACCTGCACAGGCTTCGGTTTTCCCTGATCCTGAAACCTGCTTCAAACCTCAATCCGCCCCAACCAGCGGTAGGTCAAAAGCCCGAGGTACTCGCGCACGACGATGAGCCGCTCGCGCAGTTCGGAGAGTTCCTCAGGAAACGGGGAGGTAATGGCGGCACTGTTGAAGCCGGCTTCTTTGAAGGTGCGCAGCGAGCGCAGCATGTGGGGGGCGTCGGTCACCAGCAGCAGCGTGCGTACCCCCGCGGGCTTGAGGAGGCGGGCGGTAAATTCGGCATTCTCCTGGGTGGTGCGCGAGCATTCCTCTCCGGCCACGGCCTTTGCCGGTAGGCCCATCCGGCGCAAATCGGCCACCATCGCATCGGCGTCGTTGCGACCGCTAATAAAGATGCGGGGAGCACGACCGGCCCGCCACAGCCGGGCGGCCAGTTCGACGCGGGTGCGCCTGAGCCGCTCGCCGCGCCCCAAGACGACGATGGCGTCCGCCTTTAGATTGGCCGGCGCCTCCGGATAGTCCGCTAGTTGGGCGTCCGCGAGGGCCATGGCCGGGGGCGACACCGCGGCAAAGTAGACCAGCAACAGCGCGATGGCCACGGCGCTAATCGGGATCTTCCAGGGCAGCGGCCGGATCCACCAGGGAGCCGCCAGCAACAGCGCCAGGGGCGCCACCACCAGCCAGGGATTGGCGAGCCAATCGAGCAGCCAGACGGTAAAAACCGTCCAGCCCTCGGGGGCGCGCATGCACAGCGCCGGGTCGATCATCGGACTCTCTCGAAAGGTGTCACCGCCAGCATAGGCGTTCGACCGAGCCCACCGATGTCGGCTTGATAAAATGAGGCCAAACGCTTCCATAAAGCGGCCATGATTCAATATGACCCGCGATTGTGCCTGCCGTCGGCTGCCGAATTGCCTGACTCTGACGACACTCCTGTGGACAACGAGTTGCAGAATCTGGTGCCCAATTTGCTCGATCAGGTGCTCGGCCTGCTCTGGCAGCAGCGCGACGATTGGTTTTTTGGCGTCGATATGGGCATCTACGCCGACACCGAAAATCCGAGGCGGGCCATCGTCCCCGACGGCTTTTTGAGCCTGGGTGTCCCCCGCCTCAACCGACCCGGCGGACGCCCGAGTTATGTGCTTTGGGAAGAAAACGGCATTCTGCCGGTGCTGGTACTGGAGGTCGTCTCCCAGAACTATGGGAGCGAATACGACAGCAAAATGCAGGAATATCAGAAGCTGGAGATTCTTTATTACGTCATCTACGATCCCGGGGATCACCAGAAGCGCGACGGGCTTGAGGTGTACCGGCTGATCGAAGGCCGCTACGAGCGGCTTGCGGGTGAACCGGTCTGGATGGGCGAAATTGGCCTGGGTATCGGCCGGGCGGTGGGAGTGTTTCGCGGCTGGGAGCGGGAGTGGCTTTACTGGTTTGACCAATCGGGAGAGCGCTACCCGACGCCGGAGGAGTACGAGCGCTACCGGGCGGATCTGGCGGAACAGCAACTTGAAAGGGAGCGAGAGCAGGTCGAGGGGCTCAGACAGCGGCTCAGGGATGCGGGGATCGATCCGGACGCGCCGGAACGATCTTCCAGATAGCCGCCTAAGGTACACAGAAGCTGGCAAGTGCTCTGTGCAAAATCTTCCTACAAATAAATCCGCCGCCGGATTGCCCACCAGGCCCAGCTGCCGGTGGCGGCAATCAGTACCAGTAGTCCCGCAAGTTGCCAGGGCCAGTATGTGGGTAAACCGTAGGGCCAGCGCAGAAAATCGACCACCGGCGCCAGGGGCAAAATTTCGGCAAAGTAGCGGCTCACCCCCGGCAGGTTGGTGCGCGGAAAGTACGTCCCGCTCAAGGCGAACATCGGGATGATGAATAAAAAAGTCGGCAAATTGACCTGATCGATATTCCGCACCGTGCCCGCCGTCACCAGGCCGCAGGCGCCGAAGAGCATGCCGCCCAGCGCCATCACCGGCAGCGAATAGAGCAGACCCACCGGCGGATAGAGCCCCAGCAGCACCACCACCAGCCCGGTGGCGGAGCCGCCGATGACCCCCTTGGTGGTCGCCCACAGCCAGTCGCCCAAAAACACGTCGGTATAGCTCAAGGGCGCCGTGAGGAGCGCCTGCCAGGTTTTCTGGAAACTCAGCCGGATAAAACTCGCGTAGGCCCCTTCAAAAAACGACTGGAACAGCACCGCCACCGCGATCATCCCCGGACCGAGGAACTGCGCGTAGGTGAGCGTGCTGCCCAGGTACTCGAACGCACCAATCATCGGACCGAGCCCGGCACCGAAGGCAAACAGATACAGCATCGGCTCGCTCATCGGCGGCAGCAGGTTGGAAAGCCACGTGATCCGGTAGACATCGGCGTGGCGGCGCCAGACCGAGTAGACCCCCCACGGTGAGATGGCGGCGGCAGTTGCGAGCGCTTTCACAATCTTCCTCCGGTCAGCTGCAAGAAGACATCTTCTAAATTGGCCCGCCTGCGGGTGAGCCGGGCGGGTTTCAGTTCGACAATCGCCTGCCAGAGCGCTTCGCCGTCCGCCGGCAGCGGCACCAGGGTGCTCCCCCCGAACGGGCGCGTCCAGCTGCCCGAGCGCGCCGCCAGATCCGCGAGCAGCCGGGGATCGACCCCTTCGACCTCCGCCACCTCATGGCCCACCTCCCGGGCGATCACCGCGCGCGGTTCGCCCCCGCCCACCACCTGGCCTTCTTTCATCAACAGCAACCGGTCGCACAGCCTTTCGGCCTCGTCCATGTAGTGGGTGGTCAGCAACACCCCGCGCCCGGCGGCGCGCAACTCGGCCACCAGCCGCCAGAAATCCTGACGGGCGTCGGGGTCGAGGCCGGTGGTCGGTTCATCGAGAAAGACAACTTTGGGATCGTTTATCAGCGCCCGGGCGAGCACCAATCGCCGCTTCATCCCCCCGGAAAGCGCCTCGGGCGAATCTTTGGCGCGCTCGGCAAGACCCACCTGCGCAAGCAGCGCCATCGCCCGTGCGCGCGCTTCGCCAGCACCTAACCGGTAGTAGCGGGCGAAGGTGAGCAGGTTGCCCAAGATGTCAAAGTCCGGGTCAAGGTTATTTTCTTGCATGACCACGCCCATCAGCCGCCGCGCCTCGCGGCCCTGGCGACGCACATCGAAGGGTCCTAACGTCGCCTGGCCTGCCGTGGGCACCACCAGTCCGTAGAGCATGCCCAGGGTGGTGCTTTTGCCGGCGCCGTTGGGACCCAACAGGCCCAGGATCTCGCCGGGGTGGAGGGCGAAACTGACACCGCGCACCACCGCGCGATCGCCGTATTGCTTTTGTAATTGCTGGGCAACGAGATCCACGCGCGTCGAGCTTTGCACGGCGTCTCCAGGCTAACACCGGCCCGACTCCTCCCCGGGGCGGATTGCGGCGGCTTCGCCCAGCCGGTAGCGTGAGACTGTCGATGCGCATCGGATAAGCAAGATGACATTCTCAGAACCGCCCAAACCCGAACAAAAAGAAGTGGCCAACCCCGCCCAAGAAATTCAGTCCCAGGGCGAAGACCTGGGTTACCAGCTGACCCCGGAATCGCTCAACACCCAGCCCACCCCCGAAGATCTGCTGCAGGCGGCGGCGGCCTACGCCCAGGCAGCCATGGGCTCCGGCTGCGACATTCGCGGCTTTCGCCAGGTCTCCGACTCTCCTGAGACCTGGGAGGCGACCGTGGTCAATGCCGGCAAAACCGGCGTGCTGGTGGCCAAGCGCGTCCCCGGGGGCTACGACCTGAAGGTCAAAAGCGACACCGTCCAAGGCATCTACGACTGAAGTCTCCGCGCGCGGGGGCACCGGGGCGTGTTGTTGCCCCGGTGCCGTGCAACCCTGCCCTCAGGTGGCTTCGTTGGTGAGCGGTCGACGGCCGTCAATGCGGCAGGAAGGCCGCTCGGGCCAGCCCTCGAAGTCACCTGAAATTTCGCCTTTGAACGCTTCAAAGCCGTACTTGGGGAATTTATCGCGATCGGGAAAGAAAATCTGCAAGATTGCCTCAGAAACGTACTGGGCCACCAGAGCAATCCAACGCATAATAAGCCTCCTGATCGCAAGATCTTGGCGCGAGACTCATTAATTAGCATCACCTGGCCATTTCGCTTCCGCTTTGCGATTAAAATACACAATCAACGATCGCCCGATGTTCATCACCTTTGAAGGCGGCGAAGGCTGCGGCAAGACCACGCAACTGACCCTTTTGGGCGACTGGCTCGAAAAGCGGTGCCACCGCGTCGTGCGCACCCGCGAACCCGGTGGCACCGCCCTGGGCTGCTCGCTGCGCGGTCTGCTCCTGGATGCCCAAAGCGCAATCACTCCCACTGCCGAGTTGCTTCTGTACGCCGCCGATCGGGCCGAACACCTGGCGCGGGTCGTCCGCCCCGCCCTCGCGGCGGGTGCGGTAGTGTTGTGCGACCGCTTTTATGATTCGACAGTGGCTTACCAGGGCTATGGCCGTAGCCTGGATCTGGGGCTTATCGAGCAACTCAATGCGATCGCCGCCGGCGGGCTGCGGCCGGATCTGACTTTCTGGCTCAAACTCGACCCGCAGGTGGGCCTGGCGCGGCGCCTCGCCGGCAACGGCAACACCCCCGACCGCATCGAAGCGGAGGCGCTCGCCTTCCACCAGCGGGTGCACGCAGGCTTTGGGGCCCTAGCAAGCCGCTACCCGGAGCGCATCCGGTCCGTCGATGCCGCTCAGAGCGTCGAGGCAACCGCCGAACAGATCCGCTCTGCTGTAGATGCATTCTTGAATGAGAATCAGTCTAAACTAGAGAAGTAGCCGAATCCGGCGGGAGAGTGTACTGATGGTCAAAGTTGTCGGTCTATGCGGAAGTTTGCGCCCGGGCTCCCATGCCGAAAAAGCGCTGCTGCTGGCTCTGGCGGCGGCGGAGGGGGCGGGAGCCCAGGTTGAGTATCTCGATTTCAAGCAGTTGAATCTGCCCTTTTGCCACGGCGGCGACGAGTACCCGGAGCACCCGGACGTGGAAGTGCTCAAGCGCAAGGTCAAAGAGGCGGACGCACTGCTGATCGCCACACCCGAGTACCACGGCAGCTTCAGCGGCGTGATCAAAAACGCCCTGGATCTGATGAGTTTCGAGGAGCTTTCCGACAAAGTCTTCGGTCTGGTGAGCGTGCTGGGGGGTGGTCAGAACAACAACGCCCTCAACGATCTGCGCACGGTGGCCCGCTGGGTGCACGCCTGGGTGGTGCCTGAGCAGGTGGCGATTGGTCAAGCCTGGAAGCAGTTCGACGCCGAGGGCAACCTCACCGATCCCAAGCTCAAAGATCGCCTCGACAAACTCGCCTACGCCCTGGTCAAAGCCGCCCGCATGCTGCGCACGACCGCCTAAAATCCACTCACCTGGCCGTCTTTGCGCATCTCGGAAGCACCGCGGTACACGCGGTTGACCTGGTCCCACTGGATGGCCTGGTAGCCGCCGTAGGCTCCCGGGGAGGCGGCGGCGAGCCGGTGACCCCGGCGGACAAGCTCGGTACGGCTATCCTCCCCCACACCGCTTTCGAGGTTGAGGGTGCCGCCGTCGACCATCACCCGTCCGTCCGGGTCGTTGTCACCGGTGTGGTAGTAGCGCGCCGCGTCCCCGGCCTGCTGCACATCCATGCCAAAGTCGACGATGTTGCACAAAATCTGGACGTGGCCCTGGGGCTGCATGTCGCCGCCCATCACCCCGAAACTCATAAACGGCTTACCATTTTGCATAACAAAGGCAGGGATGATCGTATGAAAGGGCCGCTTGCCGGGAGCATAGACGTTCGGGTGACCGGGAGTGAGGCCAAATTGCGCCCCCCGGTCCTGGAGCATAAAGCCGAGGCCATCCGGCACCAGGCCGCCACCCATGCCTACGTAGTTGCTCTGGATGAGTGAGACCATCATGCCGTCTTTGTCGGCGGTGGTGAGGTAGATTGTGTCGGCGGCGGGGGGCAGACCGGCCGCCAGACGCGGTTGGGCGCGGTCCATGGCGATGAGCCGCCGCCGGTCCCCAGCGTAGGATTTATCCAGCAAACCGGCCACCGGCGTCTTGCTGAAATCCGGGTCGGCGTAGTAGCGCGCCCGGTCGGCGAAGGCAAGTTTTTTAGCCTCCACCTGCGCGTGCAGATAATCGGCGCTGTTGTGGCCCATGGTCTTGAGATCAAAGCCTTCAAGAATGTTGAGCATCTGCAATGCCGCGATCCCCTGGCCGTTGGGCGGCAGTTCGTAGATGTCGTAGCCCCGGTAGTTGACCCGCACCGGCTCGACCCAGGTGCCGGTGTGCCGCTCGAGGTCGGCTCGGCGCAAATATCCCCCGACACGTTGCATGTAGGCGTCGATGGCGGCGGCGATGCGGCCTTTGTAAAACACGTCCCGGCCGCCTTTGCCGATCGCTTCAAGCGTGAGTGCCAGATCCGGGTTGCGGAAAATTTCACCTTCGGCCGGGGCTTTGCCGCTGATCAAGTAGGTCTTGCGAAAATTGGCCAGTTCGGGAATCTGGTCTTCGTCGCGCTCGAAGCGACGGAGGTTGGACTGCCAGTAACCGGCAATGATCTGCGGCACCGGTACCCCCTCGCGGGCGTAGCGCACGGTGGGAGCAAGCAGTTCGGCCATGGGCAATTTGCCGTAGCGGCCGTGCAGCATAAACCAGCCATCCACCGCTCCGGGCACGGTCACCGGCAGCGGACCAAAAATCGGGATCGTCGGATTTGCTCCGACAGCGCTTTTCAACTGCTCGTAGCTGAGTCCCAGAGGTGAGCGGCCACTGGCGTTGAGGCCCGCGAGCTTGCGCGCTCCCGGATCCCAGACGATGGCGAATAGATCCCCGCCGATGCCGTTACCCGTCGGTTCCATCAAGCCCAAAGCGGCGTTGGCGGCGATGGCGGCATCGACGGCGCTGCCGCCTTTTTTGAGCACGTCGATGGCGATCTGGGTGGCGAGCGGATGGCTGGTGGCGGCCATGCCGTTTTTGGCGATCACCGGGCTGCGCGTCGAAAAGTGAGTTCCGCCTCGATCTCCACCGGGTAGGGCCGCCGCCGCCGTGGCACCACTGAGCACCAACAGCGCAGTAAACAGCAAAGTCGAGCGCAATTTCATCGCCTGATCATCCTCAACGGCAGTTAAAAAAGATATCACCGTCTGCAGAATTCAACTGCACCGGGTGTTACAGACCTCACCCGAGGATGGCAAACTATTTAGAGCGCTTCCCAGTTGCACAAACAGCGCGGACAAGTGTCTCGATCCTGACGTCTGACATCTACTTCTTAGGATTCACGGGGAACAGGAGTGTCTTCGAGTTCAACCTGGACTTCGACTTCACAGAGGCCGTCTTCCGCGTGCAACGGGCGGCCTTCGAAGTATTCGAAGTTGCCGTCGTAGGCGTTGGCAAAGGAAAACATGCCGCCTCCGAGGGACTTAATCTCGATATTGGCTCCCTTTGGAAGCCGAATGCCGCCCGGGTTGTACATGGCCGTTACCCCTTGTCCAAAAGCTTCGCCAGGATCGCCGACCAGCTGAGGGCTGTGTCGTTGACATATCTTTTATGGTCCCGCACCCAACCGGTAGCGTCAAGGGCAGCGTCGGTATCCACCGATAGAACGCCGATGCGGTCCAGTTCGGTGCGCGGCTGGGCGGTGGGGGTCCACTCGAAGATGGGCACCGACAGGACGGCTTTGCGGTCGCGGCGCACCCGGTTTTGCAAAGCTTTCGACATGCCGTCCTGGTGGGCAGCCAGCAAATCGGTGGCGACAATGTCGCGCTCCTGCCAGGCCCGGCCGCAAGAGCCGGTACCAAAGGGCAACTCCAGATCGATATCCGGGTCGCTATCCATTCCGAACTGGTAGACAACCAGCAGGGTACTCCGTTCAGTGGGCAGCATCAGGTTCGCCCGCACGTTCGTCGCACCGGTATGTTCCTGAAACTGTCGGGCAATCACCATCAACAGCGGCGTGACGATGGTGGGCGGGATGTACAGCGCCTGCAAAGCTTCCACGGAGGTGGTGGCCTGGTCGAGTTGGGGAAGGTTGCTGTTAAAAAATGTCGTGGTGGCCACGTATCCGGCGTTGTACAGTTCGATGCGCCTCTCTTTGGAAAGCCCAAAATCCAGGGTACCGATGTCCTTGGGAATGGACACCGGAATGTAATAAATGGTCTTGGGAATCACCTTGCGCATCAAAAAATCGTTAGATTCGAGCGCCGTAGAGATCATGTCGAGCCCGAACTGTTTGATGCCGTATTCCTGCCCGGGCTCGCTGTGGGGGGCCACCAGGTCAAAGGCAAACACCGGGATAAGTTCATCGCGGCGTTCCTTCTCGAAGAGAAAAACAGGCAGGTTGCTGCTCAAACCGCCGTCCACCAGATAGCGATCGTTGACTTGCACCGGTTTGAAAACAAACGGATAGCTCATCGACGCGCGGACGGCATCGAGTACAGAACCGCTCTGCTCGTCGCCGCCCTGACCGGAGTAGACCAGCGGTCCCTTGGTTCTCAGATCCGAAGAGACGATCTTGAGTAGGGGAAGCTTCAGCTGATTCAATTGGTAGAAAGAAATATCGGCTTCCAACTCCAGCGCAGGCAGTTGGGATTTGATTTTTTGGAGTAGAAATTGGCCCATTCAAGTTTGAAGTGCAACAGCACCTGACTGAGCTAAGAATACCTCCCGTGGTGTCCGATAACCAAGCACTTTTCGCGGGCGGTCATTGATCATGTCCATTGCCCTTTGCACCTGC
>JAESGW010000396.1_pt1 | contig 49081 bp, 43 predicted proteins | sample 9269791 | NCBI WGS metagenome assembly JAESGW01 (sample SAMN16773120, study PRJNA677053) | algae metagenome | isolation source: Aphanocapsa lilacina HA4352-LM1 and co-occurring heterotrophs from near cave... | place: USA: Maniniholo cave, near Haena, Kauai, HI | collected 2009-07-28
CGTGGGAGTGCGCAAGAATCTATTCGACCTGCGTCGAGTGGCGGTGGTGCACAATCTACATGTGCTGGCCCGGCAGGAAGCGGCTAGGGTTTCGCAAGCGGCCTAGATTCTGGACCGATACTCTAGGCGAGTTGGACCTTGGCCGTCGGGTTGAGGATCAGCACCGCGCAGGAAGCGCGGTGGACGACGTGGTTGCTGACGCTGCCCAAGAACAGTTCGCTCAGGCCCGAGCGGCCCCGCCGACCCAGCACGATCACCTCCGCGTTCCACTCCTTGGCCGCTTTGCAAATGACATGCTCGGGGCTGCCGAACGGTTGGGCGAAGGTGGCCTCGATCCCGGCGGCCCTCGCCTCCTCCACCAGGGCGGTCAGCCGCTTGAGGCCCGCGTTGTGCAGCGTCAAGCGCAGTTCCAGATAGCGCTCCAATTCCACGGCGCCGATGAGCTTACCGAGGCTGTCTTGTTCGATCACCGGACCCGGCAGATAGGCTTCATCTTCGTAGGTGAGCACGTGCACCAGTTTCAGACGCGCTGCGTGCACCCGGGCCATCGCAAGGGCCGCTTCGAAGATCCGGCGAGCGCCGGGGGAATAATCGAGGGCTACCAGAATTTTGCTGTACATGGGCGTGTACTCTCCCGCCGTGGTCGGGCGAAACCACCACCGATCGTAAATTTTGATTGTGAATAAGCCGGGAACGCCCGGAGGGGTGCGCCTCAGCGCGGTCCCTGGATCTGCCAGCCGGTGGGAGCCACCGATGTGAGCGGAGCACTCGCCACAAAAGTGGTTCTGTCCATCAACCAGACGGTGTTCGCCCCGGTCGCCCCGTTGCGCCAGAGAATATCCGCCTTGCCGTCGCCGTTGTAGTCGCCGCTGCCGCCGATGCGCCAATTGAGATCCGAGACGCTTGTAAGAGCGATGCTGGCCACAAAAGCGGTGCCGTTCATCTGCCAGACGGTGTTCGCTCCGGTGGCCTGATTGCGCCAGAGAATATCGGTCTTCCCATCACCGGTGAGATCTCCTGTACCCCCCATTGCCCAGTTGAGATCCCCCACCGCCGGTAGGGCGATGCTCTCGACAAACGTGGTTCTGTCCATCCGCCAGATGGTGTTCGCCCCGGTAGCTCCGTTGCGCCAGAGAATATCCGCTTGGCCGTCGCCGGTAAAATCGCGCACCCCCTGCACCTGCCAGTTGGGATCGCTCACCCCCAGCAGGTCGACAAAGCTGCTGTAGACGCCGTTGTTGAGAATCCAGACGCGGTTGAGGCCGAGGGCGGCATTGCGCCAGAGAATGTCCCGCTGGCCGTCGCCGGTAAAATCGGCGCTGCCGCCGATGCGCCAGTTCGGATCGCCCACCGCCGGCAACGCGAGGGCAGTCAGCAAAGTCGTGCCCTTCATCAACCAGGCGGTGTTCTGGCCGGTGGTGGTGTTGCGCCAGAGGATATCCTCCGGCGTCAGCCGCGAGGTCGTGTTCGAGAGTACCGAAATGCTGTCGGAGATGTAGTTCGCCGTCGCCACATCAAGATCGCCGTCGCCGTCGAAATCCCCCGCGGCCACAGCAATCGGGTTGTCGCCGGTCGCGAAGTTGGGCACCGCGGTGAAGGTGCCGCTGCTGCCCAGCAAGGCCGTCAGGTTGCTGCCGTTGGTTACCGCCAAGTCGAGATCGCCGTCGCCGTCGAGATCGCCCGCCACTGCACCGTTGGGAGTGCCTCCCAGAGCCAACAGGACCGCCGGGGCGAAGTTGCCGTCGCCGTTGTTTTTCAGCACCGACACGTTGCCGGAGATGTTTGCAGTAGCGATATCCAGGTCGCCGTCGCCGTCGAAGTCGCCCGCGGCCAAACTATAGGGAACGGTCGGCATGCTGGAGTCCGGGTTGACCGCAAAACTGACCGGGGCGGCAAAGCTGCCGCTGCCGCTGTTTTTGAGGATCGCCACACTGTTGGCATTAAAGTTGGCAGTGGCGACATCGAGGTCACCGTCTTTATCGAGATCGCCCAGGACCAGGGCAATGGGGCTGTCGCCCGCTGCAAAATTGGCGGCGGCGCTGAAGCTGCCGGTGCCGTTGTTTTTGAGAATCGAGATATTGTCGGTGCCGAAATTGGCGGCGACGATGTCGAGGTCGCCGTCTTTGTCGAGGTCGCCCAGGGTGACGGCACTGGGGGTGGCACCGGCTGTCAGGCCAACGGGAGCGGCGAGGCTGCCTGTACCATTTCCCAACAACACGGCGACACCATCGGGAAAGCGCCTGGCTACCACGACGTCAATATCGCCGTCTCTATCGAGATCGCCCGTGGCGACGGCGTAGGGTGAGCCACCGACACCGAAGTCGCCGCCGTCGCTGAAGGTGCCGCTGTTGTTCTTGAGGACTGTCACATTCGCCAAAAACCGATTGGCGGCAATCAGGTCCAGGTCCTTATCCTTGTCGAGATCGCCTACGGCGACAGCGGCCGGAAAACCGGCCACCGCGAAGTTGGGGGTGCTGGCGAAAGTGGCGTTGCCCGTGTTTTTGATCACCGACACGTAGACGGTAAACTGATCAGCCAGCGTCAGGTCAAGATCGCCGTCTTTGTCGAGATCGCCTGTGAGCACGCGGGTGGTGAAACCGCCGGCGGGCACGGCGGTGGCGGCGGCGAAGCTGCCGGTGCCGTTGTTTTTGAGAATCGATACGACGTTGTCGGTGCCGAAGGTGGCGGCGGCAATGTCCAGGTCGCTATCGCCGTCGAGATCGCCCACGGAGACGGCGTAGGGCTGGTTGGCCACGGCGAGGTCGGTGCGGACAAAGGTGGCGTTGCCGTTGTTTTTGAGCACCGAGACATTGTCGGAACCAAAATTGGCGCTCACCAGGTCAAGATCGCCGTCCTTGTCGAGATCGGCTGCGGCAACCGCGTAGGGCCCGCTGCCCGTCGCGATGCCCACAGCGGCGGCGAAGCTGCCGGTGCCGTTGTTTTTGAGAATCGAGAGGTTGCCTGAACCGCCGTTGGCGGTGGCGACATCGAGATCGCCGTCTTTGTCGAGGTCGCCTAGGGCAACGGAGTTGGCGTTCGTGCCGGCGCCGAAGTTGACCGGAGCGGCAAAACTGCCGCTGCCGCTGTTTTTGAGCACCGAGACACTGCCGTTGTAATCCGGGTAGCTGCCCCGGTTGGCGCTAACCATGTCCAGGTCGCCGTCGCCATCGACATCGCCCAGGGCGATGCCTGCCGGATTGTCGCCCACGGCGGTGGCGACGGGGGCGGCAAAGGTGGCGTCGCCGTTGTTTTTGAGGACGGCCACGCCACTGGTGTAATTCGGGTAGCTGCCCCGGTTGGCGCTAACCATGTCCAGGTCGCCGTCGCCATCGACATCGCCCAGGGCGACGGCCACCGGTGGCCCGCCGGTGGCGAAGTCGGCGGCGGTGAACGTGGCATTGCCGTTGTTTTTGAGAATCGTGACGTTGCCCGTGGCGCCGTTGGCGGTGACCACGTCGAGGTCGCCATCCTTGTCGAGGTCGCCTGCGGCCAGGGCGTAGGGTTCATTGGCCGCCGGGAAGACCCGGGGAGTGGCAAAATCAACCTGGGCGGCAGCGGGCGGTGCGCCCAGCGCCAGAGTGGCGGCAAGCCCCAGGCCCAACAACCCGGTCCAGACCGGGAATGCGCCGGCGGCGGGTCTTCTTGAAGTCAAAGGCGACCAGCGCGTGAATAAAGCCATCGGAAAAGTCGCAGAGGGCACTTTTTGTACAGTACAGCCAACGTTTGCAGCGCACTTGTAGCTGAGGCAACACAACAATACCCCGGACCGGTTGGTGGGATTGAACCCGAGAGCAGCGCCCAGCGTCCAACGGGCGGGATTGGACGGTAAATCCGGACGGTAAAGGACGATGAAAGGCTGGCAATTTCTGGGCAGTGCAATCTTGGCGGCGGTGCTGAGTGGGGCGACGAGCGCATCGGCTGTCGCTGCGAAGACCGCTGCCAATGCACAGGTACTGCACGTCCTCAACCGGCTCGGGTACGGGCCGCGGCCCGGGGATATCGAGCGGGTGAGCGCCCTGGGAGTCGAGCGCTATATCCAGCAGCAGCTGTGGCCCGAGACCATCTCCGAACCCACTTCGCTGCTGTCGCGTCTGGCGAGTCTGGAGTCGCAGCGCATGAGCAGCGCCGATCTGGCCCGCACCTTCGGTCCGCCGCCGGGAAGCAAGCAGCCGGCCGCCCGTCGATCGACTGCTCCCGCCTCGCCCGACGAATTGGAGCAGGCCAGAGAAGCTTACCGCCGGAGGCTGAGCGGCGTCGCCCGGCAGGCGATGGAGGCGCGGCTATTGCGGGCCGTCGAGAGCCCCCGCCAGTTGCAGGAGGTGATGACCGATTTTTGGTTCAATCACTTCAACGTCTACGCCAACAAGGGCCTGACGCGCCTGTGGGTGGGTTCCTACGAGCAGGAGGCGATCCGCCCCGACGCCTTGGGACGTTTTTCGGATTTGCTTGCCGCGACCGCCCGCCACCCGGCGATGCTGTTCTACCTCGACAACTGGCAGAACACCGGTCCCGGCACACCGGGGGCGCAGGGCCGCCGGTTGGGTCTCAACGAGAACTACGCCCGCGAGCTGCTGGAACTGCACACCCTCGGCGTCGACGGCGGCTATAGCCAGAACGACGTCACCGAACTAGCGCGCGTCTTTACCGGCTGGGGACTGTGCCCCGCGCAACGCATCGCCTCTAGCGGCGCCTTTTGCTTCGATGCAAGCCGTCACGACCCTGGAGACAAGGTGCTGCTCGGGCTGACCATCCGCGGCGGCGGATTCGAGGAGGGTCTGCAGGCGCTCGACCTGCTGGCCCGCCACCCCGCCACCGCCCGGCGCATCGCCTTTAAACTCGCCCAGGCCTTTGTGGCCGACGCGCCGCCCCCGGCGCTGGTAGGCCGCCTGGCGGCGCGCTTCGACGAAAGTGCCGGCGATATTCGGGCGGTGCTTGCCACGCTTTTCGAGAGCCCCGAATTCTGGAACAGCCGCAAGTTATTCGGTGCCAAGTTCAAAACGCCCTACCGCTACGTGGTCTCGGCGGTGCGGGCCACCGGGATGCCCCTGGAGCAACCCCTCGCCTTAACGGGTCCACTGACGCAACTGGGAATGCCGCTATTTGGTTGTCAGACTCCAGACGGCTACAAAAACACCCGCACCGCCTGGTTGAGTCCGGAGGCGATGACCCGCCGCTTGAGCTTTGCAACCATCCTGGCTGCAGGTCGGCTGCCGGCTGTCGCTGCTGTTGACGCAGCACCGGCGGACCTGGCTGTGGCTGCTGAGTGGCCGCAATTGGGTGTACCCCTCAACCCGGATGCCCTCGCTCTTGTACTGGGCTCTCCCTTTTCAGCCAAAACCCGGCAAATCCTCGCCAGAAGTCCGTCGGCGCTGCGCTCGGCTTTGATTCTGGGTAGCCCCGAGATGATGTCCTATTAGGTGCCGGCGATGATCCTCCCCAGACGCGCATTGATCCAGGCGGGCCTCGGCTCGCTTGTCTCCCTCGGGACTACCGGCTGGGCCGCCCGGGTGCAGGCCGCTCCCGACCGGGACCGGCGACTGGTGGTCGTCTTTTTGCGCGGGGCGCTCGACGGTCTGAGCGTCGTTGTTCCTCACGGCGATGGGGATTACTACCGGGCGCGGCCGCGGCTGGCGGTGCCCCGGCCCGGTAAGCCGGACGGAGCTATCGATCTGGACGGTCACTTCGGTCTGCACCCGGCTTTGGACGCCTTGCTGCCTCTGTGGCGGCGGGGCAGTCTCGCTTTTGTACACGCCTGCGGTCTACCTGCACCCAACCGTTCCCACTTCGACGCCCAAGAAGTAATGGAAAGCGCCGCCCCCGGCTTTAAAGGGGCTGCCGACGGCTGGATGAACCGGTTGCTCTCCGTTTTGCCCGCTGTGACCGCCCCGGTGCGGGCGGTCCACCTCGGTTCGACCGTGCCGCGCATCCTGGCGGGAGAGGAGCCGGTGGCAAGCCTCGCTCCCGGCCGCGCCGCCACCCGCGGCCAGCCCCTCGACAGGCCGCAGGTGGCGGCGGCTTTCGACGCGCTCTACAGCGGCTCCGATCCGCTCAGCCACGCCTACCGCGAGGGCCGCAACGCCCGGCGGGTGATCCAAGAAAGTCTGTCCGCCACCGGTGAGGACGACGCGGCGAGCAACGGCGCACCACTGCCGGGGGGTGCTTTTGCGGGGGATGCGCGGCGCCTGGCGCAGCTGATGGTGCACAACCCGGAGGTGCAGTTGGGCTTTATGGCCCTGGGCGGCTGGGACACCCACATCAACCAGGGTACCAATCAGGGCCAGTTGGCCCTCAGGTTGCGGGCGCTCGGTCAGGGGCTCGCCGCCTTCGCTACCGAACTGGGACCACTTTTTGAACGCACGGCGATCGCGGTGATCTCCGAATTCGGGCGCACCGTGCGCGAGAACGGCAACGGCGGCACCGACCACGGCTACGGCAATGTCCTATGGCTGGCTGGCGGGACTGTCAAAGGGGGCAAAATTTACGGCGGGTGGCCGGGGCTTGCCGCCGACCGACTTTTTGAGGGGCGCGATCTGCCGGTGACCACGGACTTTCGCTCGGTGATTGCCACGGTCCTGGAGCGCCATCTGCTTCTCGATGGACGCCGGGTGCAGCGGGTGCTGCCGGGTTTTGCCGCCGAGCGGGTTGATGTGATGTATTCGTAATGGCTGTTGGTTGTTGCAACTTTCAGGTTGCGTTGGCTTTTATACCTGATTCCGTTTATTTTCTACTCTCTGACGAAATGTCTTCGCTGCTGCCAGCGGATTTGGATTCTGAATACATTCACCCAATATAAGGGCAAATGGGTCGTTTTGAGGGGTTCGGTTACCCGCGGGTGTGCGCGAAGGCGAACAACTTTGTCCGGGAATTGACCGCTGCCCAGTCTACGCCGACAACCGCTTAACAACTTTACGAATCAGCTCTAAAAATATTGAAAAATTTATTTTGTAACCGGCTGCGTGAATGAAATCGGTTAATTAACCGCCCAACTCGACACGCCCGCCCAGACGGAAGGTGAATCCGGGGGCCGGGATGCCGGCGGCGTATTCGTACTGGGTGTCGGTGAGATTGAACAAATTGCCGGTGAGGGTGAAGCGGGGGGCGACCGGGATCGCGAAGTTGAGATCGACGCTCGCGTAGTCCGGTACGCCGAAGGGCTCTTCGCCCCGGCGGCGTCCGCCTGCGTAGCGGCCCAACAGCGTCGCGCTCCAGCCGTGCTGAGCGTAGGTGGCGGCGAGGGCCATCCGGTTGAAGGGAATGTTTGGATCTTGATACTGGGCAAAAAACAGGCGCGTGTCGTTCGAATCGACGGCTCCGACGAAGCGCGCGTCGGTGTTGGTCCAGGTGAGGCGCAGACGCCACTGGTCGCTCATCTGCCAGTCACCCACCACTTCAAGACCCGAGGCGTAGCGGGTGTCGAGGTTGCGCTGCTGCTGCAAAAACAGATTGGGATCGCCGGAGTCGGGGTTGCGAAAAAAGACCGTGGCGATAGCCCCGTCCAGGGTGGTGTTGAAGTAGGTGAAGCGCAAGCCCAGGTTGGACGCGGGCGTGAAGTCGAAGCCCAGATCGTAGGTGATGCCGGTCTCGGGCCGGAGGTCCGAGTTGGGAACAAAGACGCCCCCGGCGGTGTAGAGATCCGAGATGTTCGGGGCGTTGAAGACCTGCGACCAGTTGGCTCTGAGCGAAAAGGCGCGGCTGGGGCTGAAGCGGATGCCCGCTGCCGGGGTGAGCACCGCACCGAACTGGGTCGAATCGGTGTAGCGCACTCCCAGGTTGGCCGCAAGCTGGTCGCCAAAGCGAATGTCGTCGATCAAAAACAGCGACGTGCGCGCAATCGCCCGGTCCACAAAGGTGCTGCCGCGCTGTTGCTGCTGCAAAGAGCGATCCTCGATAAAATTCACCCCCAAGGAGAGGGTTTGGCCGGGGGAAATTTGGGTGTTGAGGGCGCTTTGCAGTTCCAGTTTGCTGTCCTCGGTAAAGGGTGAGCCCAGCGGGCCCAGGGCAAAGGCCGTCTCGCCCCCGAGCACGTCGGTGTTCACCGCAAAGCGGGCGGGGCGGGTGCGGGGGCTGGTGAAGCGGTAGTAGGCGGCGTAGCTGTTGATCGAGGCGGTTGGACTCAACTCGTAGTCCCAGAAAAAGGCCGTCTCGGTCTGCGACTGGAAGGTGGTGATGTAAAAGTCGATGGTGCCGATGGCGCGCTCGGCGGCCGGATAGGATTGGCCGGGTGCAAAGGTGACCGTGCCGTCCGCCGAGCGCGCGAAGGCGTAGGGGATGGCGACGGCGGCGCTTGGGGTGCTCACCAGGTAGCGCTGGGTGTCGCAGGGCAACTCCCGGCCAGCCGCATCGAGGGGGAGGAAGCGGGTTTGACTATCGAGGGTGGCGTTGCCGCTGCCGGGTCCGCCGAAGCAGGCGCCTGCGGCGTAGAGGCCGGGGCCGTTGCCGGCATTTTTGCTGTTTTGGTGGCTGGCGCGCAGGGTGAAGCGATGTTCGGCGGAGGGCCGCCAGACCAGTTTGCCGGTGTAGGTGTCGCTCGCGTTAAAGGCCGAATCGGCCACACCGGTGACCGTGAGCGGCGGACCGACTTCGGGGCGCAAAAAGCCAAAGAGGCTGGTGCCGTCGGGGGTGATCGCTTCAGGGCTGTAGAACAGGGCTGTATTGGGCAGGGTGAAGCGAAACGGGTAGTTGTTGAAGGCGACTAGGCCGGTGTAGGTGAACAGGTAATGGAAAGTACCGTCCCCGCCGCCGTATTTGGCGGTGGCGGTGCTGTTGCCGTAGGAGCCCGCTTCGTAGGCCAGGGTGAGCTTGGGCGCTCCTGCGGGTGTTTCGGTGATCAGATTGATGACGCCTCCCACCGCCCCGGCGCCGTAGCGCAGTGTGGCGCCGCCGGTAAGGACCTCGATGCGATCAATGTCCGCCAGCGGGAGGCGCGAAAGATCGTTGCGGCCGTTGGAGGGGCGCGTCAGCGACAGGCCGTCTTTGAGCACCTGGAAGCGGGCGTCGTCGAAACCGCGTAAAAACAGACCCCGGGCGTTGCGCACCCCGCCCAGGGCCGGTTGGGTCTCGAAGCTGGGGACGAGGGCCAGGGCGTCCGGGACCGTCCTGGCCCCCAGGGCCTGGAAGTCCTCGCGCTTGACGGTGTAGGTGGTGGCGGTGGTGTCGCGCTCGCGGGTCGGGCGGCGGGTGGCACTCACCGTCACCTCGTCGAGCAAGTCCGCCTCGGGTGGTGCGCTTTGCGGTTCACCGGCCTGGGCGAGGGCGGCTCCCGCAAGTGGAGCGGCCAGGTCCGCAGCACTGAGGCTGCCCGTTTCGCGCAAATCCTGGGCGGTGTGGGCAAAAGCCGGGCAGACGGTGAGTGCCCAGGCGGCGCTCAGCCAGCATGAAAATCGGACCCAGCACACAGGTGTTGCTCCGCGACGCCCCAACCATTGTGGCTTGATTCGGTAGGCACACCGGGGGCTCAGCGCCAGATCTCGACGGCGACGCTGCCGGTAAAGCCGGGGATGGGCGGCTGGGGTTTGGCGACGATGACGCGCACCTGCTGCACGCGCGTATCCTGGCGCAGGCGCCGGGCAATCGCCTCGGCCAGCGCTTCGAGGAGCGAAAACTGGCGCTCTTCGACGATCTGCCGCACCGCCGTCACCAGAGCGCCGTAGTCGAGGCTGTCTTCGAGGCGATCGCTGCCACCGGCGGTACGCAGATCGATGTGCAGATCGGCGTCGACGACGAAGCGCTGGCCGAGGCGGCGCTCCTCGGCGTAGACGCCGCTGTAGCCGTAGCAGACGATCTCCCGCAAGCGGATGCAATCGCCCATGATCAGCGCGCCCCCAGGGAGAGCATCAGCTCGGAAAGACCATCTTGGTGCGGTGCAGCGCCACCGACTCCACCAATCCGATCGCCGTAAAGCAAGTGATCAAAAATGAGCGCCCGAAGGTGACAAACGGTAGCGGAATGCCTGTCACCGGTGCCAGGCCGATAGTCATGCCGATGTTGACCACCGTCTGGAACAACAGCATCGTGAACACGCCGATGGTCAAAAGCGAGCCGAAGTCGTCGGCAGAGTTCTGGGCGATGATCAGCAGGCGGGCAAACAGACAAAAGAACAAACCTAACAGCACCACCGCCCCCAGAAATCCCCACTCTTCGCCCAGGGCCGAGAAGATAAAGTCGGTATGCTGCTCGGGGATGAAGTTGAGCTGGGTCTGAGTTCCCTGAAATATGCCGCGCCCCCACAGACCGCCCGCTCCAATGGCAATTTCCGATTGCAGAATGTGGTAACCGGAGCCCAGCGGGTCGCCGCTCGGATCGAGAAAGACGATGAGGCGCTGCTGCTGATAGGGCTTGAGCAGATGCCAGAAGACCTGCCCCAGTCCCCCCGCCACCAGGTTGATCGCCCCGGCGCCGATCGCCCCCCACCACCGCCAGTCCAACTCCCGCCAGGCGACCACCGCCATGGCCGCCACCCAGACGATCCAGGCCGGGATCCAGACGGCGTACAAAATCGCCGCCATCAGCGGCGAGACGATGAGTGCCAGCCAGCCCAGCCGCGCCCCGCCCCAATAGAGCATACCGAGGCTGATGGCGCCGAAGACGAGGGCGGTCCCCAGGTCGGGTTGTTTGAAGACCAGCAAAAAGGGCACCGCCAGTACCCCGAGCACCACCCAGATCTGGCCGAAGCTGCGGATGGGATAGCGCTGGATGAGGGCGGCGAGGGCGACGATCACCCCCAATTTGGCAAATTCGCTCGGCTGCAGCTGGATGCCCCCCAGTTCGATCCAGCGCTGGGCGCCCTTGACCGAGTTGCCGGTGAAGAGCACCCCCAAAAGCATCGCGCAGGCGGAGCCATAAATCAGCCAGCTCCAGCGCTGCAGCCAGCCGTAGGTGAGCCGCGACAAAAACAGCGCCCAGGCGATGCCCACCAGGCCCGTGCCCAACTGGGCTTTCCATTCGATGCCCTCCGGGCGGGTGCTGAAGATGGTCAGCACCCCCGTCGACAACAACAGCACCGCGAAGAGCAGCAACCAGCCGTCGAAGCCGCGAAACAACTTATAGAGCGAATTCAGCCAGCTGTTCCAGGAAAGTTTGGCCAGCTCCATAGCACCTCAAGCAGCGACAAATCAGGTGGGCGTCTTCTGAAGCTCCGGTTTTTCTTCCGGCAGGATCGCACCGTTGACCGGGCAAACCTGCAGACAAATACCGCAATCGATACAAGTGGCAAAATCAATCCAGTACCAGTTGGTTCCCTTGGCATTTTTGCCGGGACCCTGATCGATACAGGAAACCGGACAGGCATCGACGCAATCGGCGATGCCCTCGCATACGTCGGTGACAATCGTGTGCGGCATGACAGTTCCTCTCTCGCTCTCGCTCAATTCAGTATAGGTGGGCTTCAGGGCTCCCCCCGGATTTCCTTGACGATGCCGTCTTCGATGAGCACTTCGACGTTCATTTTTTCGACCAGGTTATCCCCGGGCTGGATGTCGAAGTAGCTCTCGACCTGGCCTTGAACGACTTCCTGGGCGAGTTCCCAGCCGGTCACCTGCGACAGTTGCTGGAGAAACTGGTTTTTTTGCTGCAACAGCTGGTTTTTCTGCTCGTTGACCTGGGTACGAATGTTTTCGATCTGGTTTTTGGCCTCCGGACCGAGGGGCTTGATATTGGTGCGCTCGATTTCGGCAATAGCGCGCTTGCCCTGGAACTCGAGTTGTTCAAGCTGGCGGTCCGCCTGGGAAAGAAAACCCTGCAACTGGGCCATCATCTCCTCCTTCAGCCGGGGAGTCACGATTGCCTTGATGGTCACGTTGCGCTTGATGTTGAGCTTCATGGAATCCGCGTCGGTGAAAGATGCTTGCGTATTGTACGCCGTCACCTGGGCAATGTCGATCGGCCCTCATCGCGGTCAATAATGGAGGCACCCGCATGGAATAACACCCTGGCCACGATTTTGCGCGATTGGAGTTTTGCCTGCGCGCCGCTGTACGAGGCGATTGCCTCGGGGGCGGCGGTGCTTGCCGGGGGCGAGCGCCACTTTCGACGGGCTGCCTGGCAAAACGTTTCCCTGAGCGCCGATAGCAGCGTGCTGGATCTCTGTTGCGGGCCAGGCGGAGCCACGCGCTATCTGGCGGCCACCGGTGCGCGGGTGACAGGGCTCGATCTGTCCGAGCGCAGCCTGCGCCACGCCCGAGAGCGCCTACCTGGGGTGCACTTTGTTCAGGGCCGCGCCGAGGCGATGCCCTTTGTCGGGGCAAGCTTCGACCTGGTACATACGAGCGTCGCCCTGCACGAGATGGAGCCTACTCAGCGGCGGGCGATTATTCGCGAGGTACTGCGGGTGCTCAAACCCGGCGGCACCTTTGCGCTCATCGACTACCACCGGCCGACCAATCCGCTCTACTGGCCGGGGCTGGTGCTGTTTTTATGGGTATTCGAAACCCACACCGCCTGGGAACTGCTCGCCACAGACTTGCCGGGACTGCTGGCCGAGTGCGGCTTTAGCACCCTCGAGCAGCAACTATTGGCCGGAGGTAGTCTGCAGACGGTGCAGGCCCGCAAACCGCAGGTGTAGGAGCGCGCCGGGGAAACAAACCGGACAAAAGCGCTCAAGTCGCTAAAGCCGGGCTAGCCGGATTGCTCAGGAGTCCATTTCGTGTGCGAGTACCCTGGCGACCGCCCGACCGGTGTCCGAGCGAAATTCCTCGACATCCACCCGCGACAGCAACCAGACTGCCACCAGCATCCCGAGGCTTTCGAGGGCGAATACCGCGCCGTAGGCGAGCACCGGCACCCCGAACACACTCCGGGCGACATCGAGCACAACGCCCCCCGCCACGGTGGCAAACGCCTGGGACATGGCCTGGGCGAGACCCCAGGCGCCGATGAACGTGCCTGCGGTCTCGGCGGCGGTGAGATCCAGCATCAGGCTTACCGCGGCGTTGGTGGTGATCCCGAAGCCGAGTCCCAGAACGGTGACCGCCCCCTGCAGAACGGCCGGCATTGCGGTAAAGCCTGCGAGGATGACCAGCCCGAAGCAGGCTCCCACCAGCAGGCAGCCGAGGCGGGCGGTGCGCTTTTTGCCCAGCCGCGGCACAATCAAAAATCCTGCCAGTGAAATGCCCACCAGCGTGCCGGTCCCCCAGAAGGCATTGAGCCGGGTGCTCTCGGCGACGCTCATGCCGAAGACTTCGCCGCCGTAAGGTTCGAGTATCGGCTGCTGCATAAAGAGGCTCACAGTCATAGCAAGCAAGAAGGCAAAGAATACCCCGGTCTGGCGGCTTGCCGTCAGGATGCGCAGGGCGGAAGCGAGGGTGATGCGGTCCTCGCGCAGAACGGCAACCGTCCGGCGGCTGAAGCGCGAATAGCGGGCTTCCACCCCCGCCAGGGCCACCAGGGCCAGGCTGAAGACGGCGGCGGGCACGACGGTAAACAAATAATTGATCGACTCGCGCAGGGTCTCCACGGTGAGACCCTTGAGCAGACCGGCGCTGGTGACGGCTCCTGTGACGATCCCAACCATCAGCATCGTCCAGACGATCCCGACCAGCTTGGAGCGGTCGTCCTCGTCGGAGACATCGACCAGCAGCGCCGTGAAGGGCGTCGAACTGCAGCTGATGCAAAGCCCGTACCCGGCAAAGGCAAGCGCCAAAAGCGCCACCCATCCGTAGGTCGCCCCCGACCAGCCCGTGGCGCGCAGGCTGTCGGACAGTCCCCAGATCACCTGCACCGCCAGATAGGAAGTGAGGCAAAACAACGCCGCCCCGAGCCATACATAGCCCGTGCGGTGGTACCCGAAGAGCGGTCTGGCATCCGAGCGCTGGCCGAACCAGACGCGAGCCGGGGCGACGAATTGGTACATAGCGAGCACCCCGCCTGCAAGGGTCGCTGGGATGGCGAGCAGATTGACGTCGATCAAGATGCGGTTGAGCACCCCGAGGGTGAGGATCGACATGATCCCCAGACCCATCTGAAATAAACCGAGCCGGAACATCGTGAGCAGCCCCAACTTCGGCAGGGTGTGCTCTGCAGGGATTCCGCCGGCCAGTTGGGACAGATCGCTCGAACTCATCGCGCTTGTACGACCGTCAGGTGTTTCTCGCCTATATTAAGGGGCAATAAGCGCCGGTCCCCACCAACTTTCAGGTGAGGGCCGCCACCGAGACTTTGCCCGCGATCACCTGGGCGAGTTTGCGAAAGGCCTGGGCGGAGGCCGAATCGGGCCGGGCCATGGCGATGGGCACCCCCCGGTCGCCCCCTTCGCGCACGGGCATCTCCAAAGGCAGCATGCCCAACAGCGGCAGCCCCAGCTCGCGGGCGGTGCGCTCGCCGCCGCCGCTGCTGAAGATGTCGTATTTTTTTTCAGGAGCGTCGGGCGGAATAAAGTAGCTCATGTTCTCGACGATCCCGAGCACCGGCACCCCGAGTTGCTGGAACATGCGCAGACCCTTGCGCGAGTCGAGCAGGGCCACAGTCTGGGGAGTGGTGACGATCACCGCCCCCGCCAGGGGCACCGACTGACAGAGGGTGAGCTGGGCGTCCCCGGTACCCGGCGGCAAATCGATGATCAGATAATCGAGTTCGCCCCAGTCCACCTGGTAGAGAAACTGGCGAATAGCGGAGTTGAGCATCGGCCCGCGCCAGATGAGCGGCTGATCCTCACCGACCCAGAAGCCCATCGAGACTACTTTGACACCGTAGTTAAACAGCGGCTCGAATATTTCACCGCCGTTCTCGTTGTGGCGCACGGGCATCTTCTGGCCTTGCAAACCGAGCATCAAAGGCACGTTCGGCCCATAGATATCGGCATCGAGAATGCCCACCTGGGCGCCGGATTGGGCCAGCGACACGGCGACATTGACCGAAACGGTCGTCTTGCCCACGCCGCCCTTGCCGCTGGAGACAGCAATGATGTTCTTGACCCCCGGGATTCCTTGCCGATCGGGTAGGGCCTTGGCCTTGGGCGTCTCGGCGGTCACTTCCACTTCGACGCTCTGGACACCGTCGATGGCAAAGACGGCCTTCTTGCAGTCGCCCACGATCATCTCGCGCAGCGGACAGGCGGGGGTGGTGAGCACCAGCGTGAAGCTGACGTCGCCCCCTTGAATGTCGACGTTGCGGATCATGCCCAGTTCGACCAGCGAGCGGCGCAGCTCCGGATCCTGCACAGGCTTGAGGACATTCAGGATTTCTTCTTGCTGGATGATGCGCTGCATGGTGCCAGTGTGGGTTGGAGCCGGGGAAAAGCCCGCCGGCGCAGTTCCCCTTCAGCATAGTACAGGCGACCCGCCGCTCCTGGAGTCTGGCGCTTTGGTTCCCGCTGCACTCAAGGCGGCCTATGGGTTAATCTGTCCCCATGTTGAGCCGCATCGCCGAGTATCATTACTGGTTGGGGCGCTACATCGAGCGCGCCGAGAACACCGCCCGCGTCGTCGCCGATTATTACCAGACCTTGCTCGATATCGGCGAGCAGGCCAACCACGCGAGTCAGCGCTGGGAGATGGTCCTTGAAGTGGTGGGTGAGATGGACGCTTACCAGGAACGCTACCCGGCCGTGCAGCCCGCCCAGGTCGAGCAGTTCGTCACCTTCGACCGCACCAACCCCAGTTCGATCCTCAGCTGTGTCACCCAGGCGCGCGAGAACGCTCGCGGTATCCGCGATCAAATTTCATCGGAACTGTGGCTGGCGCTCAACCGGCTCTACCTTGAATTGCGCGGCGCCCGCTGGGAAGGGGATGTCGACGCCGAGGCACTCGGGTTCTACGAAAAGGTCAAAGAACAGTCAGGACTGATCGACAGCCTGATCGACAGCACGATTCTCCACGACACGGGCTGGCGGTTTTTGCGGCTGGGCCGCTTCTTCGAGCGGGCTTTGCAGACCGCGCGGATTTTGCAGGTGCGCTACCGGCTCATCAATCCCCAGTCGGCCCTGGCGGAGCGGCCCATCGAGGTACAGCAGTGGCTGTCGCTGCTGCGCTCGGTGAGCGGATCGGAAATTTACAGCAAGCTCTACCGGGCCACGGTCGCCCCGCGCTCGGTGGCCGCACTGCTGGTGCTCAACCCGCGCTTCCCGCGCTCATTGCGCTTTGCCACTTCCCAGGTGAGCAACATCCTCGGTCTCCTTGCCGCAAGCCAGCCCGGCTCCTACACCAGCGAAGCCGAGCGGCTGAGCGGCCGACTGGCCAACGAACTGGTCTACAGCACCCTTGAAGAGATCGAGCGCACCGGAGTGGTGCCCTACCTTCTCCAAAAAGAAAGCGAACTGAATCTGATCGGCAACCACATCCACAACTACTACTTCGGCTACCCGGTGCCCACGCCGATGGTGCAGGTACAGACGCTCGAATTTCAGACGTTTTGAAGCTAGCTGCGGGTGGCGGGGCTGGGTTGACGGCGATCGAGGCGCTCTTCGATGTAGTCCGCCAGTTCACGAAAGCGGGGCAGAGCTTTCATTTCGATCTGGGTGCCGTCTTTGGTGTTCACGAGTACCACACCATAGTTAAACAGACCGCCCACGATCGAGTTGGGGATCACCCGCACTGATCGAATCTCGCGATAGACGATGTCGTAGCGCTTCTGGCCCATCCAGCCGCTTTCGACGGTAATCCGGCGGTTGGTAATCCGGTAGCGCACGAAAAGTTGGCGCACCAGACTGCCAACCCAGAGGGGCAGCCAGATAATCGTGACCAGAAGCAGCGTGTTGACGATAAAGTCCACGATGTGGGGCCGCCCCTCGAACTGCACCTCTTCTTGAATCGCCATGCACCTTCTCCTAATCGGCATCCCGCGTATTGGTTCCGCTCGGCAGTAGCCCTGCAAGGACAAGCAGACCATTGACCTGCTCGCATATCTCCCCGTAGGACGGCACGAAGGCACCCTCCAGCTGGGGGCGGACCACTATTACAATTTTGTATCCAGACGCCAGTTTCAGAAGCACCCGGCGCAAAGATTCGCGGATCAGTCGCCGGTAACGGTTGCGGCGCACGGCGTTGCCGACTTTGCGGCTGGTGGTAATGCCAACCCGGGTTGGGGCAGGATCGGCCTTCAGCACCAACAATTGCAGATGGCTGCTCGTATAGCGTTTGGCGCGACGATGCACCAATTCGAAGTCGCGCCGGGCGCGCAGGCGGTGCTCGCCGGGCAGCAAAGACTAGACGGCCAGACGATGGCGACCTCTGCGGCGACGGGCCGACAGCACGCGCCGTCCGCTTGCCGTCCGCATGCGCGCCCGGAAGCCGGAAGTCTTCTGGCGCTTGCGGGTGGTGCCACCCAGCGTTCTTTTCATCGATGTCTATAAACGCAGCGCTTCGCATTATAACTGAGGGGTGCCGCGCTCGCAAAGCGCTTCGACCGAGTTTTCGCCTGCGCCGGGTTCCCATGGGGCGGGGCAAAGCACTGTAGCGGCGTGGCTGCTTGACCACGTCTTGCCGATGGGCGGCACGCGTGCGAAACGCAAATTGAGGATGGACGGATGGCGGATCTTTGGATAAGATTGCACACTAAAGCGTCGGCGTCCGGCATAGATATATTTAGGTGTAAACATTGGTGGAAGCGCTCTGGGATGGTATCCTAAGTCACTTGAAGGGCCGGCTCAGCCGTCCCACCTTTGAAACATGGATAAAGCCGGCAACGGCCCAACAATTCGATCAAGACTGTCTGATTATTCGCACGCCGAACCCTTTTGCACGCAGTTGGCTACAACAGCATTACGCCGGCGCGATTGCCCAGGCAGGTGAACAGGTAATCGGCCGACCCATTCAAGTTGATTTCATCGTTTCCGAGCAGTCCGAGGAGACGTCAAAGCCAGTCATAGAGCGAGAGCCTGCCCCGGCCTCTCCGCCTGCCAATGTCGCTTCGCTCAATTCCAAGTACACTTTTTCGCGCTTCGTGGTCGGGGCGAATAACCGCATGGCCCACGTAGCGGCTCTTGCCGTGGCGGAGATGCCGGGTTGCAACTACAACCCCCTGTTTTTGTGCGGTGGAGTTGGATTGGGGAAAACCCACTTGATGCAGGCAATTGGTCATTATCGGCTCGATATCGATACAAGGACCAAAATTGCCTACGTCAGCACCGAAAGATTCGCCAATGAACTTATCGAAGCGATTCGGCGCGATGCAATGCAAACCTTTCGCGAGCATTATCGCCGCGTCGATCTGTTGATGATCGACGATATTCAGTTCATCGAAGGCAAAGAGTACACCCAGGAAGAGTTTTTCCACACCTTCAATGCGCTCTACGAGTCAGGCAAGCAGATAGTGATCGCCTCCGACCGGCCTCCTCAGCTGATCCCGCGTCTGCAGGAGCGTTTGTCTTCGCGCTTTTCGATGGGACTGATTACGGACATTCAGCAGCCCGATATCGAGACGCGCATGGCAATCCTTCAAAAAAAGGCCGAGTACGAGAACATGTTCGTTCCGCAGGATGTCATCCACCACATCGCCTCCGCCTACACCACCAACATTCGCGAACTGGAGGGGGCGCTCATCCGGGCGGTTGCCTACGTGTCGATTTCGGGGCTGCCGATGACCGTCGAGACGATCAGTCCCATTCTCTCGCCACCGCGCACCCGCGGCGAAATCACCGACGAAGCGATCCTCGAACTGGTCTGCGACGAACTGAAGGTGAGTGCCGAGGACATGCGCAGCGACTCCCGCCGCCGGGATATTTCCCAGGCGCGGCAGCTGTGCATGTATCTGCTCAGAAAGTACACCGATCTGAGCCTGCCCAAGATCGGCCAGGCTCTAGGTGGCAAAGACCACACTACAGTCCTGTACGCCATCGATAAAATCGAGCAATCAAAGATCCGTGACCCCGAGGTGCAGCGGCTCCTACAGCGCCTCGGCAACCGCCTGGAGGCGGACGCCCGCCATTAACCAGCTAAGGTGCAAACGGCAGGCCAACGACGGCAACTTCCCGCTCGCCCGCCTGCACCCGCTCACCCGGTTTAGCCTTCCGCCAGCGGGTTCGGGCAAGCCCGATGCTCGCCTGCCGGGTCTCGCTATAACTGGCGCTGGTCACCACGCCCACGTAATCGCCATCCAGGGTCAGCTCGGTTCCAGCTTCTAGCGGCCCTCCGGCCAACAGTCCGACCAGTTCCTGGGCGGGGTGGCCCACGAAGGTCGCCCGCGAGATCACTTCCTGGCCTGTGTAGCAACCTTTGTCGTGGGAAATGGCGCTGTCGATGCCGAGATTGAGCGGGATCAGGTTGTCGTTGAGTTCTTTGTCCCAGGCGGGCAGGCCCTGCTCGATGCGCCAGGCCTCGAAGCGCTCCGCCTCCAGGGGGGCCGGCGCAAAATCGGAGGGCATCCGCACGAGTTCGAGCCGGTAGTGACCCGGTGCCAGGGCGCTCAGGCGGGCGGGCAGCCCGTCCCGTTCAAAGTCACAGTATCGGCCGGGTTCAGGGATCGGCTCGAACGGTGGTACCGAAGCGAGCAATTCAAGGACGATCGCTTCGCGCGGCGCTACGACGACATCCTCGCTGAAGACATAGCGCTCCAGGCGCGCCGCGAGCGTCTCGGCGCAGCCCGACGGCACCACGAGGGTGTAACCGCCGTCCGCTTGCTGGTATAGATCCTGGTATAGATCAAAAAAGGCAACGAGTTTGCCCTGTCCGGTCAGGAGTGCCCCGGGGATGAATTTTCCCGGCTGCAGGGTCTTAAGGTTGCAGGTGAGCACCCGCTGCAGGTAGTCGGCGGCGTCCTTGCCCCGGACGCTCAATAGCTCACGATCACTTGGGAAATACCCTTCGAGAGACATTGCGTTACGGCCTGGTTTTCTTTCAGGCTAGCAGCGCTTGCCCCGGCACGGCAGACCGTAAAATTGGCTGGTTGCAATCTGGGGCGTGGTGGGTACGACTCGACGATCGTTGCTGGGGGTGGCGGGGCTCGTCGGCGCGGCAACGGTTCTCAGCAAGTTCATCGCCCTGTTTCGCGAGCAATTTATCGCGGCAAGCTTCGGGGTGTCCGCCGGGGTGGACGCCTACAACTACGCCTACAAGCTGCCAGGATTCCTGCTCACCTTGCTTGGGGGCGTCAACGGGCCGTTCTACAGCGCCGTGCTGAGCGTCGTCTCAAAGCAGGATCGCTCGAAGGTGGCGCCGCTGATTGAAAATGTTCAGACGCTGGTGGCCATTGCCCTGGGTGGGGCCACGGCGCTGCTGTGGCTGGGAGCGCCGTGGTTTGTCGGCCTGGTGGCGGCGGGTGCGGCGGAACCGCTCAAGCAGATGGCCGTCGAACAACTGCGGATCATGGCGCCGATGGCGCTGTTGGCGGGGCTTATCGGACTGGGTTTTGGGGTGCTCACAGCAGCGGACCGCTTCGCCTTTCCGTCCTTGAGCCCGATCCTCTCCAGCGGTGCGGTGATCGCGGCGATTGGAGTGGGCTACTGGGTGTTTGGGCTCGGCCCGGAGGTCCTCGCCTGGGGGAGCCTGGCGGGGGCAATTTTGCAGTGGCTGGTGCAGATCCCCCTGCAGTGGCGGTTGGGTCTGGGGGGCCTGCGCCCGCGCTTCCAGTGGAACCGCCCCGAGGTGCGCGAGGTGATCGACATCATGGGTCCGGCGACCGGCAGTTCGCTGCTGTCGAACCTGAATGTCTACACCAATTTGTTCTTCGCCTCCCAGTTGCCGGTGGGGGTGCCGAGTGCCCTCAACTACGCCAATTTGCTGGTGCAGACGCCCTTGGGCATCTTCTCCAATATCTTGTTGGTGCCGACGCTGCCGCTGTTTGCGCGGCTGAGCGCCGAGGCGGATCGGCCCGAGTTGCGTTTGCGGGTGCGCCAGGCGGTGGTGTCGGTGCTCATCGTCGTGTTGCCCATGAGTACCCTCGCGGCGGTGCTCGCCGGGCCGCTGGTGAGCGTCATCTACGAGCGCGGCCAGTTCGACAATCGGGCGACTCTGCTGGTGGCGACGGTCTTCGCCGGTCAGGCGGTGGGCATGGCTTTTTACCTGGTGCGCGACCTGCTCATCCGCGTCTTCTACGCCCTGGGCGAGGCGCGCGTGCCCCTGCGCATCAGTGCCGTCGGCATCGTCGTCAATCTGCTCGCCGCCTGGCTGCTCAGCGCTACTCTGGGGGCTTTGGGGCTGGCCCTTTCGACCAGCTTTGTAAGCGCCTTCGCCTGCATTCTGCTCGTCTTTGCCCTGCGCACCCAGATGGGCGGACTCGGTTGGGAGGGATTGGGCTGGACGGCCACCAACCTGCTGGCCGGAGCGCTCCTCGCCGGGGCCGCCGCCTGGGGGGTGAACACAGTCCTGGCGGGGCTATGGACGGCCGGAGGAATTGTTGAACAACTGGTTCGCCTCACGGTCGCCGGAGCGGCCGGAGTGATCGTCCAGGCCATCTGGTTGCGGCTGTGGCGCATCCCGGAGGTGATGACGCTGCTCGGACCGCTGACCCGCCGACTTCGCCGCCGCTCTTGAATTTACCCACGAGGCAAGCCCAATGGATAACATGCAACGCGCCCCCTACGGTTCCTGGAAGTCACCCATCACCGCGGATCTGATCGTTTCGGGCACCATCGGCCTGGGTATGGTGAGGGCCGATGGTAGCGACGTCTACTGGCTGGAATCGCGGCCCACCGAGGGTGGCCGCACCGTGCTGGTTCGCATGGGTGCCGGTGGAGCCATCGAGGACATCTCTCCATCCGGGTCGAACGTCCGCAGCCGCGTGCACGAGTACGGCGGCGGAGCCTACGCGGTCAAAGATGGGGTTGTCTATTATGTAAACTTTTCAGATCAAGTTCTCTACCGGCTTGAGCGGGCAGAACAAAGCGTCGCGATGGGCTCCGGCTCCTCCTATGCCGACTTCACCATCGATCCCCAGCAACGCTGTTTGATTTGTGTGCGCGAAGAACACCGAGAGGACGAGGTCATCAATGCTTTGGTCCGCATCGAACTGGATACTGCAACCGGACTGGTGAGCGGTGCCGATTTCTACGCCTCGCCTCGTTTCAGCCCGGACGGCAACCGCCTTGCCTGGCTGAGCTGGAATCATCCGAACATGCCCTGGGACGGTACGGAACTGTGGGTTGCCGAGGTTCTTGCCGATGGCGGCGTGGGTCAGCCGGTGCTTATCGCCGGAGGTGCGCAAGAATCGATCTTCCAACCCGAGTGGTCTCCAGACGGGACGCTACACTTTATCTCCGACCGCAGCGGTTGGTGGAATCTTTATGCCTGGGAGGACAACGAGGTTCAGGCGCTCTACCCGCGGGAGGCGGAGTTCGGCTTGCCCCAATGGGTTTTCGGCATGTCCACCTACGCTTTTATCTCGGAGCGGCAAATTCTCTGCACTTACAGAGAAAATGACCTGACCCGGCTGGCGGTGCTCGATAAACACAGCGCCGCATTTCGAACAATCGAGCTGCCCTACACCGAATTGTCCGGCCCGGCGATTGTGCCCGGCGGCGCCGTCCTGGTCGCTGCTTCACCCACGCAGTCTGTGGCGATTATCGAGCTTGATCTCGAAAGCGGGGAACACAGGGTGCTGCGTACCTCGAGCCATTTGTCGGTGGATGCGGGTTATCTTTCCCGGCCCGAATCACTCACTTTCACGACAACCAACAGCCAGAGAGCCTACGGATACTACTACCCTCCCTGTAACCGGGATTTTATGGGTCTGCCGGGGGAGAAGCCGCCTTTGCTGGTCAAAAGCCACGGCGGTCCCACTGCCGCCACCTCCAGCGCTTTGAATCTAAAAATTCAGTACTGGACCAGCCGGGGTTTTGCGGTGCTCGATGTCAACTACCGGGGCAGCACTGGCTATGGCCGCGCCTACCGCGAGCAACTCAAGGGCCGCTGGGGGATTGTCGATGTGGATGACTGCGTGCAGGGGGCTCTGTCCCTGGTGGACCGGGGCGATGTCGACGGCGGGCGGCTGGCCATCGATGGGGGTTCGGCCGGGGGCTACACCACCCTGTGTGCCCTCGCGTTTCGGGAGGTCTTTAAAGCGGGAGCGAGCTACTACGGCGTCAGCGACCTGGAATCCCTGGCCCGCGACACCCACAAATTCGAAGCGCGCTACTTCGACGGACTGGTCGGCCCCTACCCCGAATGCCGGGATCTCTATATCGCCCGCTCCCCGATTCACTCCCTGGACCAGCTTGCCTGCCCAGTCATATTTCTACAGGGACTCGAAGACAGGGTCGTACCGCCGAACCAGGCCGAAGCGATGGTCGAAGCTCTGCGCATCAAGGGTTTGCCGGTTGCCTATCTCGCCTTCGAGGGCGAACAGCACGGTTTTCGCCGCGCCGAGAACATCAAGCGGGCTCTAGAAGCCGAATTTTACTTTTTTGCCCGCATCTTCGGATTTGAGCCGGCCGATGGCATCGAACCGGTGCCCATCGACAATCTACAAGGCTGAACGCCCGTCAGCAGCCAGTCGCAGGAATCGGGATTGGTTTTTCTCTATACCCGGAAAGATACAAAACTATACCCTGCTGTTGATCCCGAGCCGGTCGCCGGGGGGAGGGCGCCCAGCGTTTATTGGCCTATGATGAAAATAATCGAACACAGTTACTTTGCTGTTGTTTTTGTTCATTTAGTTGCTGAGGTTTTCCCATGGTCAAGTCGGAACGTTTTGGTCCTCTCGGTCAGTCGCGTAGGGATGGAGTGAGCGATCCGAACGAGGGCTACGCTAACTTCAACCACAACGACCAGACGCTGCTTGAAAAGACCGGCAATGTCGATCAAAAGGTGGTCTACAAAGAAGTGCATCCCAAGTATTTTCACTGGACGCTTCCCGATGGCCGCAAGGTGGCTTTGCACCATGTGCACGACGCGGGCAAGATCAGCAACCTGATCCGGGCGGCCCGCTGCGATGAGAACGGCAATCGCCTTTGGTGGTAGCCCCGGTAAAAATCTCATCAACCCCGAAGGGCGTCCTTGCAGATGCCCTTTTTAGTTAGGAAGGCCATATACCTGCTCAAAGGCGGACCCACCCAGGTGATCCCCGATCGACAATAGAAGGCGTCCCCACCCAGAGCCATTCGCCCATGCTTGCCAACTTCGCACCCGATTGGACACGCCAGCGCGAGATTTTGGGCATTTTTTCCCGCTATGGCTGGGGCTATATGACCAATGCCCTGCAAAACAAAGAAGACGGTTCCGGCGAAGAACCGCGCCTGCCCCTTCCCAAAGTCTTCAAAGAGATCCTAATTGACCTTGGGCCGACCTTCATCAAGCTAGGCCAACTGCTCAGTACCCGACCCGACCTGCTGCCGCCCGAGTATATCAAAGAGCTGTCCGAGTTGCAGGCGGATGTGCCCGCTGCCCCCTGGGAGGCGGTGCAGCAGGTATTGCGTTCCGAGTTGACTGCCCCGATGGAGAGCGTGTTTCGGGAGTTCAATCCGGTGCCGGTGGCCGCCGGTTCGCTCGCCATGACCTACCGGGCACATCTGATGAGCGGCGATCTGGTGGCAGTCAAAGTTCAGCGCCCCGGCATCGAACGCACCGTCGAGAGCGACATCCGCATACTTAAAGGACTGGCCGATTGGTTCTCCTCCCAGTCGAGCTGGGGCAAGTACTACGACGCGAAGTCCCTCGCCGAAGAATTCGCCGCCAGCCTTCTTGCAGAACTCGACTTTACCCGCGAGGGTAAAAATACCGATTCGCTGCGCGCGAGCCTGCAGGGAAGCCCCTGGTTCGATTCCAACCGCGTGGTGGTGCCCAGCGTCTACTGGGAACACACCACCCAGCGGGTGCTGGTGCTGGAGTGGATAGAAGGCAAGCCCATCCTGGGACTGCCTCTGCCCGAAAAAGCCCCGGAACTGGCGGATCTGACGGTGCGGACTTTTTTTCAGCAGATTTACGTCGACGGCTTTTTTCACGCCGATCCGCATCCCGGCAACCTCTTTCGCCTGCAACCGGCGGACGGAGCGCCTCTGCGCCTCGCCTTGCTCGACTGCGGCATGGTCGGCACCCTCGATCCGCGCACGCAGCAGCTGCTTACCGAACAATTGCTCGCCATCGTTCAGGAAGACCCCCAGCGCTTCGCCCAGCTCACCCTGGATCTGGGCCAGGCGGTCGACAACGTCAATTTCGCCCGTCTCCAGGGCGAATTCGACCGCCTGCTGCGCCAGTACTACAACCGTTCGCTGGCGGAGATCAACTTTGGCGCCTTGCTCTACGACATGCTGCGGGTACTGCGCGAAAACGGCATCCGCCTGCCGGGCAACATCGGGCTTTACGTCAAGGCCCTGGCCAACCTCGAAGGGGTAGCCCGCTCCCTCGATCCCGATTTCAACATGGTCGAGACCGTCAAGCCGCTCATCACCGAGCTGTTTCGCCGCCGGCTGTTCGGCACCGCACCGCTGCAGGAGGCGCTGCGCTCCGCCCTCGATTTGCGCGAACTGCTGCTGAAGTTTCCGCGCCGCTTTGATTTGCTGCTGCAGGGCTTGACCGGAGAAACCATCCAGCTGCGCGTGCAGCTGAGCGGTTGGGAACCCGTGCAATCGAGTCTGCAGGAGACCGGCAGGCGGATTTCGACGGGGCTGCTTTCTGCCTCCCTGGTGCTGTCGGGGACACTTGCCTTCACCCTGGATACTACCGGCCATGCGGTCTGGCTCGGTAGCATCCTGCTGGTGCTGGGAGGCTTATTGGGCTTTGGGTTGGTCTTCGGACGCCGGGCGTAGAAGCGCGCGCTAGCTGCCCGAGAAGGTGCCGCTGAAGACGCGGTTGAGGGTATTGGTCTCCAGAATCTTGCCGGTTCCCAGCACCACGCAGTTGAGCGGTTCCTCGGCGACGTGCACAGCGATCCCGGTCTCGTGGCTGATCAGACCGTCGAGGCCCTTGAGCAACGCGCCGCCTCCAGCCAGCACAATCCCCCGGTCATAAATGTCGGCGGCCAGTTCCGGCGGCGCCTGCTCCAGGGTGCGCTTGACGGCCTCGACGATGGCCGAGAGCGGTTCGCTCATGCTCTCGCGCACCTCGGTGGCGTGAATCGAAATCGTGCGCGGCAGACCCGAGAGCATATGCAGCCCGCGCACCTCCAGCTTCTGCTCGTCATCGCCCTTGTAGGGGAAGGCCGAACCGATTTGTATCTTGATCATCTCGGCGGTGCGCTCGCCGATCACCAGGTTGTGGAGCTTTTTAAGATAGGTGGCGATCGCCTCGTTCATCTCATCGCCCGCCACGCGCACCGATTCGGAGATGACGCTGCCCTGCAGCGAGATAATCGCCACCTCGGTGGTGCCGCCGCCGATGTCGACGATCATGCTGCCCACCGGCTCTGAGATCGGTAGCCCTGCCCCGATAGCGGCGGCGATCGGCTCCTCGACCAAAAAGACTTCTTTGGCTCCGGCCTGCACGGCTGCTTCCATGACCGCCCGGCGCTCGACCCCGGTCACACCGCTCGGGATGCCGATCACCATGCGCGGGGCGAGCAGCGACTTGCCCACGACTTTGCGAATAAAGTGCTGCAGCATCAGCTCGGTGGCGTCAAAATCGGCGATCACCCCATCGCGCAAAGGTCTGGAGGCGGTGATGTTGCCGGGGGTGCGCCCGAGCATCTGCCGCGCTTCCTCACCGACCGCGAGCAGCTTTTTGCTGTCGCGGTCGAAGGCGACCACCGAGGGTTCCGAGAGCACCACTCCCTGACCGGCGATGTAGACGCACGTATTCGCTGTCCCCAGGTCGATGCCGATGTCGCGCCGAATGCGGTTGAAAATTCCCATAAACCCCTGCACCTCTGCTGTTCGCCTGTGTAGACGGCACCAATCGGTGGAAACAGCTCAAAAATTTCCACCAGTCAGGCCCCGCGGGCACAACGAGAATAGCAGGCTTCGCCGCAACGTTCTAGATCAGCAACCGCGCACGCACAAAAAATAATCTTCCTCCGGAACATAAATTTCCCAAAGCCGCCCGCGCACCCGGCTGGAGCCGTACACGCGCCGGGCACAGGCAGTACACTCACCCCGCAAAATGTCGCCTGCGAACATCCACCAACCGAGCGAGCCGCAGCGCGGACATTGTACATGTCTGCCCAATCGAATACTCGAGTTTCTAACCAGGGACACTACCATTTTCGGCCTCCCCTTTCTGCAGGAATCGTGATTATACGTTAAGGTGTAATACCTAATGGAAATATCGGTTTACATCTGTTTCGAAATCACACAATATTTAACGTTCTACAACCATCGCAAAGGCCGTTCTATCTGGGCGGCCTCTCAGTAGCCGCTGCTGCCGAAGCCCCCGGTTTGCCGTTCGGAGCTTTCGAGGGCGCCGACTTCGACAAACTGCACCTGCGGCACCGGCAGCACGACCAGTTGGGCGATACGATCCCCGCGCGAGACGACGACAGGAACCTCGCCGTGGTTGATGAGCAGTACCTGAATCTCGCCGCGGTAGCCGCAGTCGATGAGGCCCGGGCTATTGAGCACGCTGATGCCGTGGCGCGCAGCGAGGCCCGAGCGCGGTTGGACAAAGGCCATGTACCCCGCAGGTAGACCGAGGGCGATCCCCGTGGGCACGCGCGCGAAGCGGCCAGGATCGACGCTCAAAGAGACTGCATGGGCGGCGAACAGGTCGAGCCCGGCGTCGCCGGGATGTGCGTAGGTAGGAGACGCAAAGCAATGGGCAAGGCGCTGGATGGCGACACGGACCGAGTCCATCGACAATTATGAAGTACTGGCAAACGGATCTCCCACACAATGGCACCGACGGCGGCGCAAATCAAATCGAGAGCCCTGGATCTCGGCTTCCACAAAGTTGGGATCGCCCGCGCCGATGCGCTCGACGGCGAAGGGTCGGCGTGGCTTAGTAGGTGGCTTGCCGCCGGATACGCCGGCGAGATGGGCTGGATGCACGACCCGCGCCGCCGGGACATCCGGCAAGTTCTGCCCGGGGTGCGCTCGGTCATTTGCGTGGCCCTCAACTACAACACTCCCCAGGGCTCGCCCGCGCCCGGCCAGGCTCGCATCTCGCGCTATGCTCTCGGGCGCGACTACCACAAGGTGCTCAGCAAGCCCCTCAAGGCCCTTGCCCGTTGGATAGAGGCGAGTGATCCCGGCTGCCGGGCCATCGCTTACATCGACACTGGCCCCATCCAGGAGAAGGCCTGGGCCGAGGCGGCCGGGATCGGCTGGATCGGCAAGAACGCCTGCTTGATCACTCTCGAATACGGCTCCTGGGTTTTCCTGGGCGAGATCCTCTCCACCCTCGACCTCGAAGCAGACAATCCCCACCCCAATTACTGTGGCACTTGTACGCGCTGTCTTTCGACTTGCCCGACCGCGGCCCTGGTCGAACCCGCCGTAGTCGACGCCCGCCAGTGCCTGGCTTATCACACTATCGAGAATCGCGCTTCGGAGTTACCGGAAGCGATCGCCGAGCGTCAACACGGCTGGGTGGTGGGTTGCGACCTGTGCCAGACCTGCTGTCCGTTCAACCTGCGAGCTGAGCGATGGGGCCGATACAGTGAGGTAGCCGACTTTGCACCGCGTGATCCCTGGAATGACATCACTCTCGATCAACTTACCGACCTTAGCGACGCCGAATTCGAGCGCTGGAGCGAAGGGAGCGCCATCCGGCGCGTCAAGGCAAGCGGTCTGCGCCGCAACGCCCGCAGTGCTGTTCTGGGAGCCCCCGGCGATTCAATAGACCTCTTGCATGAATCACACCAAAGCAGGAAGTGCAAGCTCAAAATCTAGGAGAGTCGCCACCCCACTTGTGACCTCTCCTCACTATTCATGCAAGAGGTCCATTGGAGGAGATCGCAGCAGCCGTCGCCGCTGTGATTGAGTACTCCTGATTCACCATAGCGCGCAGGGCATCGCTCAGCCCCGATCGATGTGCACCGTATCCGACTCGTCGTTGCCGCGCTGCACAGGCAGGTCACTTGGATCGGCGTGGACGACGTCCTTACCGGTGCCGCCGATGAGCCGGTCCATGCCTTCGCCGCCAAAGAGCCGGTCGTTGCCCTCACCACCGATCAAAATATCGTCGCCGGGGCCGCCCACCAGACAGTCGTCGCCAGGCCCGCCATCCAGCAGATCGTTGCCGGGGCCACCCAGGATTTTGTCGTTGCCTGCGCCGCCGTAAAGCTTGTCGTCACCGGGGCCGCTGTCAATCAAATCATCCCCATCGCCGCCGGAGATGGTGTCGTTACCCTCGCCGCCGTACAGCCGGTCGTTGCCCGGACCGCCGTCGATCAAGTCGTTGCCCGCGCCGCCGATAATCAGGTCGTCGCCCTCCTCACCGTACAGTTCGAGGTCGAATTCGACATCTTCGTCCACCTGAATGATGTCGTCGCCCGCTCCACCGCGGATGCACAGGCCGTCTTTGAATTCTTCGGCACCTAAAGAGAAGCGCTCGCACTCTTTGCCGTGGGCATCAAGGACGATCACTACGAGACCGTCCACCGCACCGGCGGCGTTGCGCCGGTTGCTCACCCGGATATTGTCGTCACCCGGTGTTCCTTTGAAGATCACCTTGCCGGTTTTCGGATCGCGCTCGCGGGTCACCACCGCCCTGCTCCTGCTGCAAGTCGTTTTCAGTATAAGAAGATACCCAGCCAGGACAAGCGTTGCAGATTACCTCGGCAGATTCTCCGGTGCGCTGATCCGGCCGATGGGATAGATGTTGTAGCGATCGTCCCAGTAGGGGGTACGGCGATAGAAAAATTCGAGCCGCGCCTCGGGGCTGGCGGCGAAGGCCGGTTCCTCCGAGACTTTGCGCTCGAACTCGGCTTTGAGCTTCGGATCGCGCGCGAGCATCTGGCGGGCCAGCTTCTCCATCACATAATCTTCGGCGTATTCTTTTTGCTCGAAGATGGCGTCCAGGAATCCCCACTGCAACAGCGAATCGGGCCCCTGCGGTTCGAGCAGATGAATCGCAACGTTGGCGGCGCGCTGATCGAGCGGCACCACCAGCGACCCGGCCGCATAGGTGATCTGGCGGCGGATGGGGGTGAGCTTAAAATCTTTGAGCCGGATGCGGCCCTCGAAGGGCGCCGATTCCCAGACCGGAGCGCTAAATTCGTAGGTCTCGACGGTGAGGGTGCTCAGGCTATCCAGGGTCCGGTGGCGCAGCCCATGGGCTTTGACCCTGTCGATCACCTCCGTGAGCGAGACTGGCACCACGTAGGCAAGCGGCGGTGCCACGGCCTTTTCGACCGCCGCTTCGTCAAACAAAGGAATGGTGAAAGTTTTCGGTTTGGTGGGGTCGTAGCGCACCCAGGTGCTGCCGGAGACAGCGCTCAGTTCGAGGGTCGATTCGAAGCCTTGAAATTGGAACGGTCGGCTGCGCTCGGTAAGCTTAAATGTCAGCGGATAGCGCACGTTCGGGTCGTAGCGCCGGCCGCGGGCGACGGTTTGCTCGTCCGCGCGGGCCACCAGGGTGCGCAGTTCGCCCGGATGGCGCTGCAGGTAGGCAAAAATCTCAACAAGCAGATCGTAAGTCGCTGTCACCCGGCTTTTGTAGTCCTTGAGCATGTGGGTTTCCACCAGCAGGGTCGGGCGGTTCTGGATGGCGCCGTAGCCGGTGGAAAAGCGCGGTTCGGAAGGATCCTGGGTGATGCCCTTTGCAATATCTTTGCGGTCGCGCAGGATGATGTAGGGCGAGACGACGTTGCCGCGGGCCGCCACCGCCGGGAAGATTTCGCCTTCGAAGGCCGCTTTTTGCCACGCCACCAGCGCCGGATCCAGGCTTGCCCCGTTCTCCAGGCCGTAGGTGAGGTTGTACTGGTAGTCAGCGCCGTCGGTGTCGTGGGTATCGACGATCAAATCCGGCAGATAGCGCCCGAAGACACCGAGCCAGACGCGCATCTCGGGGGTGTCGGCCTTCAGAAAGTCGCGGTTGAGATTGAGATTTTGGGCGGTGGTGCGCCAGCCCGATTCTTCCGGGCCGTTCTGGTTGATGCGCGTATAAGGGCCGAAGCGCTCGTGGCCGTCCACGCCGAAGACCGGGATAAAAATCAAAATCGCCCCGTCCAGCAAGTCCGCGTGCTTGCCCGAGATCACCAGGTCCCTGACAAACGCGAAACCGGCGTCCTTGCCGGGGATCTCGCCGGGGTGGATGGCGGCGTTGACCAGCACAATCGCTTTACCCGTCGCCCGGGCCGCCTCCGGGGTAAAAGCTTTGTCCTTGGAGACCACCAGCACAGGAATGGCCCGCCCCTCGGGGCTTTTGCCCAACAGTTGCAGCTGCACCAGGGGCGAAGCCGCCGCCAGGCGCCGCGCGTAGGCAGTATCTTCGTCGTAGCGGCTGGTGCGGCGGTAATCCGTCGCCTCCGCCCGGGTTTGCCACTCGCCCGCCGATTGTGCCGCCATCGCCTTCTCCAGCCGGATCGCTCCCGACAGATGCGCGCCTGCCAGCGCACAAAATAGTATTGCTTGTTTATACATTTCCGGTGCTACACCTTCGCCCCGATGGTAGCAAAGAGCACGTCCATCTCCGCCGGTAGACCCGTGGAGATTCGCACGTAGCCAGGTAGCTGCCAGCGCTGGCCGCCGGCTATCTGCACATCGGCACTGGCCAGTTTCTTGATCAGCGGGCCGCAGTCGCCTTTGACTTTGGCCCAGACGAAAGGCGCGTCGCTGGGCACGGGTTTCAGACCGAATTCGGGCAATCGGGTCATCAGTTGGTCGCGGGCGGCGAGGGCCACCTGGCGCGAGCGCATCAAATAGTCGGCATCGGCCAGCGAAGCGCCAGCGGCGGCCACGACGGCGGTGTTGATCCCCAGCATACCGAGCAGATAGGGGCGCAGCCGCTCGCGCACCGGTTGGGATGCGACTGCGTAACCGAGCCGGAGGCCCGCCAGACCGTGGATTTTGGAGAAGGTGCGGGTGACCAGCACGTTCGGGCGGCTGGCAGCTAGGCCCAGGGCACTTATCACCCCGGGCGTCTCGGCAAAGTCGATGTAGGCTTCATCGACCACCAGCAGCATTTTGGGATCGAGGCGGTCGGCCAGGTGGGTGATCTCCGCGAGGGTCAGAGCGGTGCCGGTGGGATTGTTGGGGTTGGTAACCACGATCACCCGGGTTTGGGGGCTGACGGCTTTGGCCATCGCCTCCACGTCGTGGCGGTACTCGGGCGTGAGCGGCACGGCCACCCGCCGCACCCGCGCCCCCAACATCTCCTGGGCGGCGGAACCCACCGCACCGTAGCCCGGGGACGCTTCGACAAATTCGCCCCCATCGAGACCCCAGGCCAGGGCCACCGCCTGCAAAATTTCGGAGGAACCAGCCCCAAGCAGCACCGGACTCGCTTCAAATGCCTCCAATAGCGCCCCGAGATCGGCTGTACCTTCGGGGGAAGCGAGGCCCAAGCCGTGGAGCGCGCAGATCCGCTCAAGCAGCGCGAAGACCGTCGCCATCGGATAGCGGTTGCAGCCGCTTAGAACTTCTGAGGCCGCTTTGAGCGCCAGCGGCGAAGGCCCGAGGGGATTTTCGTTATACAAAAGCCGCACCGTGCCGGGCGGGACACCCACACCCTGCACCGAGGAGACCCGGCGCACTTCGGCCGCCCACAGCCGCCCCGGTGCGACCGCCGATACACCCGCCAACCAACCAAAACCCTGCAACGCCGCACGGCGCGAAATTTCCACCGGGACACTCCTGTACAAACCGATGCCCCTTCTTAACACGATTTAGACCGTGTCGATTGTGGAGATCGCTACCACCAGGGGACTCAATGCTTTTCGCCTACAATAAACACATCGTTTTCGGCTTGGCATTCCTGCAACCTCACTGCTTTGTCGCTGAAGATCCGGCATTGGGCGGCACGCAGAAAGTCCATCGGATTGGTGTTGAACTTGCCCATGGAATTGATCGCCGTCGTAGCCACGGACAGCCGCCGCTTAATCGGCCAGGGCGATGGTCTGCCCTGGCACTGCCCGGAAGATCTCAGTGCGTTCAAAGCACTGACCTGGGGCCAATCTTTGCTGATGGGCCGCCGCACCTTCGAGAGCATCCTTGCCCGCCGAGGCCAACCTTTGCCCGAGCGTAAACATTACGTGCTGACGACCAGAGGCGGACCGTCCTTTCCAACGGTCCGCTATATGGGCTCGCTAGAGCAGGCTCTGGCCTTACCTGTCGAACACCTGTTCGTGATCGGCGGTGCTTCGGTGTACGCCCAAACCGCCGACAGGCTGGATATCCTTTATCTGAGTCTGATTCCCGGTCTGCACACAGGTGATGTCCTCCTTCCGGACCTGGGAAACCGATGGGCCGCACAAAGGGTGGAGCAGTTTCAAACTTTCAGGCGCTGGCAGCTGCAGCGCAGCTCGTCCGCGCTCGTCGAGTGGCCCCAGCTTGTCGGGAGCGGCTAGCGGTCGCGGCGCTCGTCGTCGGGAGAACGGTTGTACAAAGCTTCGAGGCGGCTGCGGATATCGGCGTCGCGGGGGGTAACCCGCACCACCAGCAGCGAATCTTTGATCACCCGGCCGTTGCGATCGAGCAATTCAGGGTGGGGCTGCATCCGATTGGTTCTACGCTGCTGCTTCTGTCGCCAACCCGTCGCCAGAGTGTAGAACGCCAGAGTACCCAAGACGAGAAAACACAGCAGGTAGAGAAGGTGGAACAGCATCGGTAGCCTCAGCCAGAAAGTTTATACGGTTCTCTCGACTCCAGAACCCCTATCAATCCCTGTCGGGCATCGGTAGGCATTGATCCCCACGCCACGGAACCTACTTGTCATATTAGCCCCCTTTGCCGGGGGGCAGCATCTTTCTTCTGGTTTAGGTTGCAAGTCGCTAGGATGTATAAGCACCAAGGAGTACAAGGTATGCCCGACCCGGTTGTCGATCTGCGCAGCGACACGGTGACCCGACCGACCCGGGCGATGCGCGCCGCCATGTTCGACGCCGAAGTCGGCGACGATGTCTACGGCGAAGATCCGACCGTCAATCGCCTCCAGGAGCGTGTCGCCCACCTGCTCGGCAAAGAAAAGGGGTTATTTTTTCCGAGCGGCACGATGTGCAACCAGGTGGCCATCGCCACCCATACCCGCCCTGGCCAAGAAATCATCTGTGATCGCGACTGCCATGTGTTCAATTACGAGCGGGCCGGGGCAAGCCACCTGGGCGGCGTGCAACTCCATCCCCTCGACGGCTGCCACGGAGTCCTGAGCGCCCGGCAGGTGTGCTCCGCCATCCGCCCCATCGAGTTGCACGAACCGCCCACGGGCTTGATTCTGCTCGAGAATACCCACAACCGCGGCGGCGGCACGGTCTATCCCCAGGATGTCATCGAACAAATTGCCGAGCTCGCCTGCGCCGCAGGCATCCCGATGCACCTCGACGGTGCCCGGCTATTGAACGCCAGCGTCGCAAGCGGTCACAGCCCGGCGATTCTAGCGGCACCCTTTGATTCGGTCTACTTCTGTCTTTCCAAGGGCCTTGGGTGTCCGGCAGGCTCGGTGCTCGCCGGCAGAGCCGATTTCATCGCCCAGGCGGTACGGCTGCGCAAGGCCTTTGGCGGGGGCATGCGCCAGGTGGGTTTTCTGGCGGCGGCCGGTCTGTACGCCCTCGACCACCACATCGAGCGCCTCGCGGACGATCATCGCCGGGCGCGGCAGTTGGCCGTCCACCTGAAGGATCTGAACGCCTTCGATGTCGAGCTCGACGCTGTCCACACCAACATTGTGATGGTGGATGTGCATGCGGATTGCACGGCGGCGGTGGTGGCGGCGGATCTGGCTGCCCACGGCGTGCGGGTGAGTGTCTTTGGTCCCCAGCGCCTGCGGTTGGTCACCCACCTCGATATCGACGATGCGGGAGTAGAGCGGACCATCGCCGTCTTCAAGCGGCTCTACGGCTAGAGGGCGCTCAAAATTTCGACCACCCGCGCCTCCACCCGCGCTCCCAGGTTCTCCACGTCGGCATCGGGCTCGAAGACCTGCGCGGGTATGCCCGAGGCGGTTTTTTCGAGCCGTCCCTCGGCGGGTGGATCGGTGCGCACGGTGAGCGTCCGGCTCCCGCGGGGCAAAAAGTCGGGCTCGCAGGTCAGCAGAGCAGCCAGGGTGTCCCAGAAAAAATAGTTCTGCTGCTCGACGCCCGCGAGCAGTTCGGCGGCAAGGCGGCAGGCGCCGCCGCGCGAGCGCAGTGTCTCCACGAAGCGGGCATTCATCGGCACAAAATTGGTGACATCGAGGCTGACAAAATCCAGGGTGAGCCCGGCCTGCAGGCAGTAGGCGGCGGCAGAAGGATCGCAGTAGAGATTCCACTCGGCGCTGCCGTCATGGTCTTGCTCCCCTGCGACGTTACCGCCCGCCTCCAGCCCCCCGGCCATCAACACCACCCGCTCCAGGTGCCGGGCAATCTCAGGAGCGGCGCGCAGGGCAGCCGCCAGGTTTGTGCAGGGGCCTGTGACCAGCAAAGTCACCGGTTCGCCCGCCGCCAGGATGGCCTCGGTGAGCAGCCGCGTGCCGGCGGCGTCCGGGTAGTACCGTTCGGCTTCCGGAAAGGCCCGCAGATAGTTGAGGCTCTCGCGCTGCCAGGTGAGGGGAAAGGGATGGGGCAGGGCATGGTGCTGCCAGGCCACCGGCACCGCCCCTTTTCCCAGGCGGTCCAGCAGGGCCGCCAGGACGGCGGCGGAAACCTGGGGGATACAGTCGCCGCTGTTGACGACGACGGCCCTCAGATCCACAGCCGGGTAGAGCGCCAATAACAATGTGGCGACCAGATCGTCGGCGTGACCGTCTTGATCATGGATGACCGGCTTTCGCAAAGCACCGCTCCCGGGGCAAAATCTTCCATAGCCTACCGCTTCGGAGGCGGGGATCAGAATTCCCTCCAAGGTCGGATGCAGATGGACAGCTGTGGGGGGGAGGCTTGTGAACAAGACCGGTAAACCGTTTGCGGGATCAACTATGAAAAGAAGAGCCTGGCTAATTTTCAATCCAGTTGCCGGGCGTGGCAACGGTGAGACCGATCTCAGCCTCATCGAGCAGACCCTTCAAGAAAAATTCGATCTGCACGTGCTTTTGACTAGTCCTGAGCAGGAAGCGGACGCGCTTGCCCGCGAAGCGCTCGCCTGCGGAGCGGAGATCGTGATTGCCTCAGGCGGAGACGGAACGCTCTCGGCGGTGGCCGGGGCGGTGGCAGGCAGCCACGCGGCCCTTGGGATCATCCCGCGCGGTACGGCCAATTCGGTGGCTCTGGCGCTGCAACTGCCCCAGGATCTGCCCTCCGCCTGCCGGGTGATCCTCCAGGAGCGCACCCGCCGCATCGACATCGCCCGCTGCAACGGCCAGCCGATGATCCTGCATGCCGGAATCGGCTACGGTGCGCGCACCATCGGCTCCGCCTCCCGCGAGAGCAAAAACGCCCTGGGTGTGCTGGCTTATATTCTTTCCGGGTTGCAGCAGCTTCAAGATCTCGAACAATTCACCGTCACCCTCGACACCGAGGAGCAGCTCATCACCTGCAACGCGGTGGCGGTGACCGTGGCCAACCTGGCGCCGCCCACTTCCGTGCTGGCCCAGGGGCCGGCGGCGGTCCGGCCCGAGGACGGCGAACTAGATATCACAATCATCGCCGCAAGCGGTCTGGTCGAGGCGGTGACCACCGGCTATCACCTGCTGTGGACGGCCCTGCGCGATCAGCCTGCCCAGCGCGAGAACGTCGGTTTCCTGCGCGCCCGCAAAGTGCGCATCGTCGCCGATCCCCCCCAGGAGCTGATGGTCGACGGCGAACTGGTGGGGACAACCCCCATGGAAATCGAGTGCCTGGCCGGTGCCCTGAACGTGCTGATCGACACGCCTCAGGATAATGAACAGCCCAACGAGCAAAAGCTCGAAGGGTTGCCGGGCCTGCAGGTGGAGCTTAAAGAGTAGTGTCCGGCGGCAGGGCAGTCCGGGCAGGAGACGCCGATGGTCTATGATCATCGGTATCACCGTCCTACCGGCATCGCTTCATGAGTTCACCGCCCAACCCCCAACCCGAGGAAAACAAGCTCTGGTCCTTTCTCAAAAGCCAGCGCGAGAATATTCAGTCCATCGCTGTGGCGCTGGTGTTGACCTTCACCATCCAGACCTTTGCCGCCCAGGCGTTTTATATCCCCTCGGGCTCGATGGAGCCGACGCTGCTCATCAACGATCGCCTGATGGTCGAGAAGATCACCTACGACTTCTCCACCCCCGAGCGCGGTCAGATTATCGTTTTCACCCCGCCTAAGAACCACTTCAACAGCAACGACCAGCCCTTCATCAAGCGGGTAATCGGGCTGCCGGGCGATACGGTGGAAGTCAAAGCGGGCAAGGTGTTCATCAACGGCAAAGCGCTCAACGAAAAATACATTGCCGAGCCGCCCGCCTACGTCATGCCCCCGGTCAAGGTACCCGCCGACCAGTTCTTCGTCATGGGCGACAACCGCAACAACAGCTTCGACTCCCACATCTGGGGCTTCCTGCCGCGCCAAAACGTGATCGGCCGGGCCATCTTCCGCTTCTGGCCCCTCGACCGGCTCGGCCCGCTCGGCTAATTCGGCTAGCGGTCCACCGCCCGCTCCCCGCCCCAGCGCGCCACGATCTGGTCGTCGTACTCGTCGGCGCTGAAAGCAACCGCACCTACAGCCGCTTTCAGTTCGGGCATGTCGCAGGTGGAGCCGACAATGGCGTACTCGAAGAAGATATCGTTCTCCTCGTCGATGCCGAAGGCGCCGAAGCGCATGTCGTCGTTCTCCCGCAACAAAAAGCGCATCAGCTCGGCGCTCATCTCGACGTTGGTGACGACGTAGGAGCGGACGTTGATCACCGCATCCTCGCGCCACGGATAGACGTTCGCCACGACAAAAGCCGAGCCGAAGGAGATGCGGATGAGCGGCTTGTCTTCGTGGACATTCACGGCTTTTTCGCCGAATATTTCGTAGACCCAGGGCAGGATCTTGTCGAAAACCTGACGTTGGGGCTCGGTTTCAAATTCCATCATGGCGCTGTGGATCCTCGGGTTGATAGTCGTCGGTGCGGATGGTGCCGGCCTCGAAGCGGACAACGAGCGAGCGCACCTGCTCGCCGGGAGGCAGATATTCGATGAGGGCCGGGCTGAGGCGCTCATCGACCAACCTCTCCCAGTCGCGCGGGCCGCTGCGGGTGGTGCGTTGGTCAGCCAGCCACTGCACCAGACTATCGTCCCAGTGCAATTCGAGCCCCTGCCGACGGTAGCGCGCCGAAAGATCCGCAAGCAGCCGTTCGCGCAGCCAGCGCTGTTGGGCGGCATCGGCACCGGCCGCCGCTGCGAAGACCAGATCGCAGCGGCCGACAAAACCAGCCCCCAGCACCGCACTGGCCGACTGGATAATCCCCGGCGACTCCGAGTCCGCGGCCGGCCGCTCCCCGGCGAAGCCGAGGCTGCGTTGGGAGGCGGGCGCCACTTCGGCGGTGATCAGCACGACCGCGTCGCTCAGGTAGGCGCGTTTGCCGTGGGCATCGGTGAAAAAGCCGGATTCGAGCGCCTGGGCCAACACTTCGCGGATCTGGGGGTGGCAGGCGTGGAGGTTGTCGCAGCGCAGCACGCACCAGGGCATCTGGGCGAGGCGATGGATGGGCAGGGTGTCAGCATACCCGACGTAGCCCGGCGGGGCCCCCAACAGCATGGAGAGATCCGCAGGGCTGGTGAAACTGCCGAAGTCGATGGCGATCACCCGCTCGGCACTGCCGAAGAGCAACTCGGCCAGGGCACCGCCGAGCGCTTCACCCAGGGCGGCGGCCCGGTCGACCAACAGCAGTGCGGCGTTGGGGCGGGCGGGCCGCAGATCGAGGCTGCGCAAAGTCACATTCAGGGGCCCACCAGGGCCTGAATATCTGCTTCCACCAGCGCCACACGCCCCGGCAGCTCGCGCTTGAGGGCCGTCAGCCTCTCGGCCGCAGCGACGGGCATCCCCACCATCCGTCGGGCCACCGCCGTAGCGTCGCAAAGGTCGACCGCGCCCTTGTCGCGGGCGACGGCAAAGGCGACGCACTGCTCCAGCAAATCGATGGCCTTGTCGGGAAAGCGGCGATTGGGTAGAAACTGGGCAGCAAAATCCACCAGCCAGCTGAGCGCCGCCTCCCCCACCTGCACGCCGCGCAATTGACCCAGTTCATGGGCTAGAGCCGTTAGCACCGCGAGGGTCTGCTCGGCGTTCAATTCCTGGATGCGAATGGGCTGAAAGCGCCGCTCAAGGGCGGCGTCCGGTTCGATAAAGCGGCGAAATTCGTCGTCGGTGGTGGCGGCGATGCAGGCGATCTCGCCCCGGGCGAGGGCGGGCTTGAGCAGGCTTGCCACATCGTCGGTGCCGGTGCGTCCCCCCGCCCCGACGACCGAGTGCACTTCGTCGATAAATAAGAGCACCCCATCCTGGGACGCTTCTTTGAGCAGCGCCTTGAAGCGGTTTTCCAGTTCGCCGACCACGCTCGTCCCGGCCACCAGCGTCGAAGGCTGCACGGCAAAAAGCCGCGCACCGGCCAGCACCGTCGGCACCTGGGAAGCCACCAGCCGCTGGGCGAGCCCCTCGACGATCGCTGTCTTTCCGACCCCCGCCGGTCCGACCAACAGCGGGTTGCGCTTGGTGCGGCGGCAGAGCGTCTCGATGACCAGTTGCACCTCCTCTTCGCGGCCCACAAAGGCACTGAGCTGTCCCTGCTGCGCTTCGCGGGTCAGATCGCGGCCGAAGCGCTCGAGCATGGCAGTGGGCTTGCGGACGCGGGGCCGGTAACCGGGGGGGGCGGCCGTCGTCTCTACAGCAATCAACAAGTCTGTTTCGGCAGGCCGGTAGCCGCAGCGCGCCAGGATCACCGCCGCCATGTCCCGCTCGGAGATCCGGTTTTGGCCGCGGGCTTCGGCGTTGGCGCGGGCCAGTTCGAGTACTTCGGTGGATTCGAGGGGAGTCTCCGTGGCGCCCGGCGCCAACCGGCTCTGCCACTGCCCGGCCAGACTTGCCGCGTCAAGGCCGCCCACCATCGTCTCGACCATTGCGCCGTGGCGTTCGAGGAGCGCCAGCAACCAGTGCGCGCCCTGCAAATGTGGCTGCCCGCTCAGCTGCTGTTTTTGCTGAGCCAGTTCTACCAGCCGCTTGGCTCCAGGCAACAGCCCGCCGCCGGCAGCCTCGCCAGATGCCATGCGTCCCTCGGGAAGCTGCGGCCCATGATACCCCAACCGCACCGGGTCCGGCTCTACTCCATCAGGTCGTAGCCCGAACCGTAACGCCAAGCTTCCAACCGGCGGTTGGCCCGGTAGCGCGCCGGGGGCGGCAGGCTTTCGATCGGGCCGTGCAGCGTTGAACCCAGGCGATCGAGCGCGGTATAACCCACCAGGTTCAGGTAATGCCCCGCCCATTCGGCCAGCGCCCCGGGCCCCAGGTGGCCCACCAGGGCAAGCACCAGACCCGGATCGGCGAGGGCGACGCGCGCGAGGGTGGTACTGAGTGCGTCGAGGCGCACCACATCCTGCAAAAAAGGCCGCAGCACCCCATCGCCCAACGCCTCCATCTGGGCGAAGACCGTGGCGAGCAACCGGTTGATGCGATCGGGGTTGACTTGTTGATCGACCCCGACACTCATCGCCCTTTGAAATAGCCAACTCACAGCCAGATTTGGCTGGTAAGGCTGTAGCCGCTGCAGATCCCATCCACCCAGACAGTCTGCAGCCAGGGCTTCAGCGATGCCCGCCTCCAGCCGCCCGAGGTGCCTGAGCATCGCCCCGAAGCCGCCGAAACTGAGAGGCGACTGGTTGCCGGCGCTGTCGCCCACCGCCAGCAGCCGATCCCACCCGGTGAGGTCGAGATGCTGGCGGTAGGACGGAAACAACCCGAACAGCAACCGCCGAAAGCGCAGCCGGTCGAGCGGCGTGCCCTGATAGGCGGGCAACAGACGCAGATATTCTTCGAACAACTCGCCCAACCCCAACCGCCCCGGGTGGGCGTCGAGGTAGGTAAACAGGTAAGTCGTGCGCCCGTCACGGGCCGGAAATGCCTCCCAGAGGTACTGACAGCGGTTGAGCATCGGCGTGATCGAAGCGATGAGATCCGTTTCGTTGTTTGTAGCAAAGCCCTGGGCGCAACTGCCCACCACCAGACAGACGCCGTCGGGGCGGGCAGCCCGGCGAGCCTGGCGGACGACGGGCGAAAAATGCCCCATCGCATCGAGGAACAACCGGCTGCTAAGGCGCTGCTCCCCTGCCGCCACAGCGACGCCATCGGGATGGACCGCTACCCGCTCGAAGGGGGCGTGCTCGAAGAGGGTGCCGCCCGCCGCCAAAAAGCGCTCCTTGAGTACAGCCAGCAGATACACCGGATCGACGCCGACATCGAGTACCCCCTGCACCGGCACCGGCGTACCGCCCGCGATAGCGACCCGGGCAGTAGTAGAGCAACTGACGATCGCCAGTTCCAACTGATCAGCGCTCAACAGCCCCAGCTTGACAAAGATATCCAGGTCTGGCCGCGAGACGTTCCATTCTTGAGCGCGCCCGACGAGCGTGCCACGTTCGATCAGCACCACCCGCAAGCCCCGCCGGGCCAGGGCCGCTGCGAGCATAATGCCGAGGGTCCCTCCCGCGACGATCACATCCCAATCCACAGCGCCGAGGCGCCCGGTGCTGCGCAAAATCACCGCCTCAGCCGCCCGGGGGCCAGGGCTGCGCAGCTGCTGCCACAGCCTCTCGGCGCGCTGCAGATTGTCCCGGTCCTGAAGGGTCAAAATCGCTTCGCTCAGGGGCACCGCGGACGCTCCGGCAAGGTGGATGTGTTGATCCTAGATCAGGTGCCAGAGAAAACCCGCTGCCCATCAGGTTTTGCGCGGCCTTTAAACTGCTTCATCAGAAAACCTCCGCAGCCCAACGGCGAGCAAGCCCCTTTGCCGCAGTCGACATGCGTCGTGCACGCACTGAAAGAATAAACCGATCCCACCCGCAGACTCTCCCGCCCACCGTGCCAATAAGTCCGGGGGGTGTCGGGGGGCTGGCAGCCCCTCGACGCGGGGAGGGGGAGAGCGCGAGAGGGGAACCCGAAGGGGGTTCCACCTCTCGCCCCACAGATCGTCGTGCTGCACCAACTGTCAGGTATCATTTTACAAAACGTTATATCAAAGTCTTTGGTCAACTGGCCCAATGCCGCACCGGCGGCACAAGCGATAGGATCGACACAAAACTTGATGGGGCCATGGATATTCTAGAAATGCTCAAAGCGGACTACCAGCGCTTCCCCGAAGATCAGACCTACGCCCTTTACGCAAACGACGTCTACTTCAAAGACCCGCTCAACAGCTTCCGGGGCGTCGAGCGTTACCGCCGGATGATCGGCTGGATGCACCGCTGGTTCCAGCCGCTCCGCCTGGACCTGCACAGCATCGAGCGCCTAGAAGCGCGGATCGTCACGACCTGGACCCTCAGCTGGCAGGCCCCTTTACCCTGGAAACCGCGCATCGTCATCGACGGCTGGAGCGAACTGGATCTTGACACCCAGGGACAGATCGCCGCCCACACAGATCACTGGCGCTGTTCGCCCGGCGATGTGGCCTGGCAACACCTCGGCTTTGCCGCTCGCTTGACACCACCGGCCTCGGCCTCAAAATGAATGCTGCACGCTGGGTTTCACTGGCCGCCAGGACCGGCCCACCCCGTCCGCCCCATCGCCGGGGCGCGATTGAACAAGGAGGATAGAGCGTGGCCAAACAGACGGTAATCATCACAGGCGCATCCTCAGGAGTCGGCCTGCACGCGGCCAATTCCCTCTCCCAAAGCGGGCGCTGGCACGTGGTGATGGCCTGCCGGGATAAACCCAAAGCCCAAAACGCCGCCGCCAGCCTGGGAATGCGCCCGCAAACCTACACGATTGTGCATCTTGATCTTGCTTCGCTGGCAAGTGTGCACCGGTTCGTTCAGGATTTTCGGTCGCTCGGACGGCCCCTCGACGCACTGGTGTGCAACGCAGCCGTATACACCCCCACCGCCCGCGAGCCGCGCTACACCGCCGACGGTTTCGAGCTGAGCGTCGGCACCAACCACCTCGGCCATTTTTTGCTGTGCAATCTGTTGCTTGAAGATCTCCAAAATTCCCCCGCCGCCGAGCCGCGACTGGTCATCCTCGGAACGGTTACCCACAACCCCAAGGAACTGGGCGGCAGCATCCCCCCCAGACCCGACCTGGGGGATCTGCTCGGGCTGGAGCGGGGCTTCAAGGCTCCCCACACGATGATCGACGGCAAAGCGTACAACCCCGTCAAAGCCTACAAAGACAGCAAAGTCTGCAACTTGCTCACCATGCGCGAGCTGCACAGGCGCTTCCACACTTCCCACAAAATCACCTTCAGCGCCCTTTACCCCGGCTGCGTGGCGACTTCCGGCCTGTTTCGCGAATCGCCCCGTTTGTTTCAAATCCTCTTTCCGGTGTTTCAAAAATACGTCACCGGGGGATTCGTCTTCGAAGCGGAGGCAGGTGACCGGGTTGCCGCCCTGGTAGATGACCCCGCCTACAGCCGATCGGGAGTCTACTGGAGCTGGGGCAATCGCCAGAAAAAAGACGGCAAGTCCTTTATTCAAGACGTTTCCACTGAGGCGAGCGACGAGGACAAAGCCCGCCGCCTGTGGGATCTAAGCGCCGGACTGGTCGAACTCGCCTAAGATGCTCAAGTTTGGACTGCGAAGTCCTGCGGATCGATACCGCCATTGATCCAGCGGATGGCTTCGCGCGCAGAGCCCTGGTCCGGTGGCACCCGCATCACGTAAATATGTCCCGTGCTCGGGCAGGTCATCTTCAACAGACGAATAGATTCCATATCCCCCAAATTTCACGCTCTGCAAGCTCCGCCTGCCTCGCCTCCGGGTCGTCGCGCAAAGCGGCAAATGCCCGGTTGGCCTCCTCCAAAAATTGTCCCCGCCGGTACTCCTCGACAGCGCGATCGAGAACCGTCTGCATCGATTCGCCCGAGCGGGCCGCCAGTTTCTTTAATATCCGGTGCGCAGAAGCGCTGATTCTAACCGTCGATCCTTGCATAATCTACCAAGCTGACCCGACTGCGGACAGCTACTCGTCGGTGCGCAACAGTGAGAGCCGCTCGCTCAGGCGCGTGTAGCGCTGCATGGCCTTCACTTCGCGTACAGCGATGGCAATGGCCTTGCGGGTGCCCACCAGCACCGCCAGCTTGCGCGCCCGGGTCAGGCCGGTATAGAGCAGGTTGCGGCTGAGCATCGGAAAATGCTGGGTGTGCACCGGAATAATCGCCACCGGGTACTCGCTGCCCTGGCTTCTGTGGATGCTGATGGCGTAGGCAAGCGATAGCTCATTGAGATCGGCGAAGTCGTAGCCCACGGTGCGCTCGAAAAATTGCACCTGAAGCTTTTGGTTCTCAAAGTCAATCCCTACGATCGTGCCCAGATCGCCGTTGAAAACCCCCAGGTCGTAGTTGTTGCGCAGCTGAATCACCCGGTCGCCCACCCGAAATAGCCGCCGGCCGCGATCGAGCTGTTGAGCGCCGGGGGGCAGGGGGTTGAGCGCTTCCTGCAGGACGGTGTTGAGGTGGTTGGAACCCACCAGTCCCCGGTTCATCGGGCAGAGCACCTGGGCATCGGCCAGGGAGCAAAATCCCCGCCGGGGCAACTCTTGCACGACGAATTCGCGAATGTGCTCGACCACCTGCGCAGGCTCGTGGGCTTCGATAAACAGGCAGTCGGACCCTTCGCCCGCCAGATCCGGCATCTGGCCTGCGTTGATGCGGTGGGCGTTGGTGATGATGCGGCTCGCGGCGGCCTGGCGAAAGACCTGGGTGAGCCGGGCGGTGGGGATAGCCGGTGAGCGCACCAGATCGGCCAGCACGTTGCCGGGGCCGACGCTGGGCAACTGGTCCTGGTCGCCCACCAGCAGCACCTGCGCACCCGCAGGGATGGCCTTGAGCAGGTTGTAGGCGAGTACCACGTCGATCATCGACGCTTCGTCGATCACGAACGCCTGGGCGTCGAGGGGATTTTCGGCACAGCGCTTGAAGCCCATCGTGCTCGGGTCGAATTCGAGCAACCGGTGAATGGTCTTCGCTTCCTGGCCGCTCACCTCCGCCAGGCGCTGGGCGGCCCGGCCGGTAGGGGAAGCGAGCAGAACCTTTTTGCCCATCGCCTTCCACAGAGCGGCGACGGCGCGGGTGGTGAGCGTCTTGCCCGTCCCCGGCCCGCCGGTGAGGACGGTCACCGGTTCGCGGGCGGCGAGCAGGACCGCCTGGCGCTGTTCAGCCGAAAGTTGCAGGCCGTGGTGGCGGGTATATCTTTCGAGCCACGCCTCGACGCGGCCGATGTCCACCGGGGCAGCGGGGCGCTCGCACAGCCGCCGCGCCAGGCCCACCTCGCACTGCCACAGCGACGGCTGGAAGCAGACCACGGGCGCCTCGGCCCCGCCTGATGGCCGCTCCGCTTTGATCTGCCCTTCGCGCACCAACGCGCGGGCCATCTCAACCAGGCGCGGCCGGACCGATGCGGCCACTTCCTCCAGGCGCAACAGTGCCACGGCCTGATCGAGCATCTCCTCCAGCGGCAGATAGCAGTGCCCTTCCTCAGTGGCGGTGATGAGTGCGTAGAGGATTCCGGCTTTGAGGCGCTCGTCGCTGTCGGGGGCAACTCCCAGATTCTGGGCAATCTGATCGGCGGTGCGAAAGCCGATGCCCCAGATGTCCTGGGCCAACTGGTAGGGGTTGGTGCGCACCCGCTCGATCGCCGCATCGCCGTAGGTCTTGAAGATTTTGACGGCGTGGGTGGTGTTGACCTGGTGCGACTGCAAAAAGAGCATCACGTCTTTAATTGCCTTTTGCTCCTGCCAGGCCGCCTGAATCAGCCGGATGCGGTGGGCGCCCACCCCCGGCACCTCGGCGAGCCTTCCGCAGTCGCTTTCGATAATTTCGAGCGACGCCAGGCCGAAGTGCGAAACGATCCGCCGGGCGGTCACCGGCCCGACGCCCTTGATCAGGCCCGATCCAAGATATTTTTCGAGGCCGCCAATGGTGGCGGGGCGGGTCTCCTCGTGGCGATGGGCGAGAAATTGGGGACCGTACTGGGGGTGATCTTTCCAGAAACCCCAAAATTGCATCGTCTGGCCCGGCTGCAGCTGGGCAAAATTGCCCACCACCGTCGCCAGATCCGCCAGTCCCCACACCGCGACCCGGGCGATCGTGTAGCCGTTTTGGGGGTTGTGGAAGGTGACGCGCTCGACGACGCCCTGGAGCATCTCGTCGCGTTGTCCGCCTGTCAGCCCTTCGATCGATCGCTGCATCGCCAGTCCCATGCCCCCCATTTTAACCGCTTGAGGACATCCGGCCTTAATCTCCGGTGAGGTGCACCACGACCTCGCGCAGTTGGCGGTGGCGGCGGTGCTCCCAGATATAGATGCCCTGCCAGGTGCCCAGGACCAACCGGCCGTTGCTCACCGGAATGTTCTCGCTGGTGTGGGTGAGGGCGGTGCGGATGTGGGCGGGCATGTCGTCCGGCCCCTCGGCGTTGTGGCGGTAGGCCCGGGCGTCCTCCGGCACGAGCTTCGCCAAAAAGCTCTCCAGATCAGCCAGCACATCGGGATCGGCGTTCTCCTGGATGAGCAGGCTGGCGGAAGTGTGGCGCAAAAACAAGGTGCATAAGCCCGTTTGTATACCGGATTGATTCACCACTTCGTCCACTGCCCCGGTGATAGGGTAGAGAGACTGGCCTCGGGTCTGCAGCTTGAGTGTCTGCTGGTGGTGCATCATGGCGCGGCGCTATGCTCGGAATATCTGTCGAAGTGCGATGTCTCGGACCTCCAATGGCGCAGATAATTGACATAGCACATTGTAATTCGCGTCATCTTCCGGAGGCTTAGGGTACTGCTGATGTGGGAATTCCTCTACGACCACCTGGGCTTTGATCTCGGAGTTGAGCCTTGGGATTTTGCCATTATCTTTGCCCTGGTTTTCGTGGAAGGTGCTCTCAGTGCGGACAACGCCGCAGTGCTCGCCGCCCTCACGCGCACCCTGCCCACCGACGAAGAACGCCGTCGCTCGCTGCGCTACGGGATCATCGGTGCCTTTGTCTTTCGTTTTTTTGCAGTACTATTCGCAGCCTGGCTGATCGACAACTGGCCGCTCAAGTTGGCCGGTGCCCTGTACTTGATTTATCTGGCGGTCAGCCACTTTCTCAAGGGCAAAGACGAAGACGAGGACGTGGTGGCCGAGGAGAAAAAGCTGCTGAGCAATCCGCTCTTTCGGGCGACACTGGGCCGTCTGTCGCCTTTTTGGCGGGTGATCGTACTGGTGGAGCTGACCGACATCGCCTTTTCGGTCGATTCGATCACCGCGGCGGTGGCCTTCAGCGACAAAGCCTGGGTGGTGATCGTCGGCGGCATCCTGGGCATCGTGACGATGCGCTTTGTAGCAGAGCTGTTTATCAAGCTCATCGACCGCTTCGTGCGTCTGGAGACGGCGGCCTTTCTGGCGGTGGGCTTTATCGGCTTCAAGATGATGACCGAAGTGGTGGCCAACCAGCTGGTCCCCAAGCTCCACTTCGAGACGCCGGAGTGGGTGGTGCTCGGCGTCGTGGCGGCCATCTTCGCCTGGGGTTTTACTAAAAAAAACGTTGAAAGCGACGTCGAAGAAGAAGCGTCGCTGCGCTTGTAGGACCCATCAGCAGCCCGGGACGAACCGCAGACGGGTGATGCTGTAGTCGGTCACCAGGCCGCCGCGGCGAATCCCAACCATGACGGGGACGCCCTCTTCACCGCGCAGCAGACCCTGGATTGCGCCGTCTGCGGCTTTGCCCAGGGGCTTGCCGTCCACGGAGACGATCACGTCCCCACTTCGCAAAGCGGCCTCGGAGGCGGGGGAGTTGGGCAATACGGTCTGGATCATCGGCTCACCCTTTTTGGAGGCGGCCAGGGTGACGCCGATGCCCACCACCGAGCGCGGCGGTACGGTGATCTCCTCGCGCGTCAGCACCGCGTCGAACTCGCTCTCGCCGCGCCGGACCGTCAGGGTGACCGAGCTACCCGTCTCGCCGCGGATGCGGGCAGGCGCGTCGGTTTTGAGTTTGGCGACCGACACACCATTCACGGCGAGGACGCGGTCGCCCGTCTGCAGGCCGGAGCGGACGGCGGGGCTATTTTCAAGGGCACGCAGTACCGACATCGAGCCTGTGGGATCAAAACCCATCTCCAGACCGACGCCCGAAAAGCGCTGGGGCTCCCGCTGGGGGCAGGCGGGGGGGGGCGCCTGTGCCCCCCCCGGGGCGGCACTGCCTAGAGTAAGGGCCACAGTCACGACCCAAAAACCGATACTGGAAAAACCCACAGGCACCTCCTGGAAGCGAGACGGCCGCAAAGCAAAAAGAACTGGAAGCCACCCAAATTGTAGTGGGTAAATTCCTGCAGATTGCATGAATCTTTCGGAGCGGCGTGCCCAACGGTCGCCGGTGCAAACTGTCCGGCAGCGACTTGCCTAAGCGAGCCTTGCATGCACGGAGAGGAAAATTTGCTTGACTGTCGAGGCAAATTGCTGAACGGTCGGAGCGGCGGCCTCTGAGTTGGCGGCCTGCCAGTTTGAGAGCATGGCGAAGGAGACCTAGCCTTTAGCAAATTTGTACTGGGCAGCAGCTGCTCATCGAAGCACCAAGCCTGGAGCTCCTTTCACGATATACTTGTTGAATCGTCTATATTAAGATACCAAGAGTGTCCTTGAGGTGGGCTCGATGCCGGGTGTGGAATTTAACGAATGGTTGATTGATGTTAATACATTCTTAAACGTTGTTATTTTGGTTCTACTTTTTCCAGTGACCTATACTTTACTTTGGTCAAATACGAGGATTCAAGCCAGGAAACAGCTCGTATTCCGAAAGGTTCGAGACGTGCTAGGAGGGATCCACATTGACCCTTATATTTCCTACAATTGCTCGTCCGCAATTTTTATAGATAGTAACGAGGACAAAGTAGGTATTTGTCGTTTTCCTTGGTGGCAAGAAAAACCCGAGATTTTTGTATTTTCTGCTCGAGAGCTTATCGAAGCCAAAATTGATTCTGATTGCTCCGAAGTTTCTGTAACAAAAGAGATACAAGCTTCTTCCAATTTTGCTGGAATCGCCGATTCAAAAATGAAGTGCAACGCTTGAGAGCCTTCCGCTGAGGGACTCATAGAGGTATCCTGACGTTTACCACAACAAACAGGAACCCCTATGAGCTTCAGCCAGCTTACCCTACTAGAGC
>JAESGW010000398.1_pt1 | contig 48819 bp, 48 predicted proteins | sample 9269791 | NCBI WGS metagenome assembly JAESGW01 (sample SAMN16773120, study PRJNA677053) | algae metagenome | isolation source: Aphanocapsa lilacina HA4352-LM1 and co-occurring heterotrophs from near cave... | place: USA: Maniniholo cave, near Haena, Kauai, HI | collected 2009-07-28
CCCGCAGCACGCCGTTATGTTGCGTAGAAATTGCCAATCGGCTGCGGGACAGCGCCTCCGCGTCGGGCCGCAACATAATCTTCGCCGCAACATAGTCCGTCTTATGTGCAGTTGAACATAAGACCGATGCCGCGACCGGCGAACATGGCGATCTCCTCGACATCATCCGAGAAAGCTTGGGGCTTCGTGAGTTCCGTGCGGTCGCCGAGGAGGCGAGGCGGTTTCTGAAACTGCCCCGCCCTGAACCTGAAATGATCCCGAAAGTCACCCGTTCTGTCGCACCTGTCGGCTCGCAAGAGGCTGCACGGCGACTGTTTGCCATATCAGGCCCAATCGAGGGAACCGTCGTCGAGACTTACTTGCGGCATCGCGGAATAGCGCACGTGCATCATGGCGGCAGCCTGCGCTTCCATCCGCGTTGCTATTACCGACCAGAGGAGCACCTGCCGACCGAGACCTGGCCTGCGATGATCGCTTGCGTCACCGATCTCGATGGCAAAATCACCGGCGTGCACCGCACCTGGCTCGATCCTGATGGATTTGACCGGGTGCGATTGGGTAAGGCCCCCATCGATACCCCACGACGAGCCATGGGCGATCTGCTCGGCAACGCCGTGCGTTTTGGTGCGGTCGACGACGACGTTCTTGTCGCCGGCGAAGGCATCGAGACCATGCTGTCGCTACGCTACGTGCTTCCAACCTTGCCGATGGCCGCAGCCCTGTCGGCTAACCACCTCGCAGCCATGGTCATGCCGTCGAGTTTGCGTCGGCTGTATATCGCCCGCGATGACGATGCCGCAGGAGACACCGTGCAAGCCCTTCTCCTGCAACGGGCGAAAGCTGCCGGCATCGAAGCGATCCCGTTATCGCCTCGATTAGGCGACTTCAACGAGGATCTGCATGTCTTCGGCCTCGACACTCTTCGGGCAGCGTTGCGGATTCAGCTGGCACCAGAGGACGTCTCCCGCTGCCTGCTCTTGCCGGCCACCGTCGCCTAGACGCGTTTGGCTTCCATTGCCGTCGACAGCTCGCTTGCGCGGCGGCCAATGCCGGAGAGGCGCGACCACGGCCTTCTAGAGGGCGATCGGACGGCAAGCGGCCCGGGCCGGCAATGGCTGCGCCCGGCTATTTTCCGCCGCGCGCCGCCAAAAGGAAGATCACGTTACACATGGGTGATCACGCGCTTTGCATCGCGAAGCAAAATAGCCGGCCTCCGCCATCCTCCGCTGGCGCTGCGGCCCTCCGCGTTGCTCCGGGTGCAGGCCCGTCCCGCCCGCCGTCTGGTGATCGCCACGAAGGCCTCGATGGACGCGGCCGATCCGGCAAAGGACACCTCCCATGAGCGATCACGACGACATCGAACCGCAGCACGCTTCGTCTTCAACCGATCTTGTCCTCAACGAATTGCAGCTCTTTGGCTACCGTCCATTCGACGACCAGCCAGACCCAAGACCGCTGCCCGAAGGCAAGATGATCGCGGCCGCAGTTGCCGACATATTCGATGCGCTGGTCGCCACGCTGGACGACACCCGGCTCGAGCCGGACCTCCCTGATCTGCTCTGGTCGACCGTCAATCTCTTCCACCGCGCTACGGACCGTATCGGACGCCAGCTCGACGACAACGAGCAGGCCCAACGAAAAAGCCAGCGCGAGCAGAACGGATCGGAAGTGCGATCGGTCGAACTCGAGCGCTTGACGGCAGAAGGCATCACACTGATCGAACGGCGCAATTGCCTTGAGCTCTTTCGCGATCAGGCCATCGAACGCTTTCAGGTCCACACTGGCTCGGCCTGGCATCCTCGATCGGGATCGATCGTGAACCACCGCACGCTTACCGCGGCCATGATCGACTCCCGGGACTTTATCGCGGCCAAGCGCCGCGCCGAAACGGAGGTCATGTTGCCAGCCGGGCCGAAAATTGCACTCACGGGCGGCCTCGACTTCAACGATCACCTCTTGATCTGGGATCGCCTCGACAAGGTTCACGCCAAGCATTCCGACATGGTTCTAATCCACGGCGGGTCGCCGAAGGGTGCGGAACTCATTGCCTCGAAATGGGCGACCACCCGGAAGGTACCACAGATCGCATTCAAGCCGGACTGGACGAAGCACGCCAAGGCGGCGCCGTTCAAGCGCAACGATGCCATGCTCGAATTGGTGCCGATCGGCGTCATGCATTTCCCTGGAACGGGAATCCAGGGCAACCTTGCTGACAAGGCGCGACGCCTCGGCATTCCCGTTTGGAAATTTGGCGGCGAGTGAGCGCCGTCTTGCCATCTTCCGAACCACCAAGGTGGAGATGCCTGCGCCGCAACTCCGCCTCGTTTCGACATTATGTCCAAACTTGCGCCGCGGTGGTGGTGGAAGGCGCGACCGTCACACCTTTGCACATGGAGCCACCGCCATGCTCGCCCTTGGGCTTGTCCTCAACACCGTCGGCATCGGCTTGTTCTGCTGGCTGATATTCACGTTGGCAGTATATGCCTTGCCGCTTTTTGTCGCCGTCAGCGCCGGCTTGGCGGCATTTCATAGCGGCGCTGGCATCCTCGGTGCACCGCTAGTTGGCATCGCCGCTGGCGCTGTGGTACTTGCGGTCGGTCGAACCGCATTCGCGATGACACGTTCCCGGATCCTGCGTACGGCCATAGCCGCTGTTTTCGCTGTCCCAGCCGCTATTGCCGGCTATCATGTGGTCCTCGCGATTTCGCAGCTCGGGATGCCATCGCTAGCCTGGCGTGAGTTCTTCGCGTGCCTCGGCGTGGTTTTCATCGGCGGTACGGCGTGGGCACGGTTGAGCGTCTTCGCGGAGCCCCGCCCATTGGAGACGGGCAGGGCCGTGCAGAGCGTGCCTCACGCAGGTCTTTCGGCCGCTACGCGCGACCGGTAACTCCTCGCCACCTGCCTCCTCGATCAGGTTCGCGCGGGGAGGCGCGTGAAGGAGAAATCGTGACTCCGAGCGAAAGTAAGCGTTCCTTTGTGCTGAGCCCCTAGCGGCCTGCGTCACCTCGGCCTTGCCCACATAGTTGCGATGGTGAGGCCCTTCGATGGCAGCTACTTGTCGTCTGGCAATACCGCCGTTTCCTGCTTGTCGTTTCTTTCTCTACGCCGAGACATTCCGACCTCTTGCGCATTCAAACCGAGATTAGCCAAATCTTCTCCCGAGATTGCGCTTCAGCACGCGGACGCACGTGGCCTCTTTGATGGCTTGATCTCGCCGAAGACCGGCTGCGCCTTGATCGTCTGAGCCGCAACGCCGTCGGTCAAGACTTTCTTCCCCTGGGCTACGCCCATTCCTCGCGAGGCAAGAAAGTCTCTACGACAGCGTCCTCCGCTGCGCTCCGGCCCGTGAGCGGGTGCGTCGCCGATCGTCCTCGGCCTGTCCATCGCCATCGAGGCCGCGGTGGTCGCGGGCTCGAAACACAAACGGGAGAAGTGACATGGCTAACATCGGTTCATTCAAGAAGGTCGGCAACGATTTCCAGGGCGAGATCATCACTCTGAGCCTGCAGGCCAAGGGCGTCCGCATCGTCGCTGAGCAGAACCGCTCCTCGAACGAGAACGCCCCCAGCCACCGCGTCTTTGTGGGCCGGGCCGAGATCGGCGCAGCCTGGTCGAAGCGCTCCGAGGAGGGCCGCGACTATCTCTCGCTCAAGCTCGACGACCCCTCCTTCAACGCGCCGATCTACGCGAACCTGTTCGACGACGAAGGTGGCGAAGGCTACAGTCTGCTGTGGTCCCGGCCGAGGAAGAGCGGCGAGTAAAGCCTAAAGCTCGCCCCGCCCGGTTGCTCCGGGCGGGGCTTCTGTTTGGTTCACACTTGAAGGGCCGACTGGTGAAGCTAAGCATCCAAGCTTCAACGCTCCGACCCACGCCAATCTGTTCGACGACGGAAGCGCCTACGATTTGGTTCCGCGCCCAGCCCGCTTGAGCAAGTCTCCCGGATCCGATCCCAATGCTTCGGCAATTTGTCCAAGCACAGTGACACTTGCCGACACATCGCCGCGTTCAATGGCGCCGACATAACGAGCGCTTATGCCCGCACGCTCGGCCAGTTCCTCCTGCGTCATTTGTAGATCGTGGCGTTTCCGACGCAGGTTCACCGCCATGATCTCCTTGAGATCCATAGCGATATGGGAACCTGAACCGGAACGATCGTTCTAGGAACGATCGTTCCTATTCGTCGCGGGATATGCTATTCAATGAATGCACGGAAGCGGACGGTCGTTCTTGATCCGATGGGATGCATTGAAAAATCGGACTGGTGGAGCCTATCAAAATAGGGCTAAAGTAAGTCTGGCGATTGGTTTTGGCTTGCAGGGAGTTAGAATCATTCGCAGTGTAACGCGCTCATGAAAGAACCACTTCCAGCTCCCGACGTAGCGGACGTAGCTCCGACCGACCCCGTTCTCACGGTGTACGATGAGGAGCACGTGATCACGTATTTGCGAATGCTCGATGCGGACGCGGAAGGAGCGGACTGGCGCGAGGTGGCTCAACTGGTGCTAAAGATCGACGCAGCGCTTGAGCATGATCGCGCAAAGCGCGCATTCGATACCCATTTGGCCCGTGCGAAGTGGATGACGGAGCACGGATATCGTCATTTGCTGCGCGGCGGTGCATCAAATCCGAATCTTTGAAGCCCTTTTGTAGAAAAACTTGCTCCTTAATTCCGGAGTTCGATCCACTGCATCACGCGATGCAGGATCAGGGACTTCCTCAACCGCTGCTGGTCAGGTTTATCGCGTTTCAATCTTGCAGTGCGGGGGACGCGGAATGTCAAAATTCGATTGGAGATCGCCAGACGCCTATGATCGCGTTCAAGGGGCGGAAACCACTGGACTAGCGTGGGAATGCCTACGCCGTAATCCCGACTTTGGAGCTGATTATCGCAGCGCTTCCAAGGCGCTTCCCAAGGTAAGCCCGGAATTCCGCCAGCGTTGGGGCTTGTCTTTTCGCAACTGACCCCAACCAATCCTGCCTCGAACAGACTATTTTCTGGGCGCCGGAAGTTCTGCCGACGGTCGTTCCGGTGCGGCCCGTATCCCTCGCGGTCGCACAGTCGCGTGTCGCCCTGGATCTCGGCGACTTGACCGAAGGTCAGCTGCGGCAAGGCCCTGACGGCTGGCACGCAGTAGTGCATTTGCACAAGGTAGAACATCGCGTTTGGTTCAAGGAAGCGCCGGTCGTTGCCGGCATCTATGCAGTCGAACTCCCGCTCGATCGTGACTTTGAATTCCGCGCGGATGCAGGCAGGCGGCTGTGGCGAGCCCTCAATGGCAGGCCTCCAGGGCCGCCGCTGCATGCGCTTTCCGCGCATCGTCGGCGCCGGCTCGCGTTTGCCCTGCGCGCGCTCGATGCCAGGACCGACGGCAGTACCTACCGGGAAATAGCAGAAGTCCTGTTCGGCGCCGGATGCATTTCCGAACGTGATTGGAAGACTCACGACCTGCGCAATCGGACCATTCGCCTGGTCCAGAGCGGTCTTGCCCTGATGCGTGGCGGCTATCGTGCATTGTTGCGTCCGACATCCCGCAAAAAATAGGACGCGCTTCGGGGTATCGAAAATACGCCCCCGCATCTTCGGCATCCCTCTTCGAAGCTCTACCCCGCCATTGTGCTCGTCGACGCGCCGCCGAACTCGCCGGTGCTCCAGACGACCGTGGAGCTTTTCAGATGCCCGATCCTGACGCCGGTTTGCCGCCACGCTACTTGCGCACGGCCGAGGCGGCCCGATTTCTCAGCCTTTCCGGCCGTACCCTGGAAAAACACAGGACCTACGGCACCGGACCCGCATACCGAAAGATCGGCGGCCGCGTCGTCTATGCGCTCGATGACCTCAAGGCTTGGGCCGACCGTGGTACCAAGACGTCAACCAGCGATCCCGGTGCTGGCACCGTGCTCCCCGCAAAACGGCACGCTCCCGTTCCCTACGCGGGGAAGGAGCGGCGTTGAGCGATGTCCGACAGCAAATCACCAGCACGAGAGCGGCGTCGCTCTGAGCGCGATCAACTCGATCTGTTTCGCGCGTTGCCCGGCGACTTGGCGGCACGCGATGCACAAGATCTGATGGCATATCCATTCTTCTCGCTCGCAAAGTCCAGGCGGACCACTCCGATCGATTTCCGCACCGGAACCATCCTGATCCGCGTCGAGGCTGTGCCAGAGCACGGCATGGCGACGATCTGGGACGCGGACGTTCTGATATGGGCGGCTTCGCAGATCGTTGAGGCTCGCGATGCCGGCCTGAAGACGTCGCGTCTGATGGCCGCGACGCCGTACGAGATCCTGACGTTTGTCGGTCGTGGCACCAGCGTGCGCGACTATGACCGTCTCAAAGCCGCGCTCGACCGGCTTCAGTCAACGACCGTCGTGACCTCAATCCGCCAACCGACGGAACGGCGGCGCCATCGTTTCTCCTGGATCAACGAATGGAAGGAAACGGCAGACAGCCACGGCAAGCCTCGAGGGCTCGAACTGATCCTGCCGGATTGGTTCTACACGGGCGTCCTTGATGACGCGCTCGTGCTGACCATCGACCGCGGGTATTTCGATCTCACTGGCGGGCTCGAGCGCTGGCTTTATCGTCTCGTCCGCAAGCACGGCGGGCGCCAGGGCGGCGGCTGGAGCTTCGATGTTGTGCACCTTCACGCCAAGTCCGGCAGCTTATCACCGGTCAAGCATTTTGCTTACGACCTGCGTCAGATCGTGCGCCGGCAGACCCTGCCGGGCTACGAACTCATCATCACGCAGGATCCCAACGGTGCGGAGCGTTTGAACTTTGCGCCCACGGCGATCGATCCACTAACGGAGCGACTACGAAAGCGCGGGCTCGTACCTCACCCGGGGGAAAAGCTGTGAGTTCTCTCGTGCTATCGGGGACGACAACCCTCGTGCCATCAGGGACCGAAACCTCGTGCTATCGGGGACCGGAATCGCGGTCAAAGCCCTGGCGCGCAACATCTTCTCGACCTCGTAACTTTACTAACAGGGAATCCTTCGGATTCCCTCTAACGGACCTCGACGTTCGGGGATGCAGTGCCAGCAAGCAAGACAGTCGTGGGCCCAACTGCGGCGCCAGGACACAACCGCACCCTTTCCTTTCAGGCTTTGCTCCAGCACCTCGGTATTCAAGTGCGTGGCTGTGCGTGCCAACACATCCAACAGTGACATGGGTCGCAAATGAATGACGCTACGACGGTCGAGCTTTTGTGGCTCGAAAAGCGGATTGAGAACCGGATTCGGTTTGGCCATCCGATCTCTGCAAAGATCGTGGACCCTCATCGGCGCGTCCTGTCATTCGCGCCGGGCAGCATCTTTGCGTTCGTGCGCTGGACGTCCAACGACTTCGGCACCGTGCTGTCTCGCATCGATATCTTGCGCGCGCCGGCACCGGGCCAGCGCTACTCAACCGTTCCCTGGATCAACCCTGGCGGCGAGAGCCTGTTGCGATTGTCTGGCTGGCCAAAGGTCGAGCGCGCTCTGCAGCTGATCGATGCGGTGGAAGCACTCGGGATCGATGCTGCCGATGCCGCACCCGACCATTGGCATCACGTTCACAACCGACTGTCGGTCAATGAAACGCCCCGGCCATACACCCGGTCACGTCACCAAGCGTGGATCCATCGTCGGAGGGCTACGTCATGAGCAGCCGATGCTCGACGATTTTTACGGCAATTGTTGCGACGGGCCTTCTCCTTTCGACGATCGGAAGAACGACTCCTCGCTACATCTGGAACGCATCAAACAGCGTTCCAATCGGTCTCTATCGTGTTCAACCTGTGACACGGCTGTCGGTCACCGAGCTCGTGGCGGTCCAGCCTCCTGATCTTCTCGCGGCTTTCCTTGATCTCAATGGCTATCTGCCGATCGGCCTTCCCATGGTCAAGCGCGTGTTGGCACTCCCAGGACAAACGGTTTGCAGAAATGGTCTTACGATCGCTGTCGATGGCATCGATGTCGGAGATGCAAGGGAACGCGACGGACGAGGCCGTCCGCTTCCCTCCTGGAGCGGATGCCGCGTCATTGCCGAAGGCGATGTCTTTGTCATGAATTGGCAGTCCGAGGACTCCCTTGACGGTCGATACTTTGGACCGCTCCCTGCATCCGCGGTTATCGGCAGGGTGGTTCCGGTGTGGACGCACGAGGAGTGATCATGCAGATCGGCAGCATCCCTCCAACCTATTGCGGCTCATTCTTGCACACTCTGATCTTCCCTTGCCGGGGCAGTTCACTTCCATTCGAAACTGCGGCCTACGTCGCGGCGGTCACACCATTGCTGGACAACGAGCAGGGTGAACATGCCGCAGCTGACGGCAGCCGTGCACTTCCTTTGCGGGAGGCTCCCCGGTTTGTTGAGCGGGGGGCGCACCGTGACGGACATTCGGTTGCATTCGAAACGCTGCAACACGATCATGACGTTGACGTGCTGATGGCATACGGGCGATGCCTTCGGCCCGCGCTCTACTCGTCGCTTCGCTCCTCACCGAGCCACCCTACGGGTGTCTCGGCCCTCCGGGTAACGATCGCTATCGCAAACGCTCGCTTCGCTCGCAAACAGTGGGGGGCTTCGCAAGTCAACTGCCAAAGTCGCGGCGGCTCTTTCGCAATGAAAAGGCCACCAGCCGACGCGTTCGGGCACGCGCCATTGGATGATCCACCGCAATGACTCGAACTGCATTTTGTCGCAAATCGCCGCGAGTACCGAGAGCCAGTTGGCTTGGAAGTTGGGCCCTGGGAACCAGCGACCGAGGAGGGCAGGATAAAGCACGCAAGGTGCGTGCGGTCGGTCGGGATGGGGAGCATCGGGAAATTCCAGCGATCCAGCAAACATTGCGCGATACCAGGCGCACCTTGCGACTTTCGGGAACGCGTTATCGCCACTCAACTTTCGACACCCTGTGAGCCCAAGATGACTGGAAACGACGATTTTCGCATTCGTCCTGGCCGCATCCGCTCGACGCGCGCGGCTCGTACAAAGCCGTTCCTGGCACAAGCGCTGCAAGCCGCGCAGAAGGCCGGCGGTCTCTCGCGGGCCGGGCAGAGGCGGGGCAGCACGTTTGGACGGGGTCGTGCGGCGAGCCTTGCCGCGTCGCGGCTCCTCAACAACCGCGCTCGCGGCGCCATCGTCAAGGCGCGGGTCGTGCGCCAGATGCGCTCACCGGGCGCGCTGCGTGCCCATATCGGATATCTCCAGCGCGACGGGGTCACCCGCGATGGGTCCCAGGGCAAATTGTTCGATGCTGCCGGCGATGAGGCAGATGGCAAGACCTTCGTCGAGCGCTGCAAGGACGACCGGCATCATTTTCGGTTCATCGTGTCACCCGATGATGCCGGAGAGCTGGAGGATCTGCGGACCTTCACCCGCGAACTCATGGACCAGGCCTCGCGTGACCTCGGCACTCGGCTGGATTGGGTCGCCATCGACCATTGGAACACGGAGCATCCACACCTCCACATCCTCGTGAGAGGCCGCGCCGACGACGGCAAAGACCTCGTCATCAGCCGCGATTATATTTCAACAGGCTTTCGTGCCCGTGCCGGTGATCTCGTCACCCGCGAGCTCGGCCCGCGATCTGAACTCGAAATCCGCCAAGGCCTCGAGGCGGAGACCACAGCCGAGCGCTGGACACGGATCGATCGGGTGCTTGCCCGGGAAGCGGGGGCGGCGGATGGGGTCATCGATCTCCGGCCGAGCCGGGATGCCGCGCCCGACCCGCTGCGGGAGTATAGAATTGGTCGGATGCGGACCTTGGAGCGGTTGGGTCTGGCTGAACCTGCCGGGCCTGGCCGCTGGGTGCTAGGGGCCGACGCCGAGCAGCACTTGCGGGAGCTGAGCGAGCGCGGCGATATCATCAAGCGGCTGCATAAGAGCCTCACGAACGATGGCGCCGCGCGCGCCCCGTCATCCTGGGCGCTTGAAGGCGAACGCCATGGCGAGCCGGTGATCGGCCGCCTCATCGCTCGCGGGCTGGACGACGAGTTGCGGGGATCGGCGTTCGCCGTGGTCGACGGCATCGACGGTCGCGTTCATCATGTAAAACTCCCCGACATCGAATCGGCCAGTGATGGTCCGATCGGCGGCATTGTGGAGTTGCGCCGTTTCGAGGATGCGAGGGGCCGGCAGCGGATCGCGCTTGCTGTCCGCTCGGATCTCAACCTCGACCAGCAGGTGGCGGCGGAAGGGGCAACCTGGCTCGACCGGCGGCTGCTCGCCCGAGAAGGTGCCGAGCTCTCGCGCGCCGGTTTCGGCGCCGAGGTCCGCGCCGCGCTCGATCGGCGGATCGATGCTCTGTCAGAGCAGGGTCTTGCCCGCCGCGACGGAGATAAGGTCACGATCGGGCGCAACTTGATCGGCACGCTGCGCAGCCGCGAGCTCGATGCGGTCGGACGGCGTCTCGCCTCGGAGACAGGGCTGGCGCACCTGCCCGCTGAGCCGGGGGAGCCCGTCACAGGGACTTACCGCCAACGGCTGTCGCTTGCGTCGGGCCGCTTCGCGATGATCGACAATGGCTTGGGTTTTCAGCTCGTGCCCTGGATACCTTCTCTGGAACGCGAACTTGGCCGGCAGGTGAACGGCATTGCCGGTCCAGGCGGCGTTGAATGGAGTTTTGGACGCAAGCGCGACCTCTCGCTCTGACCAGCCGATATCTACGCCATGGCGCGCGTGATCACGACTGCGAGCGGATTGCTGTTGAACATTTCTGGCAGATGCACATCACGTCTAGCGTATGTCCGCAACCAAAATACTCTGGGGCCAACTGCTCCTCGTATCGATGGTCGTGCTCGCCTTTCTCTGGGCGGCAACCGAATGGACGGCTTGGCGTCTGGCCTTCCAGCCGCAGCTTGGGCCGGCCTGGTTCATGATCGGGCGTTGGCCTATTTATCAGCCGCTCGCCTTCTTCATCTGGTGGTTCCAGTTCGACGCCTACGCACCGCGGATCTTTATCGAGGGCGGGGGCATCGCCGCAAGCGGCGGGATCGCGGCCATAAGTGTTGCCATCATCCTGTCGGTCAGGCGCGCGAAGGAAGCCCAACACGTCACGACGTATGGCTCGGCGCGCTGGGCCGATATCAGGGAGGTTCGGCGCTCGGGACTTCTTGGGCCGGACGGTGTCGTGCTCGGTCGTCTTGGTGGCAGCTATCTCCGGCACGATGGTCCCGAACATGTGCTGTGTTTTGCGCCGACGCGGTCCGGGAAGGGCGTCGGTCTTGTCATCCCAACCCTCCTGACATGGCCCCATTCGACTGTAGTCCACGACATCAAGGGCGAAAACTTCCAATTGACCTCCGGCTGGCGCGCCCAGTTTGGGTCGGTGCTCCTGTTTGATCCGACCAATCCCGCGAGTGCCGCCTACAATCCGCTGCTTGAGATCCGCAAAGGCGACTATGAGGTCCGCGACGCCCAAAATATCGCCGACATTCTGGTCGATCCCGAAGGCGCACTCGAGCGCCGCAATCATTGGGAGAAAACCAGCCATTCGTTGCTCGTCGGCGCCATCCTGCATGTCCTCTACGCGGAAGCTGACAAGACGCTTGCCGGCGTTGCCAACTTCCTGTCGGATCCCTCACGCCCAATCGAGGCAACCCTGAACGCCATGTTGGCAACGCCGCACCTTGGCGAGCGCGTCCATCCGGTGGTGGCCTCGGCGGCGCGCGAACTGCTCAACAAGAGCGAGAACGAGCGCTCGGGCGTATTGTCGACGACCATGAGCTTTCTGGGGCTTTATCGCGACCCCGTGGTCGCCAGGGTGACGGGGCGGAGCGACTGGCGCATCCGTGATCTGGTTGATGGAGTTCAACCCGTATCTCTGTACCTGGTGGTACCGCCCTCCGACATCGCCCGGACAAAACCCCTGATGCGCCTCGTCCTCAACCAAATCGGACGGCGGCTGACCGAGAGCCTGGATACCGATCGACGCCGGCAGAAGCTCTTGTTGATGCTCGATGAGTTCGCTGCGCTCGGCCGCCTCGATTTCTTCGAGAGCCAGCTCGCCTTCATGGCAGGCTACGGCATCCGCAGCTTTCTGATCACCCAGAGCCTGAACCAGCTCGAACGTGCCTACGGGCCGAACCACGCCATCCTCGACAACTGCCATATCCGCATCGCGTTCTCCACCAATGACGAGCGCACTGCCAAGCGCGTCTCGGACGCGCTCGGGACCGCGACCGAGATGCGTGCGATGAAGAACTATGCCGGGCATCGCCTCGCGCCATGGCTCGGCCATTTGATGGTGAGCCGTCAGGAGACCTCGCGTCCGCTGCTGACGCCGGGCGAAGTGATGCAGCTCTCTGCGAACGAGGCGATCGTAATGGTCTCCGGCGTACATCCGGTGCGTGCCCGCAAGGTTCGGTACTACGAGGACCCGCAGTTCCAGAGCCGGATCCTGAAGCCGTCAAGCGTCGTGCCGATCGACCGGGCCGCGCGATCGGACCAGTGGTCAGGACATGCGCCGATTCCGCCGTCGGCCAAACTGATTGCGGCTCTGAAGAACAGGGTACGCAACCAGAATGGCGGTCTTCGCCGCGAACCGGAACTACCGCAACAAGCAGACGTCGTTGTCAGGGCGCCACTGGCCGAGAACGAATTTGATGCTGTGCCGGACGAGGGCGACGCGGATGTCGTGCAAGCCGCAAGCTTGAACCGATCGATGCAGGGCCTGGCACGCGCCGTCAGCCTCGATCCCGACGACAAAATGGGCCTGTAAGCGGGTGAGATGAAAAAGGCGCAGCTCAGCATTTACCTGGATCCGGAGATATTCGCGAGGCTGGAAGCCTACGCCAGGCGCCAGGGCAAGCCGAAGTCGCTGGTTGCGGAGGCTGCGATCGGGTCATTTATTTCTCCTGACGATTCCGACCGGCGGGAAGCAGCGATCGCAAAGCGCCTCGACCGGATCGTACGGATACTCGAGCGGCTGGAACGTAACGATGGCATCACGCTAGAGACAATCGGTCTGTTCATCCGCTTCTGGCTGACGTCGACGCCGACGCTTCCGGAGCAATCGAGCCCCGCTGCCCGTGCCAAGGGCGCAGAACGCTATGATCGCTTTATCGAAGCGCTCGGCCGGCGTCTCAACAGCGGATCGACCATTCTTAGGGAAGTCAGCATCGAATCGCCGGACATCGGAAACGCGGTGCAAGTCAAAGGTCAAGCCGACCCTTCTTGAGCGTGACGCATTTCGCCGTTAAGAAGGGCCGAGCGTCCGGAAAGCCTCACGCGTGAAGGCGATTGCGCGCCCATTTTGAGAAACGATCTCTCCGTCGGCTCTCGTGATCGTTTGGCTCGCAATCCGCTAAACAGATCTTCCCTGCGTTGATACTCGGTTGTCGATCACCTGGATTCCGTATCGCCTTTCTTTTCCTACGCCAGAGTATGGTCGACAGATCCGCTCTGTTGAAGCCAAGCTCGGTCTGCTCTTTCTGTAATCCCCATCAAGTCGATGTCACCCGTCAAACGTATCGCAAAAACCGCGGTCGCGATCATGGGACGTTGGGGAATAATAGAATGCAACAACTCGCCGAACAGGACGCGCAAGCTGATTGCATTGAGATTCGACCTCCGCGCAACCGCAAAACCTCGGCGCGTCGCAAAGTAACGGTTCGGCTCAGCGAAACTGTCTGTGGTCGGCTTGACACCGCAACTGACCGACCGGGCGTTGGCAAGAGCATGCTGGTGGAGGCCGCTCTTGAGCATTTTCTGAACCCAGCGCCTTCAGTCGAAGCGTTGGTCAAGGCGCGTTTCGACGAGATGCACGCCAGGTTCGACCGTTTCGAACACGACATGCGTATGATGGCCGAGACGGTGGCGCTCCAGGCTCGATACCAGTTAGCCGTGACACCTCCGGTTCCGCAAGAGCGGCAGCGGGAGGCGATTCTCTTCGGCGATGAGCGTTTCAAGGTTTTGGCGGAGCAGGTCGATCGCCGCGTGCGGCAGCGCCGGCCTCTCATGCAGGAGACCATCGATTGTCTCAATTCCAATGAGGGCGGAAGAACGCAGGAGGCAACACGTGCGCAGGGACCGCGCGATTCAGGGCAACAGCAGAACGGTGGGAAAGCTGCTTCCGCACACGCCGACATCGCCGGGCCGTCGCGCTTCGGTGTCGCGAACGGGCGTACCAAATCGGACGCAGTATACCGTCCGATCCGTTCCACCGACTTGCACGATGTCTCCAAAAATGCAGAGCAGGATCGTCAGGCGCGAGCGCCAGAAAGTGGACCTGGGTTGCGAGGTGAGCAGGAAATCTCAAGCGAGCCCCCACTTTCCAATTGGCGCTTGATGCTCTCCGTTTTCTTGCCCTTTGCCGCGGGTTATTTCCTTTCCTTTCTCTTTCGCACAATCAATGCGTCGATTTCGCCGGCCCTGGCTTCGGATCTCGGGCTGGGTGCGGTCGAGACGGGATTGCTTGCGTCGATCTATTTCCTCGTCTTTGCTGGTGCCCAGATCCCAATCGGTGTCCTTCTGGATCGCTACGGTCCGCGACGAGTCCAGAGCGTATTACTGGTGATTGCCGTCGGCGGCACGACCTTGTTTGGCAATGCCGATAGTTTTGCTGAACTCCTCATCGGCCGCGCCATGATCGGGCTTGGTGTTGCCGCGTCGCTAATGGCCGGACTCAAGGCAATTGTTGCCTGGTTTCCGAAAGACCGCATCGCCTTCGTCAACGGCGGCATGATCATGTTGGGATCGCTGGGAGCCGTCACGGCGACAACGCCGACCGACTGGCTTATGAATTGGATTGGCTGGCGCAGCCTGTTCGAAGTTCTGACGGTCGCGACGCTTGTGACCGCCGGGTTGATCTATTTCGTCGTGCCTGAACGCAGTCAGAATTCAGCCAGCTCCGCCACTTCTGGGAAGCCGCTTACGCTGCGTTCCATATTTTCGGATCCGCGCTTCCTGAGGATTGCTCCGCTTTCGGCAACCTGCATCGGATCTTCCTGGGCAATGCAGTCATTGTGGGCAGCATCCTGGCTGTCTGACGTCGAAGGATTTGACCGTCAAGCCGTGGTCAACCAGCTTTTCGCGATGGCTCTGGGGATCAGTCTCGGCGCACTGCTGCTGGGAACGATGGCGGATCGGCTGCGCAAACGCGGCATCACGGCCGAAGTTCTGTTGGCAATATTTGGCGGGCTATTCATGTTGGCCGAACTCGCACTGGTCTTGCGCGTGCCACTGCCATCCATCCTGCCTTGGTCCATCGTGTCGGTTGTCGGTGCTGCTACTGTGCTGAGCTATGCGATCATCGCAGATTACTTTCCTGTCGAAATCTCCGCTCGTGCCAATGGTGCTCTGAATCTGTTACATTTCGGCTGGGCGTTCGCGGCCCAATACGGGATTGGACTGGTTGTCGGTCACTGGGTGCCGCAGGAGGGGCACTATCCGACAATTGCCTATCAGGCTTCATTTGATATCAACCTCATGCTCCAGGCGGCCGCGTTGATTTGGTTCGCGGTACCGTGGATTCGTAGCCTCACCGGACGTTTATCCCGTGTATTCGCGCGTCCGAAAGCGGGCTCGGATGACCGGTCGTTGCCAGTCGCCCCGTTGGCCGAGCGTTCTATCCTTCAGCCCTCTCCCGGGATGGATTGGTGAGGTAGCCGCCTGGACTAGACTTCTAGCGCACGCGCAAGCGCGACAAAACTACCCGTGTAAAGATCGAGCCATGTCTCAGGTGCAGTATCCGGCTTGGCGCTCGGACCGAACTCCAAAGGAACCGCGCGACGAACGCGGTATGCATCCCGAACGTGCGCGCGGCTCTCAGATCATGTTTATGGCATGTCACCATCAGGATCTCGTCAGGTTGGTAGCCAAGATAATCAACTGCAACCTGGTAAACTGCCGGAGCTGGCTTGTAACTGTGCGCGAGCTCGGCCGTTAGCACAACAGCGAATGGCAAGCCCGCGTGCTTGACCACTGCAACGACCGCCGCCATGCCCGCATTGGAAAGGGTGGACGTGACGAAACGCCGCCGCAATCGCGTGAGTCCTTCAACGCTATCGGGCCAGGGATCGAGTTGAGTCCAGATTTGGTTGATCTCGTCTCGCTCGGCAACTGTGAAGACTCCCGATAGGCCTCGCCGCTCGAACAGCGTATCGAGAGCTTCACGGTAGATGCGATCCACCCGCAGCCACGGCTGCTGACCTGCAATGATCCGGTCGAGCGTCGAGCGGTAGAGATCGCGCCATTCGGAAGACAGAGCCGCCCAGTCAATATCCAGGCCCTTGGTCTGGTTCACGGTTCGGCCAATACGCAGAATAGGCTCGTAGAAATCCACGCATGTGCCCTGCACGTCGAACACAAGCGCTCGAACAGCCTCCAATGCCCCCGTGTTTTTTGCGAAGGCCTGCTCCATCACGGTCACCTCTCCATTTATTTGCTTCGAGTTACTTACGATTCTGCTTCCGGGCTTGGCCAACTAGTGTCCCGAGTCACAAGTTCGCAATCGTAGATTCGCATTAGATTCGCGTCGTTGTGCCAAGAGGGAGGCAAACAGCGACGGAGCATCTCATGGCGGTCCAGCAACTTGCCCCCTTGATATTGAGTGATGACGAGCGTGCCGAGCTGAAGTCGCTAACGATGCGGCGGAAGACGGCGCAGGCGCTGGCTCTGAGAGCCCGGATTGTGCTGACCTGCGCAGAAGGAGGTCAGAACGCGGAAGTGGCGGCGAAGCTGGGCCTGGACCGGCAGACGGTGGGCAAGTGGCGGCGGCGTTTTGTGGAGCGGCGCGTGGACGGGCTGCACGACGAGCCGCGCTCCGGAGCGCCGCGCACGATTGACGATGCCCGCGTCGAAGCCGTGATCGTGAGGACGCTGGAGAGTTGCCCGGAGAACGCCACCCATTGGAGTTCCCGCGGCATGGCGGAGGCCAGCGGCCTGTCAGTGTCGACGGTACAACGCATCTGGCGGGCCTTCGGGCTCCAGCCGCACCGGATGGAGACGTTCAAGCTCTCGACCGATCCGAACTTCGTGGCCAAAGTGCGCGATGTCGTGGGCCTTTACGTCTCGCCGCTGGAGCACGCCATCGTTCTGTGTGTGGATGAGAAATCCCAAATCCAGGCGTTGGACCGCAGTCAGCCGATGTTGCCGATGCGTCCCGGCCAGCCGGCCCGAAGGAGCCATGACTATACGAGGCACGGCACCACATCGTTGTTTGCCGCCCTCGACATTGCGACCGGACGGGTCATCGGCAAGTGCTACGGACGCCACCGAGCCGCCGAGTTCCGCAAGTTCCTCGACGAGATCGAGGCCGCCGTGCCGCGCGAACTCGACGTCCATCTCGTCATGGACAACTACGCCACACACAAGACCCTGCTGATCCGAAAATGGCCGGCCAAACGGCCGCGTTGGCACGTGCACCTGACCCCGACCAGTTCATCATGGCTCAACCAGGTCGAGCGCTTCTTCGCGCTCCTCACCGACAAGAAGATCAGGCGCGGCATCTATCGCAGCGTCGCCGCCCTCAGGGCTGACATCACCTCGTTCATCGACCGACACAACGCCGATCCCAAACCGTTCCGATGGACCAAGTCTGCCGATGACATCCTCGCTTCCATCGAGCGCTTCTGCCGATACAATACCCCGGCAAACCACAAGGCGATGTTGCGAACTTCTGGTTCAGGACACTAGCTTCCTGCCGTCGCCAGTTCATGGCGCGGTCAATCGGTCCACGCGGATCGAGGACCGATTCTAAGGATAAGAACTTCCAAAGAGTAATGATGCCCGCCAGGAATGGTGACGCAATGTAACATTGTGACTACGACGTTTGCTGACTGTAATTCTCGTGTCGCGTCCGAGGCCGCTACCGCTTGGCTGGTAGCGCATCATGACGCGCAAACCAATATCCTGTCTGTACCCGCCTGATCTTTCTTTTCATACGCCAGGCTATGATCGCGGTAATCGGCTTGTTGCGCCGAGTCATTTCCTGCCTTTTCTATTCATCCCCATCAGAGGCCGCTTGGGACGGTCTCATCGTTGGGGACAGTGGTGGCAATACATTCCTACCGACCGGAGGGGATCTCGCGCGGAGCGCGCATGCTGCGCACTGCGTTGGGACCCGGGATCGCAAGCTATCTGGACGATCCCGCGATCGTCGAAGTGATGCTCAATCCCGATGGGCGGTTGTGGATCGACCGGCTATCGAGTGGCCTTACAGATACCGGCGAAATGGTTTCCGCTCCCGACGCGGAACGCATCGTCCGCCTGGTTGCGCATCATGTCGGCGCCGAAGTCCATGCCGGCGCCCCGCGTGTCTCGGCCGAATTGCCCGAGACGGGAGAGCGCTTCGAGGGGCTATTGCCGCCGGTGGTTGCGGCGCCAGCCTTCGCTATCCGCAAGCCCGCGGTCGCGGTGTTCACGCTGGACGACTACGTCGCCGCTGGAATCATGTCCTCGGACCAGGCTGAGGCGTTAAAAAGCGCGGTCCACGCACGCAAGAATATTCTCGTGGCCGGCGGCACCTCCAGCGGCAAGACGACGCTGACCAACGCGCTGTTGGCCGAAGTCGCCAAGACATCAGATCGGGTTGTTCTCATTGAAGACACCCGAGAGCTTCAGTGCAAGGCTCCGAACTTCGTCGCGCTCCGCACGAAGGACGGCGTGATCTCGCTGTCGGACCTTGTGCGATCGTCGCTTCGTCTGCGGCCCGATCGTATTCCGATCGGCGAGGTGCGCGGGGCAGAGGCGCTGGATTTGCTCAAGGCCTGGGGCACAGGCCATCCCGGCGGCATCGGCACCATCCATGCCGGTACCGCGCTCGGTGCGCTACGGCGACTCGAGCAGCTCATCCAGGAAGCTGTCGTCACCGTCCCACGTGCCCTGATCGCAGAGACCATCAATGTCATTGCCGTCCTTTCGGGGCGCGGCGCGGATCGCTGTCTGGGCGAACTTGCTGATGTCACAGGGCTCGGAGCTTCCGGCGATTACAGCCTGACAACAAAAGGGGGTAGCTCATGAGCATCACTCTGCTTCGCGGCCGAGGAGCCGTCGTTGCCGCGACATTTGCGACCGCCTGCATGACGGCCAGCACGGCCTTGGCGGCCGGCTCCAACATGCCGTGGGAACAGCCGCTCAACCAGATACTGCAGTCGGTCGAAGGACCGGTCGCCAAGATCGTCGCGGTCATCATCATCATCGTCACCGGGCTATCGCTCGCATTCGGCGACACGTCGGGCGGCTTTCGCCGGCTGATCCAGATCGTGTTCGGGTTGTCCATCGCCTTTGCCGCATCGAGCTTCTTTCTGTCGTTTTTCTCCTTCGGCGGCGGAGTAGTGATCTGATGGACAACGAGATCCCAGGCTTCGTGACGCCGGTCCATCGCGCGTTGACAGAGCCGATCCTCTTGGGCGGCGCGCCGCGTTCGATCGCGATTCTCAACGGGACGCTCGCCGCAGCGCTCGGCATCGGTTTGCGCCTCTGGATCGCAGGCCTTCTCCTTTGGTTCGTCGGCCACATGGCCGCCGTCTGGGCCGCCAAGCGCGATCCTGACTTTGTCGAGGTCGTTCGCCGACACCTCCGCATCCCCGGTCATCTCAACACGTGAGCTCTTCCATGATGAATCTCGCCGAATATCGCCGTTCCAACACCCGCCTGGCCGATTTTCTGCCGTGGGCAGCCCTCGTCGATGAGGGTATCATCCTGAACAAGGACGGCTCGTTTCAGCGCACTGCAAGGTTTCGGGGCCCAGATCTCGATAGCGCCGTGCCGGCCGAGCTTGTTGGTGTTGCTGGTCGTCTCAACAACGCGCTTCGGCGTCTCGAATCCGGCTGGGCCATTTTTGTCGAGGCCCAGCGTCATTCCGCGGGCAGCTATCCGCCCAATACCTTTCCAGATGTGGCGTCCGCCCTGGTCGACGCCGAACGGAAAGCTCAATTCGAAGAAGCCGGCGCCCACTATGAATCGAGTTACTTCCTGACATTCCTCTATCTGCCTCCGGCGGAGGGTGCGGCCAAAGCGGAACGGCTGCTTTACGAGGGCAGTAACCGGACCGTGGATACCGATGCGCGTGAGATTCTTCGTGGATTTGTCGATCGAACCAACCGGGTGTTGCAGCTCATCGAGGGCTTCATGCCGGAGTGCTCGTGGTTCGACGATCAGGAGACCCTGACCTACCTGCATTCGACGGTCTCGACCAAACGGCATCGCGTCAGGGTCCCGGAAATTCCGATGTATCTTGACGCGCTGCTCGCCGACCAACCACTGACCGGCGGCCTTGAGCCAATGCTCGGGTCGGCGCATCTGCGAACCCTGACGATCGTCGGGTTTCCGACGGCAACGACGCCAGGGATTCTCGACGACCTCAATCGTCTCGCGTTTGCGTATCGCTGGTCGACGCGCGCGATCATGCTCGACAAGACAGATGCCACAAAACTCCTGACCAGGATCAGGCGGCAATGGTTTGCCAAGCGGAAGTCGGTGGGCGCGATCCTGAAGGAGGTCATGACCAACGAGGCGTCCGCCCTCCTTGATACCGATGCCCACAACAAGGCCATGGATGCCGACGCGGCGCTTCAGGAACTGGGTTCCGATCAGATCGGGGAGGCCTTCGTTACGGCGACGATCACGGTCTGGGATACCGACCCCGCGACCGCTGACGAAAAGCTTCGTCTCGTCGAGAAGGTCATCCAGGGCCGGGATTTCACCTGCATGATCGAGACGGTCAATGCGGTCGAAGCCTGGCTTGGTAGCATCCCAGGGCACGTCTATGCCAACGTTCGCCAACCGCCGATCTCGACTTTGAATCTGGCGCATATGATCCCGCTGTCGGCGGTGTGGGCCGGGGAGGCGAGGGACCATCATCTCAGGGCGCCGCCTCTGTTCCTGGCCAGGACAGAGGGATCGACCCCGTTTCGCTTTTCACTTCATGTCGGCGACGTCGGACATACGCTGGTGGTCGGACCGACCGGAGCCGGCAAATCGGTGCTGTTGGCGCTCATGGCGCTCCAGTTTCGCCGGTATCCTGAATCGCAGATCTTCGCCTTCGATTTCGGCGGATCGATCCGGGCAGCGGCGATCGCCATGGGCGGCAACTGGCATGACCTCGGTGGTGCGCTCGCAGGAGACACCTCCGAGTTCGTTTCCCTCCAGCCGCTCGCTGGAATCGATGATGTCGCGGAACGCGGCTGGGCGGCTGACTGGATCGGCTCGATCCTGACCCGCGAGCGGATCGAGGTCACCCCGGAAGCCAAGGAGCACATCTGGTCCGCATTGAATTCCCTGGTCTCCGCTCCGGTTGAGGAGCGCACTCTCACTGGCCTCTCTGTTCTGCTTCAGTCCAATGTCCTGAAGCGGGCTCTGCAGCCCTATTGCCTTGGTGGGCCCTACGACCGCTTGCTGGATGCCGAGAGCGAGCGCCTGGGAGAGTCGTCCGTCCAGGTCTTTGAAACCGATGGGCTGATCGGGACCGCCGTCGCGCCGGCTGTCCTTGCCTATCTGTTTCACAGGATCGAGCGTCGTTTTGACGGCCGGCCAACCCTGCTCATTATCGACGAGGGATGGCTTGCGCTTGACGACGCCGACTTCGCCGGGCGGCTGCGCGAGTGGCTGAAGACGCTTCGTAAGAAGAATGCATCCGTGATCTTCGCCACCCAATCGCTCGCCGATATCGACGGCTCGGCGATTGCGCCTGCCATCATCGAGAGTTGCCCGACACGGATACTATTGCCCAATGACCGCGCCATTGAGCCGCAGATCATGACGATCTACCGGCGCTTTGGGCTTAACGACCGACAAATCGAGATCCTCGCCCGCGCGACGCCTAAGCGGGACTACTACTGCCAATCCCGTCGTGGCAATCGCCTTTTTGAGCTCGGTCTTGGCGAGGTCGCGCTGGCCTTCACCGCGGCCTCCTCCAAGGCCGACCAGGCGCTGATCGAACAGACCTTGGCCGAACATGGCCGGGACAGATTCGCGCCGGAGTGGCTGAAAGTCCGCGATGTCGCCTGGGCTACCGATCTGATTCCGCATCTTGCGGAACTGGAGGCATCCAAATGAATCGCCACCATCGTTTCGTTGTCGCCGGTGTGATGGCGTTTGCCGTGTTTGTCGGTCCCAAACAGTCCTCCGCGCAGTTGGTCGTGTTCGATCCCAATAACTATGCGCAGAACGTCCTGACTGCTGCCCGTACTCTGCAGCAGATCAACAACCAGATCGTGTCTCTGCAGAACCAGGCACAAATGCTGATCAATCAGGCGAAGAATCTGGCGACGCTGCCGTTCTCGTCATTGCTGCAACTGGAACAGTCGATCCAGCGAACGCAGCAGCTTCTTGGCCAGGCCCAGCGCATCGCCTATGACATCCAGCAGATCGATCGGGCATTCTCGACGACCTACGCGCCGGCATCATCCAATATTTCGGATCAGGCGCTGATCACGAATGCGCAAACGCGCTGGCAGAATGCGCTTGCCGGCCTGCAGGACGCCATGCGGACACAGGCCACGGTCGTCGGCAACCTCGACACCAACCGTACCCAGATGTCTGCCCTTGTCACCTCAAGCCAAGGCGCGACCGGTGCATTGCAGGCAAGCCAGGCCGGCAATCAGCTCCTGGCCTTGCAAGCTCAACAGCTGGCCGACCTCACGGCGGTCGTCGCGGCCCATGGACGCGCGCAAAACCTGGAGTCCGCACAGCGCGCCGCCGCGCAGGACCAGGGCAGGGAGCAACTGCGGCGCTTCCTGACCCCTGGCCAAAGCTATCAACCCACAACTGTGCAGATGTTTCACTGATGATCACGAAAAAACTCGAACGGATTCCGTATGCGACCGCCGTGGTGCTGGTCGCCTTGGTGCTTGCTGCCTGTACCATTCGGCTTCGTGGCGACGAGCCTAGGAGAAATTCTCCCGCATCGACCGATGAGGTCTCTGATCCCCTGGCAACAAAGCTCAGGGAATGCCGCTCCGTGACCTACGAGCAGAAGGAAGCTCTGTCCGAGTGCCGTAAGGCATGGGCCGAGAAGCGCCGGCAATTCCTCGATCAGAAGGCACCACCATCATCGTCCGACAATGCGATTCCTCAAGAGGGCCCCTCGTTGTTCGTGCCGCGCAAGGACGAGAGCCGCCTGTCACCTGGTTATCCCTCAATTCAGCAGTCCGGGAAGGAGTGACCAATGGGTGGGATGGGCATTATCGATCAGTTCCTTGGAACATTCACCCAGTACATCGATTCCGGGTTTGGGCTGCTGGGAAGCGAAGTCGGGTATCTCGCCACAACACTCGCGGCGATCGATATCGCGCTGGCCGGCCTGTTCTGGGCATGGGGAGCCGACGAGGACATCCTTGCTCGCCTTGTCAGGAAGACGTTGTTCGTCGGAGTCTTTGCTTTCCTGATCGGCAACTGGAACAGCCTCGCCCGCATCATCTTCGAGAGCTTTGCGGGTCTCGGCCTGAAAGCCTCCGGCACCGGGCTTTCGTCGGCTGATTTCCTAAAACCCGGAAAGATCGCCCAGGTCGGGCTCGATGCCGGTCGGCCGATCCTCGATTCGATCTCGGGGCTTATGGGCTATGTCAGCTTCTTCGAGAATTTCATCCAGATCGCGGTTCTGTTGTTCGTCTGGATCGTCGTGCTGCTGGCGTTCTTTATCCTGGCCATCCAGCTCTTTATTACGCTGATCGAGTTCAAGCTGACGACGCTGGCCGGTTTTGTGCTGATCCCGTTCGGCCTGTTCGGCAAGACCGCCTTCGCCGCCGAACGCGTGCTCGGCAACGTGATCTCATCCGGCGTGAAAGTCCTGGTCCTGGCCGTCATCGTCGGCATCGGCTCCACGTTGTTTGCGCAGTTCACGGCGGGTTTCGGCGGCAACCAGCCGACCATAGATAATGCCATGGCGCTCGTGCTTGGGGCGCTCTCCCTTCTTGGCCTCGGCATCTTCGGGCCCGGCATCGCCAACGGCATCGTATCGGGCGGACCGCAACTCGGCGCCGGCGCCGCGGTCGGCACTGGCCTGGCGGCGGGTGGCGCCATCGTGGCTGGCGCGGGTCTCGCAGCTGGCGGCGTCGGTCTCGCAGGAGGCGCACTCGCAGGCGGTGCCCGCGGCGCGGCGGCCATAGCAGGCGGAACCGCAAGCGCTTATCGAGCCGGAGGCCTGAGTGGCGTCGCCAGCGCAGGCGGCTCCGCAGTCATCAGTCCGCTGCGCCGTATGGCGGCCGGGCTCGGCGGTGGTTCGCCAACGACGGACGCACCACCGGCATGGGCGCGCCGGATGAAACGCGCGCAGACCGTGAACCAGGGCATGTCCGCTGCCACCCATGCCGTCCGTAGCGGCGATAGCGCCGGTGGCGGATCCTCCGTTGATCTATCCGAGGGAGGACAGTGATGTTCAGGCGACCATCCGTGCATTATGGCCGTGCACCGGAGCCGGTGACGCCTTACCAGAAGGCGGCGCAGATCTGGGACGAGCGTATCGGCTCGGCCCGGGTCCAGGCCAAAAACTGGCGGTTGATGGCATTCGGGTGCCTGTTGTTGTCGAGCGGGCTTGCAGCAAGCCTCGTCTGGCAATCCTCCCAGGGCAACATCACACCGTGGGTGGTCGAAGTCGACCGCCTCGGTCAGGCCCAGACGGTCGCGCAGGCGAGTCCCTTCTACCAGCCGACCGATCCGCAGATCGCGTTTCACCTCGCGCGCTTCGTCGAGAATGTGAGAGGCCTGCCATCCGACGCCATTGTTCTGCGCCAGGATTGGCTGCGCGCCTACGACTTCACGACGGATCGGGGCGCCGCTGCATTAAACGATCATGCCCGCAACAACGACCCTTTCGCCAAGCTCGGCAACACCCAGATCTCGATCGACGTCTCCAGCGTTATCCGTGCGTCACCGGAAAGCTTTCGGGTCGCCTGGACCGAACGCCGCTATGACAACGGCCAACTGGCCGCGACCGAGCGTTGGACCGCGATCCTTTCCATCGTCATTGAGACCCCGCGCGACGCCGATCGCCTGCGCAGGAATCCGCTCGGCATCTATGTCAATGCCATCAACTGGTCGAAGGAGCTCGGTTAGTGGGACACCCTGTATGGAGATCGGCTGGCGTAAAACGCAGTGGAGCGCCTGCAGGCATGGCGTTGCTTCTTGTTTGCGCGCTCTCTGGCTGCACGACCTTCAAGCCACCACAGATCAGTTACGATGACGATGTTCCGCCGTCTCCCGATCTGCCGATGCCGGCGGACGATCATGCGCGTCCATTACATGTCCCGCCATCCTGGCGACCTGCGCTTGGCGGCAAGAAGGGCGATGATGAGGCCAAAGATCCGACGGATCGGGTCACGACAGCCAATGACGCCGCGCGGGTCCAGCCGAGGCGCGGGGGGTATTTCAACGCCGCCCAGATCTTTCCCTATAGTCCCGGCGCGCTCTATCAGGTCTATGCCTCGCCAGGGCAAATCACGGATATCGCCCTCGAACCAGGCGAGCAGCTAACCGGTTCGGGACCGCTTGCGGCCGGCGATACCGTGCGCTGGATCGTCGGCGACACCGAGAGCGGGAATGGCGATACCAAACGCGTCCACATCATGGTCAAACCGACGCGGCCCGCCATCGAGACGAACCTCGTGGTCAACACCGATCGACGGACCTATTTGATCGAGCTGCGCTCCCGCGAAAAGCCGTACATGCCCTCGGTCGCCTGGTTCTATCCGGAAGATCGATCGACCCGCTCCAAGGGCCTGCCAGCGACGCCAGTCATCCCGGAGGTCGGTCAGCGCCGCTACCGCTACGTCATCGAGGGCGACAACCCGCCGTGGCGGCCGGTGAATGCGTACGATGACGGCCGCAAGGTCTATATCGAATTTTCGCCCGGGATCGGGCAGGGCGAAATGCCGCCGCTCTTCGTCATCGGCCAGGACGGCAAGCCCGAGCTCGTCAACTATCGCGTCTACAAGAATATCTTGATTGCGGACCGCCTGTTCGCCGCCGCTGAGCTCCGTCTCGGCGGAGAGAAACAGCAGAAGGTCCGAATTGCGAGAGCCGACGGGAGGCGATCGTGACGGACAACGGTCAACGCGGAAACGCTGGTCCTGGGCCGGCTGCGACGCCTCTCTCGGACGGGACAGCGCAGTCCCTGCGTCTGGGTGCGGAGCGCCCAAAGATCACGCGGCTCTCCCGAAAGGTGCTGGCCGGCGGGTCCGCTTTCGTCTTGCTCCTCATCTCGGGCGTGGCGTTGTGGGCGCTGAGGAGCAATCACTCACACAATCCAGCGCCCGGCGAACTCTACAGCACCGATCACCACAACGTTGCGGATGGCCTGAGAGCGTTGCCGCAGGACTATGCCGGGATACCCCGCGATGTCCCCCGGCTCGGGCCGCCGTTGCCGGGAGACTTGGGGCGGCCAATCCTTACAGCGCAAGCCCCATCAGGTCCGATCGGGCTTGATACCGAACAACAGCGTGCCAGCCAGGAGACCGAGGCGGCTCGGATCAGTAAAGTCTTCGCATCGACCGCAGCGCCCACCACGCCGCCACGAACCCCATCCCAGGACACGGCCGCTAGCGCCGCCTCGTCCTCCGACGAATCCTTCGTTCAGAACGGGCAGGATCGCAAACTGTTGTTCGTCAACGCACCCGTCGACCGGCGGACGACGGCGCCTGACCGGGTTGCCCGCCCCGCGTCACCATTTGTCGTGCAGGCGGGATCGATCATTCCGGCAGCTCTCATCACAGGCATTCGCTCCGATCTTCCCGGCCAGATTGTCGCGCAAGTGACCGAATCGGTGTTCGATTCTCCGACAGGCAGAGTGAAACTTGTGCCGCAGGGTGCACGGTTGATCGGCACTTACGACAGCCAGGTCGCTTTCGGGCAGTCACGCGTGCTCGTGGTCTGGACCCGCCTGATCATGCCGAATGGGCGCTCGATCGTGCTGGAGCGGCAGCCCGGCGCGGATGTGGCAGGCCATGCGGGCCTTGAGGATGAAGTCGACCATCACTGGAAGGAGTTGCTCGGGGCGGCTGCGCTGGCAACACTGCTTGCTGTTGGCACCGAAGTGAACTCGGGGGCCGACTTCAACAACACCAACAGCGCCATCGTTCAGGCACTACGTCGCGGAGCCGCGGATTCGCTCAATCAAACCGGCCAACAACTCGTTCGGCGCAATCTCAATATCCAGCCAACGTTGACAATTCGTCCAGGATTTCCGGTGAGAGTGATCGTCAACCGCGACATCATTCTAGAACCCTATAAGGGATGAGCAAAGTGGCGAAACTCAAGCTTGAAACTGTTCTGGATGACAAACCTGTGAAGGTCAGTCTCGAGTTGCCCGCGAGCGTGCATCGCGATCTCGTTGCTTATGCCGAAATTCTCCGACGAGAAACCGGCCAAGACATCAAGGATTCAACCAGGCTGATCGCACCGATGTTGACACGGTTCATGGCTACAGATCGAAGTTTTGCAAAGGCGCGGCGCACGCGTCAGGTTTCCAAGCGAGGCGACGGGTAACGCTCAGACAGGATCTTCAGAAAAGCCTTGAGAGCCGGGTTTTCATTGTCCGCCTGCCAATAGGCCGAATAGGCCAGGACGCTTGGCCCGGTGCCATCGCGCAATTCCCTGAACACCAATCCGGAGAAATTCGCGCCGATGTCTGACTCGAGCACAAGGCTGATACCAAAATTCATGGTAACGAAGCTTTTTACAACACCACGACTAATATCATGACGTTCGATCTTCGGCCGATCTTCGGGTGCAACAAGCTTCGAGACGAGAAGATCTTCTATCTCGCGACCGGGGTCGTATTCGCTCAAAATGACAGTCTGGCCACGCAAGTCGGTCCAATAAACGATCTCTCTCGTTGCCAGAGCATGGTCAGCGGGCAAAACAACCAGGACACGTTCATTCCAGAGAGGTCTTATATTGCTGTTTGGCGCCGGCATGCTTCCCGTTAAGATAAGGACATCGATCAAACCATTGCGAAACGTGGTTGCCAAATGCGTGCGTCGTCGTTCGACCGCGGAGAGTTCAACCTCGGGAAATCGTCGACGAAAATCCAGCAGCGAAGCTCTAAGACTGCCGGCTGTAAGGGATGTACAGAACCCGAGGGTGAGCCGGCCCGCTTCGCCTTGGCCGGCAGCATTTGTGATGGTTGCAAGCGCATCCAGCTGGTCAAGTATTGAGCGCGCTATCCGCAAAAACTGCCGCCCGATCGGTGTCGCTTGCACGCCACCTCTCGATCTCTTGAAAATGGCCGCTCCAAACCGATGTTCGAGCAGTTGAATTGAACGGCTAAGTGTCGATTGCTTGATTGACAGGGCTTCAGCTGCCTGTCGGAAGCTGCCGTAGTCTGCGGCCGCTATCGCATGCTGAAGCTGATTTGGCGGTACGTTCCGCGCGCGAACAAGCGCGGAATTCGGCGCAAAATGCTCATTGTTCATAGCATTGAAACTCTCGAAGATGCAGCCTCAAGTTCTTGCGCATGGGATTGCGACAATTTTTGGTTGCATTCTTGAACGTCAGTTTGCGAAACCTTGTCGCCCTACTGGCTGGCGTCCTTGACGAGGGCAGCGGCTTCGACCCGACGACCCCTGTGTGTACCGAAAACCATATCCGAGTTGATGACGTGATGGAATCGCCAAGCTGACGGAATGAGCGGGCTGTTCTGTTTCGTTCTTGCCGTCCTGACCTCGCCGTTCAAGTCGAAGTTGCGGCTTGAAGCCGAGAACGCGGTGCTCCGACATCAGTTGATTGTCTTGCGGCGTAGGCTGCATGGTCGCGTCCGGCTCACGAACCATGATCGCTGGTTCTTTATCCTGCTGTATCGCTGGTTTCCATCAATCCTGACGGTTCTTACGATTATCGCGTCCCGCGACGCTCGTGCGTTGGCATCGGGCGGGCTTTCGCTACTACTGGCGGTGGAAATCACGGCGACGGGGAGGGCGCCCGCAAATCGAAGCGGACCTGCGCGCGCTGATCCGGCGGATGAGCATCGAGAACCCACTTTGGTGCGCGCCGCGCATCCACGGCGAACTACTCAAGCTCGGCGTTGCCGTCGCTCAATCAAGCGTTGCCAAGTACATGGTCAAGCGGCGTGGGCCGCCGAGCCAGGGATGGTGCACTTTTCTGCACAACCACGCGCCGGACATTGCCGCCATGGATTTGTTCGTTGTCGCGACCATCGGCTTTGACCTGCTTTATGCGTTGGCCATCGTACGGCTGGATCGCAGAGAGTTAGTTTGGATCAGCGTCACAACAAATCCGAACGCCGAATGGGTTGCGCGTCAAATAACGGAAGCATTCCCTTGGAACGAGGCTCCGCGCTACATGATTCGGGACCGTGATCGGATCTATGTGTCCGTCGTCAGATGATTTGAGACCGGTCAGGCGGTTTTAGAAGGGAGGCTCTGGCTCATCCGGGTTAGAGTTTATGCAGCCTGCAGCTGATGCTGCAAGCGGCGGTTTGCGATTGTCAAACGTTTGATACGTTCACGCTCAGCGAGGATCGTGTGGGCCCTGCCGAAGTAGACATCAGCGGGCGTTAGATTGGCGAGGCCATCGTGATAGCGGACGTGGTTGTAGTGCTCGACGAAGGCGGCGATCTGCCGTTCGAGATCGCCGGGTAAATAGTAGTTCTCAAGCAGAATGCGGTTCTTCAGGGTCTGATGCCAGCGCTCGATCTTGCCTTGGGTTTGAGGGTGGTACGGGGCACCACGCACGTGCTCGATGCCCTTGTCCTCGAGCCAGGAAGCCAGATCTCCGGCAACATAAGACGAGCCGTTGTCCGACAGAAGCCTTGGCCGGTGCACAACAGTGACGTGATCAAGGCCCGCGGCTGAGAGTGCCAGGTCGAGGGTGGCAGTGACGTCGGACGCGCACATAGTGGGACCAAGCCTCCAGGCCACGATGTAGCGCGAGAAGTCGTCGAGGACCGTCGAGAGATAATACCATCCCCAGCCGGTGATCTTGAGGTAGGTGAAGTCCGTCTGCCAGAGCTGATTGATAGCGGTGGTCTTGTCCTTGAACTCGTCCGCCGCCTTGATCACCACATAGGCCGGGCTGGTGATGAGGTCGTGCGCCTTCAGCAGGCGGTAGACCGAAGCCTCGGAGACAAAGTACTTTCTCTCATCGGTGAAGCGCACCGCCAGCTCCCGCGGCGACAGCTCCGGCAGTTCCAGTGCCAGATCGACGATCTGGCCACGGACGTCGTCCGGGATGCGATTCCACACCCGATCCGGCCTTGATCGATGATCGGCCAGGGCTTCGACGCCACCCTCGCGGTAGCGATCATACCAGCGATAGAACGTGGCGCGTGGGATGCCGAGCTTGTCCAGCGTGCGTTTGGCCGGCAAATGCGATTGCTCCACCATCTGGATGATCTCGGCCTTCTCGGAGGCGGGATACCTCATGCCTCGTCCTCCCCATCCCCGCTCATGCTTTTTTTGAGCAGACGGTTCTCCAGGGTCAGATCGGCCACGGCCTCCTTCAAGGCTGCGGTCTCCCGGCGGAGATCCTTCACCTCGCCGGAGGTCGCAGCGCGCGCCGTGTCGCCCGCCAGGCGACGCTTGCCGGCCTCGAGGAACTCCTTGGACCAGCCGTAATACATCGAGGCGGCAATGCCTTCTCGACGACAGAGCTCGGAGATATTCTCCTCGCCGCGCAATCCTTCCAGCACAATGCGGATCTTCTCCTCCGCCGAATAATGCCGGCGGGTCTGTCGCCGAATGTCTTTAAGAACTTGTGCTGCCGGTGCTTTGCCCGGCGTGGATTTCTGCTTCATCTTCGCTCCTGGTGGCTACGATGAACCAGAAATCCTCCCTCCGCAAAATCCTTCAGTTTGTCTCACAGGCCCTGACGGCTAACACGCGTCCTATTCGCGTCCGCGTCGAGTTTTCGGTCGTCGGGAGGGGACAGTTTGGGATGTTTGAGGATGGCCGCCGTATCGGCGTGTCGGAGTGCCTCGCCTATCGCGAAATAATCAGCCTGAATTTCCGATTTCAACCTTCCAGTTAGTACCGACATCGCCGAGAAAAATCCACCCACGGATGATAATGACGACTGCAGCGAACGCTCCCGGAAACGCAAAGAATACGACGGGGGTCATGATGGCCATCGCCAAAATGCGTCTGGTCTCGAAATGGAGGCTGAAAGTTTGGTTTTCGATTCCGATGTGGCCGCATTCGTGCAGTAGCCAAAAGGTGCGAAATTCGTTCGTGCTGAACGGCGAGAACGGCACGATGATGTACGAAGCGTTGATGCCGTACTGAATGGCCGCGTAGGTTCGATAGTTTGATATGTTTAGGATCGTATACCGACTAGCGGTTTCGAACGATGGCATGAAGTCCTTCGCTTGGTATGATGCGATGCTATCGGCTTGCTCGATTATGGATCGCAGGTGCTTGAGAGCATTGGCATCCCGAAAGCATATGGCGGCGTACCAGATCAATTCGGTAGCCAAGATGGTCAAACAGATCGCCAGGAATACGTTGAGAGCCGGTGAATTTCGGAAGGTCGAAAAGAAAATCAGCGTCGCCGCGGGATACCTTTTTGTGAAGTGAAAAATTGCCGCGAAGATATCTCAGGCGGAAAAGCGCAGCGCATCCCGAAGGCGCTGCGGCTTGTTATGGAAGGGCACGGATAATCTGCTCCTCATTCACGCCTTAGCCGTCCAGCGACCCAAGGAAAGCAACCCGTTCGGCTTCTGTTGCGACATCGTCAAACCAGTGTTCTCTGACTGGACGCAATAGTAGAGGACATCCGGGATCCCCGGACGGCGGCAGCAAAGTGATCGCTGCTCTTCGAAACTCTGCCTATTTCGGTCGTACTCGCGGCGATCGCTCAGACTTGCCCCCCTCACAGCCTCTGGGGCGGCCAAACGTCGAGCCCCGCACCCTATCGCTGTGCTGAGAAGGTGATTGAGAGCGCTTGCGTCTTAAACACTGCCTTCGCTTCATACGCCATTAGCGAGGAAGCACGTTGAGATCTCGCTCGACCACTACAGCGCGCAGATCAATCGATATTGGCCCTTTATTCCACGCCGCAGATTTTGCTTTTCGTCCGGCAGACTTCGCGACCTTGACATCGCTTCAAATGCGGCTGGCGATATTGTCGAGATCAGGAGCGCGCTCGTCGAGATCCGCTAAAATCGATCCGCTTCCAGTACGAGATGCACAAGCATCGACGACCATCACATGAGCTTGCCACGGATTCAACTGGGCAACATTAGCCGCGCCCGATGATCGGTGACTTAGGCCTGCGCGACTCCCTTGATCGGCATCACCTTCTTGGGATCGAGCCAGTGGTCGATCCGATCAGCCCAATGCTGCATCAGCTTCGTGCGCGAGCCGATCAGCGCGAGCGGTCCGTGCTTCTTGTAGAGACCTTCCACAGTAGAGTTATCGAGATGCGCGAGCTGCAGCTCGACAACATCGCCATCCCATGCCTTGGCGTCCTTGATCTCTTCGTGGTGCGACAGGGTCGAGAAGGTGGTCCGGAATCCGTGGGCGCAATGATCAGTCTTGGTGTCAATGCCAAGCAGCCGCAAGCGCTTGTTGAGCGTGTTGCTCGATAGCGGGGCATCCTTCGAGCAGGAAAATACGTACCGGCGATGGCCGGTCAACTTCTGAACGCTGCGTAGGATTGCAAGTGCTTGCCGTGACAAAGGCACGACATGGTCCCAACCGGTCTTCATTTTGGCGGCTGGAATAGTCCAGCGTTCGGCATCCCAATCGACTTCGCTCCACTCCATTTCATTGACCATGCCGGGGCGGGGAATGGTCAGCGCATCGAAGCGCAAGGCAAGGCCAACAACGTCACCGAACCTCGCGCTCGTCCATGGTGCGCTGATGAGCTTGAAGACGCGCGTCACGTCGCGTGGTTCGGTGACGCCGGGACGTGGCGTCGAAATATTGGCAATCATCTGCCCATTCAGGTTGCGGAATGGATTGTAGCCGTCGCCTTCGACATCGGCATAATTGCAGATTTGCTCTCCGATACTGCGCACGCGGTCGCGGGTTTCCAGCTTTCCCTCGGCTTCTTATGAACGCATGAACGCGAGCACGTCCGGACGCTTGATGTCCTGCCTGCGCAGCTTGCCGAAGCGATCCTTGACATAGCCGACACGCAGCTCAAGCACCTCGATGGTCTTCGGGTCGCGCACCGCGACGATTCTGCCGCGTTTGACTTTCTCCACCTTCTTCTTCGCGAGCCACTCATCGGCCCATTGCTCGAAAGGCCGGGCGGCCGCATGCCTGTGCTTGTCAAGCTGCTTCTCGGTGCTCGGGTCTTTGCCCTCCTTGAGCAGCTCCTTGGCCTTGTCGCGCTCGCGCCACGCGTCGGCGAGCGAGAACGTGCCGTCCTTGCCGTTGCCGTAGGGGCCGATGGAATAGGTTTTCTGGCGGGTGTGGAAGCGGTAACCCATCCGCCAGAGCTTGGAGGCAGCGTTGCCGGGCCTGCTCTCGTCCGGCGTGACGAAGAGATAGAGACCGCGGCCAGTCACGTCAGAAATCTTGGCGGGGCTCCACGCGCCATTGTCGAATTTCGGTCGGGCGGCGCGGCAGTCGACGTCGGTCCTGATCTGCTTGGGGTTGGCGCACGCGCCATCGTTCTTGCAGGCCATCTGCTCAGTTCCTTCGTTCGAAATAGCGAAAGTCGCCGTGAACGTTTGTTCTCCCGATACCAACAAAAATACCAACAAATCGAACGGCTGGGATCGGATAAGAACAAACGGTGACGAACACCGATGTACGCGGAACGGCCTATTTTTCAAGGGTTTCCGAGCACGGCGCGGACGGTTGCGGACGTTTTAGAACGGGCTTGAACAGCCTAGTTGGTGCCCCTGGCCGGAACGAATTCCTGACGACTAATTCGCAATGTGAGCATCGGCAAGCTTTCGGCATGAAGGCGGTGATGGACGCGAGAATCCGTTTGTCAGATGTGTACGTCGATATTAGTTACGAAAAATTCTGCGTTGCCTTTCGTAGCCGAGACTTTTCCGACGCTTCCTGACGTTCGCTAAGGCCCTCCATTCTGCTCTTTTGCTTCCGTTGACGTGGAATGCGGCGGGCCTCAGGGTAGCTCCTTCGACTGTGGAGGAGGCGTAACCTTGATACGGCGTGGTCCGGACCTCGAAAGCGGTGTCCAAATGGAACGTGGTGCGGCCGCAGATAAGCCGATGCCCAGCCATTTGGGTCGCCTCCCGTTTGCGCAGCGGTTGACCTGCACCGTCGCGGAGGCCTGTGAAGTCACAGGTCTCGGGCGGACCAAGATTTATGAACTAATCGGGGATGGTCGAGTTACCACGACGACAGTCGGTCGCCGTCGGCTAGTCATCGTGCAATCTCTGTTGGCCCTGGTTGGCGTCAATGTGACACCGGCCAACCGTGGATAGGTTCGCGGCTCCTGATGACAGTCTCGCGAACAGATGCGGAAGCTGACGATAGCACGGCTACCGAATCGATCGTGAATTAGCTCTTGACTCGGTTGTCGTATCAGCCCCGAAAAGCAGCGAGTGTGCTTCCGGGCTTGAGGCCTCATACATATCGGTCGTGCGGTGGAAGCCGCGCCGATTGAGTGATGTTATGCGCTCGATGGCAAGAGCTTCTTATTGATCATCCGCGCCCCGACCACATTTTCGCCGTGCCGCGGGACCAGCGGTACAACTGCCGCCCGAGCGAGATCTTCCAAGGCTGTTGAGATATATTTCGCGTAGTGCCGCTCGATCATTTTCACGGAAGTGTTGTGCAGTTTAGCAACGTGTTGAATAGGGAGTCGGTTTCGCAAGCCGCGGACGATGCTGGAATGTCGCAACGCATAAGGAATCGCTTCCGGTAGGCCTGCGCGCTCGCGGATGGCATGCCACGGACGAGTAAGTTCTGCCGTCTTCCACGGACCGCGTTCTGACTTTCTCCAAACGATGTTACCGGCCGCCTGCTCGTAGCTCCATCGCTCGAACAACGGCGCCCCCTTCGGGCGATCTAAAATTCCCGGCAATAGGACTTCGATGACATCTTCGCCCACCGGAACCGGGACGGAGCCACCGTTGCCACCACGCCCCTTGTAGGAACCTGGCACCATCAAGCGCTTCTCTTTCCGCTGTGCATCACTGACGCGCATCCGTCTTGCCTGCGCAAATCGCGCGCCCGTGGCTGCAAGGCACACGACAATGCGATATAGGTCGCCTTCAAATCCCTGCTCATCGTCGATCTCGCGTGCGGCTCGAAGCAGGGTGCCGACCTGCGCATCCGTGAGGATTTGGTTGTCTCGGGCGACGGATATTTCATCATCATCATCGATGCGCTCAGCCTTAAACGCGTCTTTCACGATCGAGAGGAATGCTGGGTTCAATTTCTTTTGTTCCGCCGACAGGCGGGGCCACGCTGCATTCAGCCCAGCCTTCAGGTCGTTTATGAGCCGCTGCTTTGTCGTGGCCTTCAATTCTATAGGAAGGTCCTCGCGCCACGTCAAAAGGTCATCTTCCTGTAGCGCGTGCAGATGGACTGCAGCGAGAGAGGCAGCCTCAACAGCTTCCTGGCTACCGCGCTCCTCTTGACCAAGAACGTAGCGCCGCAGGCGGTGGCCAGCATCGGATCGAACCTCGCGACCAGCCCTTCGGCTATCACGGGCATTACGCTCCCTGATGTATGTCTCTACGGCCGTCCGCACGGTGGGTGCCGGTCCGGCAGCTTGCGCCGCCGCTTCTGTTCTGGACCGGGTGACGTGTTCCCGCGCTTGTGTCACGGCCTGCTCGAAAGTCAGCGTTCCTTCGGCAGGTTTGTCGTTGACGTCGTTGGCGACGCCGACCGGCGCCTGCTTGTAGTTGGCTCCGTCATGGTGATTGCGCCAGCGCACGAACCAGACGCCGCTCCGTTTGCCCTTGCGATAGCCGAGGTGCGCCTCGGCATCGAGGCGGCGCCAATGCACACCAAACTCCAGCCTGGAGCGCGCCTTGGCGGTCGTGATCTGAGCCTCTGTGAGTGTCTTAGTCATGGCATCCGCCCCGGAGTCGTCGAATATCCGTCGAATAAGCACTGGCGTACAAGGCCGAACAGCGACGGACGAGTTCCCGTTAAGCAATTGATGAGGTTGAATTATGGCGAACGAATGTGAACCGGCCGAGAAAAAACTTCCAGCCGTCTCAAGGCTGAAACAGGGGTTCGATTCCCCTAGGGAGCGCCACAATTCAACGACTTGGAGTCGGCTTGGCGGAGTCGTCGAATATCGTCTTTCTGGTCATGGAAGCGAACGGGCCGCCACGACATACATGAAGCCCCTCATGCCCACATCGTCAGCAATCAACAGCGCGTCGGTCGCTGTCTGGCGCCAAGCCTATGAGTCGGCTTTTCAGATCCAAGGCGATGCCTGTTCTGCGCGTGCGATGACTGCCAAGTCGCTCGTTTTGGATTTGCCGCCATTTCTTCTGGCCTGCTTTGATAGGTGCCAAGGTTTTCAGGACAGATACCGGGCAGCTGCAGGCAAAAACTGATAGTTAGCAACCCTGTTCCAAGCAGCTTGTGCGATTGCTGCGCGAATCGAGCTTTTTCGGTCGTTCATTCGCGCGGCGTTGAGGACGGCCTCTAGGAATGACGACCTGCGGTTTTCATGATCCCGTCTAGAGACGAGCCCTGAGACCATGCTTCTCTTGATGGGAGGCGGACTCGCTGGACGACGCGCGGCACGCTCTGACTTGCTTGGCGCTCAGGCGCTTGAGGCCCTCAATTGGCAACCAAGCGGCATCTGGAGGTTGCGAGTGGTTGAAACGCCTCGTCGGCCGGGATCGTTTCCTTCACACTGTAGTAATCCCACTTCTGCTTGACGTCGCCGGGCGCCTTGACCTGCACCAGATACATGTCATGCACCATGCGCCCGTCGGCGCGGACTTTGCCGTTGCGGGCGAACATGTCGTTGATCGGCGTCGACTTGAGGTGTTTCATGACGGTGGCGGCGTCGTCGGTTTTCACCGCCTGTACAGCCTTCAGATAATTCATCACGGCGGAATAGGCGCCGGCCTGAACGAAATTCGGTATCTTGCCGAATTTGTCCAGGAAGCGGTTGCTCCATGCGCGCGACAGATCATCGAGATTCCAGTAGAATGGCTCGACCAGGAACATGCCCTGCGTCGCGGCGGCACCGAGCGCGTTGACTTCGGTGATGGTGCCGACCAGCGGAACGACAGTCTGGCCGGGCGTGATGTTGAAATCCTTGGCGGCCTTGATGGAGTTGAGCAGGTCGGCGCCCGCGTTGGCGAAGCCGATGACCTTGGCCTTTGAGCCCTGCGCCTGCAGCAGGAAGGATGAGAGGTCTGTAGTGGAGATCGGGTGATAGACCGTGCCCACGATCTTGCCGCCCGACCGCGCGACCGCTTCGGATGCTTCCGCCACCAGCGACTTGCCGAGCGCGTAGTCCACCGCAACGAAATACCAGGTGTCCAGCCCCATCGACTTGACAATGCGCGACTGGCCGTTGGCGAACGAATAGGTGTCCCAGGTGTAGCTGATCGTGAATGGCGAGCATTGTTCATTGGTCAGGCGGGTCGAGCCCGAACCCGTGACGATCAGCATACGGCCCTTCGATTCCGCGACGCTGGAGACGGCGAGCGCTACACCGGAATTGATCACGTCGGTGATGAGATCGACGCCGCCGGTGTCGTACCATTGCCGCGCAATGCCGGTTGCGATGTCGGGCTTGTTCTGGTGATCGGCCGAGACCAGTTCGACCTTGAACGGCGGGCTTTCCTTCGCGACGAAATCGTCGATTGCCATTTGTGCGGCGGTCACAGCTCCCGATCCGCCAAGGTCTGAGAAGACGCCGGTCATGTCGGTGAGCACGCCGATCTTCACCTTGCCGTCGGAAATACCGTCGGCCTCTGCGGCGGCGGAGCCGATCGCGAGCGAGCCGGCCACGAAAGCTGCAAATATTTTTCCCGTCCTCATCTGCATTCTCCCATGTTCGCGCTACCGTTGCGTGCGTTATTCGTTTTCTGATGCGGGATTATTCGGCTGCCTGCCGCTTCGTATCATTACGGCGCAGATTGCGGCGCGCCCACACGGCGACTTCTTCCATGGTGCTCTTTGCCTCCGGCAGGAACGGAAAGATCGTGTAAACATGCACGGAATCCTCGACGAGCCGGAGCGTGACGTCTACGCCGGCCTTTTCAGCCCGTTCGGCGAGACGTGTGGCGTCACTCAGCAGCATCTCGCCCTGCGTTGCCGTGACAAACAGCGGCGGCAGTCCGGCAAAATCGCCGAACAGGGGCGAGACCAGCGGATCGGTCGGCTCGTGGCCCTGGAAATAGGACGCTCCCATGAAGGTCAGAAGATCACGGCTGGCCGCGGGATCGTCGCCATTGAAGGCCTTGATGGTCGAGCCCGACAGCGTCAGGTCGGCGAACGGCGCCACTGCCAGGATCGCGGCCGGCAACGGCTCGCGGGCATGGCGCAGTGCCAGCACCAGCGCTAGCGCCAGGCCACCTCCGGACGATTCCCCGGAAACGAGGATGGAGCTTGCCGGAATGCCGCGCACCAGCAGCGCGCGATAAGCCATCACGGCATCGTCGATCGCTGCGGGATAGGGGTGTTCCGGGGCGAGACGGTAATCCACGGTGTAACAGGTGCCATGGACGGCAGAAGCGAGCCTGCTGGCGTATTCCAGCGATCCTTTTGCGGAGCCGATCAGATAGCCGCCGCCATGGAAATGCAGCACGACATTGCCGTGTGGCGCATCCGGCGCCGACACCCGCCATGCCTTGACGTCGCCGAGTTCATCCTCGACGGCGTCGATGCCTTCCGGCAGCGGGAAGTTCGTGGTGAGGAAGCGGTCATAGGCCTCGCGGAGACCGTCATGGCCGCGCGCCACGTCCTCGGGCCGGAACGCATACTTCCAGAGATCGAAGGCGCGCTGACCTTCGGGGCGCTGCAGGCGCTTGCCTTCCCGCAGACCGGTGACATTGAGGACCTCGCCGGGCGGCCCTTCGACAGCCTTGACCACGTCATAGGACCACGCGAGGCCCCAACTGGTTTCGGCGAGCGGATCGATCCGCGCCATGCCCTTCCAGCGTCCGTTGCGATCGCGAACACGCTGCTCGCCCGACTCGTGCATCAACTTCACCGCCGCCCGCGCGCCGGCCTGGATGCGGGTCGTGCGCGGCAGACGGCGCCGCTGATACTCCATGAGCGCGCCACGAATGTCGTCCTTCCGCCGCGACAGCACGCGCGCGAAGGTCCAGGCATCCTCGATGCTCTGGCCCGCGCCGGCGGCAAGGAACGGCACCATCGCATGCGCGGCGTCGCCGAGCAGCGTGATGCGCCCGTCGGTCCAGTTGTCGATGGGATCGCGGTAGAACATTCCGGTGATGAACACGCTCGGGCACTGCTCGAGCATCTTGCGGGCCCGCGGCTCGGCATCATCGAAGGAGCGCAGCATCTCGGAGATATCGCCGCTGTCGTCCCAGGACTCGCGCTGCACCTCGTTCGCGGGCACCGAAGCCAGGATGCTGTAGAGCTTCTTCGGTCGCACCCAATAGGTGATCAGCGTCCGGCCCGGACCGAACCAGTAATTGCCGCATTCCGGGAGGTTGAGGCCTTCCAGCTTTTCCGCTGATATCAGCGACCGCCACATCAGGATGTTGGCGAAGTGCTTTTCCTCCTCGCCGCGCAGATGCTTGCGCACGACGGAATGAATGCCGTCGCAGCCGACCAGCACGTCGCCCTGCACTTTCTCGCCGGACTGCAACGTCACCTCGACCCCGTCCTTGTCCTGGGACACCGCGACGCAGCGCGCGCCGAGACGTTTCGACTCGGCAGGCACGGCGTCGAACAGCAGTTGGACGAGGTCGGCGCGGTGGATGTTGTACATCGGCGCGCCGTAACGGCCGGCCGCCTCGTCGCCGAGTGGCGCCTGATAGAGCATGCGCCCAGTGCGCAGATCGCGATAATCATAGGATTGCGGCTTGACGCCGACGGCGCGCATCGCCCCCTCGAGCCCGAGTTCGCGCAGGACGATGGCCGCATTGGCGGCGATCTGGATGCCGGCGCCTATCTCGTTCAACGCCGGCGCCTGTTCGAGCACCAGCGCGTCGATGCCTTGATGGCGCAGCGCAATCGCAGTAGTTAGTCCGCCAATGCCGCCGCCCGCAATGAGTACGCGCATGAGCCGCCTCCTACCCGTTTTATATTTAAGCGATTTCGCTTAAAATAGCAGGACCAGAACCCATGTCAACCAGGGAAGGCTCCCGTTCGGCGTCGGACGACACCAAAAACCAGATCAAGGCAGCAGCGCAGATGCTGTTTGCTCGCCACGGCGTCGACGCGGTCACTGTGCAGCAAATCGTCTCCGCGGCGGGACAGCGCAACAACGCCGCCCTGCACTATCATTTCGGCTCCAAGGAAGAGCTGATCCGGCAGATGGTCGTCGACGGCGCAGCCGTGCTGGACCGGCGCCGACGCGAGATGCTGGACGAGATGAAGTCGGGGGGCGGACCGAAGAGCATCCGCGACGTCGTGGTTGTGCTCATGATGCCGGTCATCGAGCTTGGCAGGGACGAGCGCTGGCGCGGCTACATCCGCTTCACTTCGAACCTGCAGGCGTCCGATCCGAAGACCCTGCGCGCCGCGCTCAATCACCGCTGGAATTCAGGTTACGTCGAGTGCTTCGAATATCTCAAGCGGATGCTTCCATTGCCGACAGCCATCGTCGAACAGCGGCTTTCCATCTTCATGATCTACGCCAATGCGGTCCTGTCCGCACATGAGGCCGCGCAAGAATCGCGTCAAGCCGGAAGCAGCCGTCTCTGGGGACAGCCGTTTACCATCGAGAACATTCTCGACACTCTGGAGGCTGCACTTACCAGTCCGCCATCGGGGCAGACGCGAACCAAATTGCGGGAAACACGTTCAGGGCGCCAGTAGACCGTGCGAGCGGAGCCGGGAAGCCTTGGCCGGCCTGCCGATTTTGCAATTCGCAGCCGGATCGAGGAGGGACGCTTCGGCGAACTACTTGTCGTCCTGAACAAATCTGTTTAGCGATGCCAGCAGGCCTAAAACGTTCTTCTTGAACTGGAGCGCTCCGATATCGGTTAGACGAAGATAGCGGCGATCGACGCCCTTGCGGAGGCGGATCCGTCGGCGGTCATCTTCCTGCCGGCCCTGGCCTTCACTGGATTGCCGCTCAAGCCGTACCCTGCTAATAGTACCCTGCCAGCGAGGCAACCATTTCACAATGTAGGATCCAGCGGGAGGAACCGATGTCGACGGCCCTGCGCATCGCTCACGGAGCTTTCGGAAGGGTCGCTCTGCTCGACATGGACCGTTCGCTGGTCCGTCACGCCCATCATCACTGCCACGTTCTGCTCAAGGTCGAGGGCGCCGACACCCATTTCATGGTCGGCGACCAGGTCACGCCGCTGACGGACACCGCCGCAGTGCTGGTCGACGGCTGGAAGCCGCATGCCTATGTGCATGACGTCAACCGTCCGCGCACGCTGATCATGGCGCTCTATATCGAGCCGGAATGGCTGAAAGAGTTCCGCCCGGGATGGGCTGCGAGCGGCGCGCCCGGTTTTTTCGAGCGGCCGTCGGGTGAGGTGTCGCCGCGCATCCGCCAGCTCACGCTGCATCTGGCGGCTGAAATGATGGCGAATCCGGATGCGGTGCGGACCCACGAGCAGACGTTGTCCGATCTGATGATTGCAGTGATCGAGCGCTTCACGCCTTGGCGCAGCTTCCCGACATCGATCCGCGGCATGAACGCGGTGAGCTGCGACTGGCGCATTCGCCGCGCGATGGGTGCGATGCGCGTGCAGGACTCCTATAGCAGCGTCGATCAGTTCGTGAAGGGCGCAGGGCTCTCGCGCGCGCAGTTCTTCCGTCTGTTCGAGACCTCGCTCGGCGTCTCGCCGAAACTCTATCTCAACGTCGTCCGCATGGAGCGCGCGCTCGATGCTGTCATGCGCGAGGACACGCCGCTCGGCGAGCTCAGCGAGCGCTTTGGCTTTCCGGAGCCGGCGCATTTCACGCGCTTCTTCCGCGATCACGCCGGCGTCGGCCCGCGCGAGTTTCGCAACGTCTCGCGTCTTGCGGGTTGATATTGCGCTGCATGCGCTCGAATGAGACGATTTGGTAAGTTGTGAGAGCGGGCGGTATGGCCCGCGCATCCCTGTCCTGACAAACGTCACCGTCGCGTCAAAGAACGCGTCGGGAGGTATGCCGGGACATGTTGCAGGCGGCCAAATCCGCAAATCCGGGAAGGGACGATGAGCCGTGGGTCGGGCGCTCCATCGAGCGCGTCGAGGATGCCGCGCTGCTCTCAGGCCGCGGCCGCTTCATCGACGATCTCGGCGTCCAGCCCGGTACGCTGTACGCGACGATTTTGCGCTCGCCGCACGCGCACGCCGACATTCTTTCGATCGATGCTGAACCTGCAAAACGTCTGCCGGGCGTTGCCGCGGTTCTGATTGGCAACGACGTCAAGGTCGTCACCACGAGCCTCGTCGTCGGCGTGAAGGCGCCGGTGGAGTGCTGGCCGATCGCAATGGACCGCGTGCGCTATGTCGGTGAGCCGGTCGCGGTGATCGTCGCGACCGACCGCGCCCAAGCCGAGGATGCGGCCGAGCTGATCAACGTCGAATATCGCCCGCGTGGTGCGGTGATCGATCCGCTTGGCGCACTCGCGCCGGATGCGCCCGTGCTGCACGACGGCTTTCCCTGCAATCTCGCCAGCGATCGCGCCTTCCGTTATGGCGATCCTGAAAAAGCCTTCGCGGATGCGCCGCACCGCTTCTCCATCGACGTCAAGTACCCGCGCAATTCCTGCACGCCGATCGAGACCTATGGTGTCGTCGCCTCGCACGATGCCGGCGAGGACGCCTATGAGGTCCTCGCCAATTTCCAGGGACCGTTCAGCATCCACACCGTGATTGCGCGGGCACTGAAAGTGCCGGGCAACCGGCTGCGGCTGCGCACGCCGCCGGATTCCGGCGGCAGCTTCGGCGTCAAGCAGGGCGTGTTTCCCTACATCGTGCTGATCGCGGCCGCGGCGCGCATCACCGGCAGGCCGGTGAAATGGATCGAGGACCGGCTCGAGCATCTCACCGCCTCGGTGTCGGCGACCAATCGCGCGACGACGCTGTCGGCGGCGGTCGCGGCCGACGGAAAGATCCTCGCGCTCGACTGGGACCAGGTCGAGGATTGCGGCGCGCACCTGCGTGCGCCCGAGCCGGCGACGCTCTACCGCATGCATGGAAATCTGACCGGCGCCTACGACATCAGCCATGTCAAGGTCCGCAATCGCGTCGTCGTTACCAACAAGACGCCAACCGGCCTCAACCGCGGCTTTGGCGGGCCGCAGGTCTATTTCGCGCTGGAACGGCTGGTGCAGCGCATCGCGATCGGTCTCGGGCTCGATCCGCTCGATGTGATCAAGCGCAATCTGATCGAGACGAGCGCGTTTCCCTATCGTACAGCGACGGGCGCCCTCCTGGATTCCGGCAACTACCAGGAAGCGATCACGCGCGCGGTCGAGCAGGGCAGGCTTTCCGAGCTGAAAGCGCGGCGCGACGCTGCGCGCGCAGAAGGGCGTCTCTACGGCATCGGCTTCACCGCGGTCGTCGAACCCAGCGTCTCCAACATGGGTTACATCACCACCGTGCTGACGGCGGCTGAGCGCCGCAAGGCCGGGCCGAAGAACGGCGCGCAAGCGACCGCGACCGTCGGTCTCGATCCGGTCGGCAGCGTCACGGTTCACGTTGCGTCGGTGCCGCAAGGGCAGGGCCATCGCACGGTGCTGTCGCAGGTCGTTGCCGACGTGTTCGGGCTCCAGCCGAGGGACATTCGCGTCAACACCGAGATCGACACGGCCAAAGACGCATGGTCGATCGCGTCGGGCAATTACGCCAGCCGCTTTGCCGCGGCGGTGGCGGGCACAGCAAAGCTTGCCGCCGAGCGCGTCGCCAGCCGCCTCGCGCGTATCGCGGCGAGCCAGTTGAACGTTGAAGCTGCCGACGTCGTCTTCGCAAAAGGCTTCGTCGCTTCGAAAAACAATCCGGAGAACCGGATCGCGTTCTCGCGCGTCGCCGCGCTCAGCCACTGGTCGCCGGGCACGCTGCCTGACGATGCGGGCCAGACCATTCGCGAGACCGTGTTCTGGACTCCGCCGGAGCTGACGCCGCCCGATGAGGACGACCGCATCAACTCCTCGCTCTGCCACGGCTTCATCTTCGATTTCTGCGGCGTCGAGATCGATCCGACGACGCTGGAGACACGGATCGACCGCTACGTCACCATGCATGATTGCGGCACCATCCTGCATCCCGGCATGGTCGACGGGCAGATCCGCGGCGGCTTCGCCCAGGCGCTCGGCGCGGCGCTCTACGAGGAATACGCGTATGCCGACGACGGCAGTTTTCTGACGGGAACGCTCGCCGACTATCTGCTGCCGACCGCCACCGAGGTGCCGGAGCCCGAAATCTTCCACATGGAGACGCCGTCGCCATTCACGCCGCTCGGTGCCAAGGGCGTGGGCGAAGGCAATTGCATGTCGACGCCGGTGTGCCTCGCCAATGCGTTCGCGGACGCGCTCGGCGTCGCCGACATCACCTTGCCGCTGGTGCCCGCGCGGCTGGCCGAACTCGTGCGCGGCGCCGAGCCGCCGCCGCCTGCAGGTGGCGCGACTGCGGCGCAGAGGCGCGAAGGCGACCGGCGGCTGCGCGGGGAAGGGCAGGCCTCCGTGAAGGGCGCGCCCGAGCAGATCTGGGCCATGCTGCTCGATCCCGCGACGTTGCAATCGGTCATTCCCGGCTGCCAACGCGTCGACAAGGTCACCGACACGCATTTCCGCGCCGAGGTGACGCTCGGCATCGGCCCCGTCACCGGACGCTATCGCGCCGACGTCGAGCTGCTAGACCTTGATCCGCCGCGCGCGGTCACCTTGCGCGGCGGCGCCACCGGCGCGCTGGGTTTTGGGAACGCCGAGGGGCGGATCGCGCTTGCGCCCGACGGCGATGGCGGAACGAAGCTGACCTACAGCTATGACGCCGCGATCGGCGGCAAGGTCGCCAGCATCGGCGGCCGTCTGCTCGACGGCGCGACGCGCGTGATCATCGGCCAGTTCTTCACCGCGCTCGCCCGCAAGTCCGGGGGTGATGGCGCGGAAGGTGGCGGCCTCTCGCTGTTCGCGTTGCTGGCGAAGGTGGCCAGCCTGTTCGGGGGGCGCCGATGAAGCCGCCCGCATTGGACTATCTCCGGGCCGGCAGCGTCGGCGAGGTTCTTGAAGGCCTCGCGCAGCAGGGAGGCGATGCCCGCGTGCTCGCCGGCGGCCAGTCGCTGATGGCGATGCTCAACATGCGCCTCGCCAAGCCGACGCTGCTGATCGACATCATGCGGATCAGGGAGCTGCGTCAGATCGAGCGCAAGGGCGATGCCGTCGTCATCGGCGCCGGCGTTCGCCAGGCCGATCTGCTGGCTTGGCCTGATCTCGCCGAGGCTCTTCCGCTGGTGGCGATGGCGCTGCCCTGGGTCGGGCATATGCAGACCCGCAGCCGCGGCACCATTTGCGGCTCGCTCGCGCATGCCGATCCCAGCGCCGAGATGCCGCTGACGCTGGTCGCGCTCGGCGGCGAGGTGTTTCTGCGCAACGCTAAACGACGCCGCAGCGTCGCGGCCAAAGACTTCTTCGCCGGCATGATGCTGACCGAGCGCGCCGATGACGAACTAATCGAAGGCATTTCGCTGCCTGTCATCAAGGAATCGCGCGTCGCCTTCCGCGAGGTCGCACGCCGCCACGGCGATTTTGCTATCGTCGCCTGCGCCGCGATGAAGACGCCGACGGGCGTACGGCTTGCTGTCGGTGGTGTCGCGGACGTGCCGACCGCGCGCGACTTTCCGCGGCTCGAAAGGACTGCGCTCGACGATGCCCTCAACGCCTTTGCCTGGGAACTCGGCGCCCGCGACGACGTCCACGCCAGCGCGCGCTACCGCCGCGATCTCGTGCGCATGATCGGCCGCGATTTGATCGGCGAGGTGCTACAATGACACGTCTCAGAGCCGACCGTCGTCATCCCGTCCGCTTCACGCTCAACGGCAAGCCCGTCGAAGCGGAAGCCGAACCGCGCATGCTGCTCTCCGATCTCCTGCGTCACCAGCTGGGTGCGACCGGCACCCACGTCGGGTGTGAGCATGGCGTCTGCGGCGCCTGCACTGTAGTCGTGGACGGCATGCTGACCCGGTCCTGCCTGACACTTGCGGCGCAAGTCGATGGCTGCGAACTGAAAACGGTGGAAGGGCTCGCGCCCTCAGCCGACCGGCTCGGCGTGCTGCAGCAGGCGTTTCGCCGCAACCACGCGCTCCAGTGCGGCTTCTGCACCGCCGGCATCCTGATGTCGCTCGACCACTACCTCGCCAGGAACCCCAATCCGACCGAGGCGGAGATCCGCGATCTCCTCAGCGGGCATATCTGCCGCTGCACCGGCTACACCCCGATCATCCAGGCGGCGTTAGATGCCGCCGCCGAGCTTGCTTCATCCAACACAGAGACGTCAGATGCTTGATCTCGCCAGCAGCTTCATGGCCAGCGCCGCGCGCGATCCCCATGCCGTCGCATTGGTCGATGGCGGCCTCCGTCTGACCTACCGGCAATGGTACGACAAGATCTCCTCCCTCGTTGCGTCGTTCGACCACCTTGGCCTCAAGCCCGGCGATCACGTCGTCACGCTGCTGCAGAACCGCTGGGAAGCGGTGACGCTGCACTGGGCCTGCCAGTTCGCCGGCCTCGTGATCACGCCGATCAACTGGCGCGCCAAGGGCGACGAACTCGACTACTGCATCGAGAACGCCGAGGCCTGCGCGGTGTTCTATCAAGACATCTCCGTCGGAGCGGTGCAGGGCTCAGCGCTATCGGGCGAGCTGCTGCGCGTGTCCGTCGATCGCGGAGCGGGCGAAGCAACCAGCTTTACCGACCTGATCAAGGACCGCGCCCCCGAGGCGGAGCCGCGCGTCGGTGCCGATGCCTGGTCGATCATGCTCTACACATCGGGCACGACCTCGCGGCCGAAGGGCGTTCCACGACGGCATCGCGCCGAGCGCGCTGCGGCGATCGCCCATGTCGCGCAAAATCTCTATGGCCGCGGCGAGCGCACGCTCGGCGTGATGCCGCTGTACCACACCATGGGCGTTCGCTCGCTGCTGGCGATGTCGCTGATCGGCGGCACCTTCATCTGCCTGCCGCGCTATGACAACCGCCAGGCGCTGGCCCTGATTGAGAAGGAAGAGATAACCAACCTTTATCTGGTGCCGACGCTCTATCACGATCTCGTCCATCACGAGGCCTTTGCCAAAACCGATGTCTCCAGCGTGCGCAAGCTCGGCTTTGCCGGCGCGTCGATGACGGATGGCCTGCTGAAGAAGCTGAATGATGCCTTCAGGCCGGAACTGCTCGTCAATCACTACGGCAGCTCCGAGATTTACACCTTCACGATCGATCAGAATGCGGCGGCAAAACCCGGTTCGGCCGGCAAGGCGGGGCTGAACCAGCACGTCAAGGTCGTCCGCATCGGTTCGCGTTCGGTTGCGGATCTTGCTGCGGTCGGCGAGGAGGGTGAGATCATCGCCACGCTCGCGGGCGACGAAGCTTTTGAGGGCTACTGGCGCCGTCCAGAGGCCGACGCAAAATCGTTGCGCGAAGGCTGGTACTTCACCGGCGACACCGGCTACGTCGATCCCGACGGCGACCTGTTCGTCACCGGGCGCGTCGACGACATGATCATCACCGGCGGCGAGAACGTATCGCCGGTCGAGATCGAGAGCTGCCTGTCGCTGCATCCCGCCATCGACGAGGTCGCAGTGGTCGGCGTCACCGATGAGAAGTGGGGCAAGATCGTCGCCGCCTTCGTCAAGCGCAATCGCGCCGTCACCGAGGTCGAACTGGAACAGTTTTGTCGTACCTCCGGCCTTGCCAATTTCAAGCGGCCGCGCCGCTACGTCTTCGTCGACGCGATCCCGAAATCGCCGGTCGGCAAGCTGCTGCGCCGACTGCTTGTCGCCGGAGAATACGAGGCCGAACGCCTGCCGCCGTCGGACGTGGCCTGATCGTCACTCATCAACAGAAGGAAACCGAAATGCCGTCAGCCTATACTTTCACCGATCCCAGACTCGCAAAACTCGACGGGTTCAAGGTCGAGATCGACGAGGCACATGAGCGTGCCGATATCGTGCTTGGCCGTCCGCCCTATAACATCGTGGCGATGCCGCAGCGCGATCAGCTCCGGCTGACCTTCGAGACGCTCGACGAGGATCCGCGCGTCCGCATCATCGTGGTGCGCGGCGAGGGCGAGCACTTCTCCAGTGGCGGCAACATCGGCGGCTTCATGGAGGCAAGTCCCGAACATGTCTCGAAGCTCGCCTGGAACATCGCAGCACCGGCGCGTTGTGCCAAGCCGGTGATCGTCGCCAACCGTGGCTATTGTTTCGGCGTTGGCTTCGAACTGTCGCTGGCCTGCGACTTCCGCATCGCGTCCGAGACCACGCAATACGCGTTGCCGGAGCAGAAACTAGGTCAGATCCCGGGATCAGGTGGTTCGGCGCGGTTGCAGAAGATGGTCGGCATCACCCGCACAAAGGACATCGTCATGCGTTCCAAGCGCATCTCGGCGAAGCAAGCCCTGGAGTGGGGCATCGCAACCGAATGCGTTCCGGATGGTGATCTTGAGAAGGCGACCGACCGGCTGGTGGACGAGCTTCGCACCTTCTCGCCGTTGGCGCAGCGGACGGCGAAGAAGCTCCTGAACGACACCGAGGATTCAACACTGGCCATTGCGATTGAGCTCGAGGGGCACTGCTACAGCCGCCTGCGGCAGTCGGACGACTTCAAGGAAGGCGTTGAAGCCTTCAACGCCAAGCGTCCGCCTAAATTCATCGGCCGTTGAACCGTTCTGGCGCGCG
>JAESGW010000399.1_pt1 | contig 48666 bp, 46 predicted proteins | sample 9269791 | NCBI WGS metagenome assembly JAESGW01 (sample SAMN16773120, study PRJNA677053) | algae metagenome | isolation source: Aphanocapsa lilacina HA4352-LM1 and co-occurring heterotrophs from near cave... | place: USA: Maniniholo cave, near Haena, Kauai, HI | collected 2009-07-28
CCGCGCGTGGCGCTGTCGCTGTACCCGGTGTTCGCCAACCTCGACCCGCGCCCGGCGCAGGCCGCGCGCACGCTCGGCGCCTCGCGCGCACGGGCCTTCTGGGACACGGTGCTGCCCGAGGTCGCGCCCTCGGTGCTGTCGAACGCCTGCATGGTGGCCGCGATCGCGATGGGCACCTACGGCACGGCGCTGGCGCTGGTGGGCACGCAGCTCAACATCCTGCCGCTGATGCTCTTGGCGCAGGTGGGCGACGGCGGTTCCGATTTCGCGGTGGCGGCGGCGCTGTCGCTGGTGCTGATGGTGGTGTGCGTGATCGTGATGGGAGTGGGCGATGTGCTTGCGCGAAGGCGCGAACGCGGTGCGGTCGGCGCCGGTCATTGAGGCGCTCGCGCGCCTCGCGCAGCGGCAGCGCGGGTCCGATCGCCATCGCCAGCCGGTGGCGATCATCGGCCCCGGCGACGGCGGCCCGGCCGAGTGCGAGGCCGCCTATGCGGTCGCGCATGCGCTGGCCGGCGCGGGCATGGCGGTGGTGTGCGGCGGACGCGGCGGCGTGATGGCCGCGGCCTCGCGCGGCGCCGCCGAAGCCGGCGGCATCGCCGTGGGCATCCTGCCCGAGGACGACGACCGCAACGCCAACGAATGGCTCGGCGTGGCCATCCCCACCGGCATGGGCGAGCTGCGCAACGGCATCGTCGCGCGCAGCGGCCTGTGCCTGGTCGCCATCGGCGGCAACATGGGCACGCTGTCGGAGATGGCGATGGGCCTGAAGTGGGGCAAGCCGGTGTTCGTGATGCACGGTGACATCGCGCTGCCGGGCGCGGTGCCCGCGGCGGATGTGGACGACATGCTCGCGAAGGTGCTGGGCTGCCTGCTGGCCTGAGGCTCCAGCCCGCGAGCGGTCACGACGGCATTGCACAATGCCGCCATGCCCTACATGCCTCCCTTCGTCGCACCCGCCCGCTTCACCGACGCCGCCGCCGCGCTCGACCAGGTGAAGGCCATCTACCAGGGCGGACTCGCCCATCTGCGCGAATCGATGCTGCGCTTCGTGGACGGCGACGAGCTGCCGGGCCGCGTGCGCGCCTGCTATCCCTTCGTGCGGGTCCACACCCACACGGTGGCGCGCCACACGCCGCCGGCCAATGCCGGCCTGAGCTACGGCTTCGTGGCCGGGCCCGGGCGCTACGAGACCACGCTGACGCGGCCCGACCTCTATGCGCGCTACTACCTCGACCAGTTCCGGCTGCTGCTCGAGAACCACCAGGTCGAGCTCGAGGTGGGCACCAGCACGCAGCCGATCCCGATCCATTTCTCGTTCGCCGAGAACGACCACATCGAGGGCACGATGAGCCCCGAGCGGCGCGCGCTGATGCGCGACGTGTTCGACCTGCCCGACCTGGGCGCGATGGACGACGGCATCGCCAACGGCACCTTCGAGGCGCTGCCCGGCGAGGCGCAGCCGCTGGCGCTGTTCACGGGCGCGCGCGTCGACTACTCGCTGCATCGGCTGCGCCACTACACGGGCACCCTGCCCGACTGGTTCCAGAACTTCGTGCTGTTCACCAACTACCAGTTCTACATCGACGAGTTCGTGCGCCTGGGCCACGAGGCGATGGCCGACGAGAACAGCGAGTACATCGCCTTCATCGAGCCCGGCAACGTGGTGACGCGCCGGCGCGGGCTCTCGGCCGGCGCCAGCGCCACCTTCGGCCACCTGCTCGACGGCAGCCAGGGCACGGCGCCGCCGCGGCTGCCGCAGATGCCGGCCTACCACCTGGTGCGCGAGGACTGCAGCGGCATCACCATGGTCAACATCGGCGTCGGCCCGGCCAATGCCAAGACCATCACCGACCACATCGCGGTGCTGCGCCCGCATGCCTGGATGATGCTGGGCCACTGCGCGGGCCTGCGCAACACGCAGCAGCTCGGCGACTACGTGCTGGCCCACGCCTACGTGCGCGAGGACCACGTGCTCGACGAGGAGCTGCCGCTGTGGGTGCCGATCCCCGCGCTGTCGGAGATCCAGCTCGCGCTCGAGCAGGCGGTGGCCGACGTCACCAAGTGCGAGGGGCCCGAGCTCAAGAAGATCATGCGCACCGGCACGGTGGCGAGCACCGACAACCGCAACTGGGAGCTGCTGCCCGGCAACCAGCCGCAGCGCCGCTTCAGCCAGAGCCGCGCGGTGGCGCTCGACATGGAGAGCGCGACCATCGCGGCCAACGGCTTCCGTTTCCGCGTGCCCTACGGCACCCTGCTGTGCGTCAGCGACAAGCCGCTGCACGGCGAGATCAAGCTGCCCGGCATGGCCAACCACTTCTACCGCGAGCGCGTGGAGCAGCACCTGCGCATCGGCATGCGCGCGATCGAGATCCTGCGCCAGGAAGGCTCGACCCGGCTGCACAGCCGCAAGCTGCGCAGCTTCGCGGAAGTGGCGTTCCAGTGAGGCCGCGTCGGCCCAAAGCGTGACTTAGTTCCGCATTTGGCAGGGCCGAGGGCCCATTCCCCGGGTTTTCCCCTGGGTGCCTGTCACCGACACGACAGGCGCCTTGCGCCATCATTTGTTTACCTTTTTAGACAATCGGAAACAAACATGCCGCACCCGACCGCCCTGCCGCCTTCGCCCGGACGCCGGCGCTTCCATGCCTGGCTGGGCGCGATGGCCGTGCTGGGAACGGGGGCCGTGCGCGCGGCCGAGCCGCAGCTGACCGCGAAGCTGCGCATCGTGATCCCCGCCAACGAGGGCGGCGGCTGGGACCAGACCGGCCGCGCGCTCGGCGCCGCCATGCTGGCCTCGGGCGCGGTGGGCGACGTGGTCTACGAGAACATCGGCGGCAAGGGCGGCACCATCGGCCTCGCGAAGTATGTCGAGAAGTACGACGCCGACCCCGACGCGATCCTGATGAGCGGCATGGTGATGGTCGGCGCGGTGGCGCTGCAGAAGCCGGCCGTGACGCTGGCCCAGGTGGCGCCGGTGGCACGCCTCACGAGCGACTACGAGGTGGTGGCGGTGCGCGCCGATTCGCCGATCAAGACGCCCAAGGACCTGATCGCCCAGCTGCGCGCCGACGCCGCCAGGACGGTGATCGCCGGCGGCTCGGCCGGCGGCGTGGACCACATGTACGCCGGCATGCTGGCGCGCGTGGCGGGCAACACCGCGGCGCTGGTCTACCAGCCGCACCCGGGCGGCGCGCAGGTGGTGGAGTCGCTCGAGTCGGGCAAGTCGGCGGCCGGCATCTCGGGCTACAGCGAATTCAGCGAGGCCCTCGCGAGCGGCAAGCTGCGCGCGATCGGCGTGTCGGCCAGGCGCCCCTTCCTCGGCATCCCCTCGGTGCGCGAGCAGGGCGTGGACGCCGACCTCGCCAACTGGCGCGGCGTGCTCACGGGCAAGAAGGTGACGCCCGAGCGGCGCGCGGTGCTGCTCGAGGCGGTGCGTCGCGCGACCGTGGCCGACCTCTGGCAGAAGACCATCCGGAAGAACAACTGGGACGCCTACTGGATGGCGGGCAAGGACTTCGAGGGCTTCCTCGAGCTCGACACCGCGATGGCGGGCCCGCTGATCTACCTGCTCAAGCTCAAGGCCTGATTCGAGCCCGATCAGGCACCCGCGAACAGCTCGGGCATCTCGCGCACGGCCTTGGGCGTGAGCGCCAGCGCGCGGCCGTCGAGCTCCTGGCGCACCCAGCCGCGTTTCAGCGAGAGCTGCAGCCATGCGGCGCCGAGCGCGCCGCCCAGGTGCGGGCGGCGCTCGCTCCAGTCGAGGCAGGCGCAGGCGAAGCGGCGGCGCGAACGCCGCACCGCGTCGACCTCCACGCCCAGGCTCTCGAGCGCGACCGCGCCCTCGGTCGTGAGTTCGTACGAGCCGCTCGCGAGGCCGCTGAGCCAGCCCTGCGCATGCAGCCGGTCGTGCAGCGCGACGCCCGCCGTGCCCGCCATGTGGTCGTAGCAAGTGCGCGCGCTGCGCAGCCGGCTCGGCGTGCTGGGCTTGAACCCGGCCACGCGCGGCGCGCCGGCCACCACCATCAGGCCTTCGAGCGCGGCCGCCACGTCGTCGTCGGCGAGCCGGAAGTAGCGGTGCTTGCCCTGCACCAGCAGCGCGACCAGCCGTTCCTCCTTGAGCCGCGCGAGGTGCGCGCTCGCGGTCGAGGGCGCGACCTCGGCCACGGTCGCAAGCTCGGTGGCGGTGCGCGCATGGCCGTCCATGAGGCAGCTGAGCATGCGGGCGCGCGCGGGCTCGGCGATGGCGCCGGCGAGGCGGGCAAGCTGGAGGTCCGGGTTCGCGGAGGCGGCGGTGTTCATGCGGCGATCCTAAGGCGCCATGCCATCCCACACTTCGGCCGCGAGCGAAGTGTGGCGGACACGGGCGGCGCAGACTTCGGCCATGAGCACGCCGCACCCCACCCTCGAGACGATGCCCCCGGCCGACCCCGTCAAGGCCGTCGTGCATCCCGATCCCTATCCCTACTACGCCACCCTGCGCGACGGCCCGCCGCTGGCCTGGAACGCCACGCTGCGCCTGTGGGTCGCGAGCCGCGCCGAGGTCATCGAGACGCTGCTGCAGGCCCACGGCGCGCTGCGCGTGCGCCCGACCGCCGAGCCGGTGCCGCGCGCCATCGTCGGCCAGCCCGCGGGCGAGGTCTTCGGCCACCTGGTGCGCATGAACGAAGGCGCGGCGCACCAGGCGCACCGGCCCGCGCTGCAGCGCGCGCTCGCGGGCCTCGACCTGCAGGGCGCGCATGCCATCGCGCTCGAAACGGCCGCGCTCACGCGCGCGCTGCCGCTGTCGGACGCGCTGTTCTCGATCCCGCTGCGCGCGGTGGCGCGGCTGCTGGGCTTCGGCGATGCGGCGCTGCCGCGGGTCGACGGCTGGATGCGCGACTTCGTGGCCTGCCTGTCGCCGCTGTCGAGCGAAGCGCAGCTGCGTGCGGCGAGCGTTGCGGCGGCCGCGCTGATGACGCGCTTCGAAGCCCTGGTGGCCGACGCACCGGCCGCGCGCGGCACGCTGCTCGCGGCGGTGCGCGAGGCCGAGCCCGCGGGCACGCCGCCCTCGCGCGCGCCGCTCGCGAACCTCGTCGGCCTGCTGTCGCAGACCTGCGATGCCACGGCCGGCCTGCTCGGCAATAGCCTGATCGCCTGGCGGCGCGAACCGGCCGCGCGCGAGGCCGCGGCCACGCGCGACGGGCTGCAGATGGTGGTGCAAGAGACCGCGCGCCACGATCCCTCGGTGCACAACACGCGGCGCTTCGTGGCCGAGCCGGTCGACATCGCGGGCACGACGCTGGCCGCGGGCGATGCGGTGCTGCTGGTGCTGGCGGCCGCGAACCGCGATCCGGCCTTCAATCCCGAGCCCGATCGCTTCCAGCCACTGCGCGCGCGGCGCCGCATGCTGGGCTTCGGGCATGGCCTGCATGCGTGCCCGGGACAGGCGCTGGCCTGCACGCTCGCGGCGGCCGGGCTCGAGGCCCTGCTGCGCGAGCGCCGCGCCGAGGTCGAGCGACTGCTCGAGCGCGGCTGGCGCTATCGGCCGTCGGTCAACGGGCGCATTCCGCAGTTCGACTGAACACGGCGCCCGGTACTCAGGCCGCTGCCTCGGCCCACTGCCCCATGCGCTCCAGGAACGGCGACAGCTGCGCCGCGCCCCAGCGCAGCGGCAGCGCGCCGGGCCGGCGCAGCACCTGCTGCACGCGCAGCCGCAGCAGCCGCTCGGCGCCTTCGAAGGACGCGAGCTCGGGCCCGTCGATCACGATCTCGGCCGTGGCCGCGACATGCAGCATCTCGCCGCTGTCGAAGTCGACGAACAACAGGCCCGCGCGCGGATAGGCCAGCAGGTTGCCCAGGGTGTTGAAGAAGCGGTTGCCCGTGAAGTCGGGCACCGTCAGCACGCCGCCGCCGATGTCGTCCACGCGCACGAAGCCGGGCCGGCCGCCGCGGTGCGAGACGTCGACGCCGCGCGCGCTGGCATCGACCTCGTCGCCCTCGATGGCCGCGCTCGCGGGATGGGCGCTGGCGATGAACAGCGTGTCGGCGCGCCGGATCAAGGCGCGTGCCGCGTCGTCGAGCCCATCGAGCCACTGCGCCGCCGCGGGCGCCGAGGCCGGCGGCCGGTAGGCGGGCTCGCGCGCCTGGATGTACTTCGGGCAGTTGCCGAAGCTCTGCTGCACCTCGAGCGTGAAGCCCGCCGCGTCGAGCGCCTCGACCGTGCCGTTCATGCGGTTGCGCCGCCGCGTGTGCGGCTGGATGCCGAGCAGCCCGAGCGTCGCGCCGTCGCGCAGCGAGGCCGCGAGCGGATCGCCGGCATCGGGCAGCGCATCGATGCGCAGGTGCGCCGGGTCGGGCGAATGCGCGAAGCCGGCCGGAGCGGCCAGCATGCTGGCCCAGGGCTGGCCCTGTGCGTCGATGCTGCCGGTGACGAGAAAGGGCAGCAGCGCGAAGAAATCGCGGTGCTGGTCGGGCATGAAGTCGCGGATCACGCGCGGCCCCGCCATGGCCATGACCTCGCGCGAGCCGGCCTGCAGCTGCATCGCGCGCTCGCCGGCGTGGAAGGGGATGTCGATCATGGCGAAAGCTCTCAGGCGGCCCGCGCGACCGGCGAGCGCACCATCGGCACGAAGCCCGGCAGCGCCTCGACGCGCGCGAGCCACCGCCGCACGTTCGCATAGGCATCGAGCGGCACGCCGCCCTCGGGCGCATGGGCCACATAGGCGTAGTTCGCGATGTCGGCCAGCGTGACCGATTCGCCGGCCAGGAAGGGCTGGGCCGCGAGATGCTGCTCCATCACCTCGAACAGCGCATGGGCGCGCTTGCGCACCTCGCTCGGATCGTCGGGCCGGCCGAACAGCGCGTAAACGCGCGCGGCCGCCGGCCCGAAGGCGAGCTGGCCCGCGGCCACCGAGAACCAGCGCTGCACCTGCGCCGCGCCGTAGGCATCGCGCGGCATCCAGCGGCCGGGGTCGGGGGCATAGCGCTCGTTGAGGTAGACCAGGATCGCGTTCGAGTCGGCGAGCGTGAGCTCGCCGTCCTCGATCACCGGCACCTGGCCGAAGGCATTGCGCGCGAGGAAGTCGGGCGCGCGGTTGGCGCGGGCGCGCATGTCGATGTCGATGGCCTCGAAGGGCAGGTCGAGCAGCGTCAGGAACAGGCGCACGCGATGCACGTGGCCCGAGACCGGCGTGCCGTAGAGCTTGATGGGCCGGGCCGGTTGGCGGGGAGCGGTCATGGGCGGAATCCTCGAAGTGATGGCGTCGGCATCGATTCTTCGCTCTTGCGTCGATCGGATAAATACGCATCCCCGGATTTGACTGCTGCGTTTTTCGGATGAATCCGATCTAATCGCCCGATGGATCGCTTCAAGGCCATGCAGACCTTCGTGCAGATTGCCGACCAGGGCAGCCTGACCCGCGCCGCCGAGGCGCTCGGCAGCTCGCTGCCCGCGGTGGTGCGCGCGCTCGCGGCGCTCGAGGCGCACCTGGGCGTGCGGCTGTTCCATCGCACCACGCGGCGGCTGTCGCTGACCGAGGAAGGCCGCCACTACCTGCCCGCCGCGCGCGAGGTGCTGCTGGCGGCCGATGCCGCCGACCTCGCGCTGCAGGCCGAGGCGCGCGAGCCCGAGGGCCGGCTCGCGATCACCGCGCCGGTGCTGTTCGGCCACATGTACGTGGCGCCCGCGATCACGCGCTTCATGCAGCGCCATGCGCGCGTGCGCTGCAGCGTGCTGCTGTACGACCGCACGGTGAATCTGCTCGAGGAAGGCATCGACGTCGGCATCCGCATCGGCAGCCTCGAAGATTCCTCGCTGGTCGCGCAGACCCTCGGCAGCATCCGCCGCGTGGTGGCCGCGAGCCCCGATTACCTGAAGCGCCACGGCACGCCACGCCATCCGCGCGACCTGGCCGGCGCGCCCGCGGTGCGCGGCCGGATCGACGCGCCCGCGCAATGGAGCTTTCACGAAGGCAGCCGCACCATCCATGTGGCGACCGTCACGCGGCTCGAGTTCAACCACCTCGCACCCGCCGTCGAGGCCTGCGCCGCCGGCATGGGCTTCGGCACCTTCTTCTCCTACCAGGTGCTGCCGCTGGTGGCGCAGGGCCGGCTCGCGCTGGTGCTCGAGGACTTCGAACCGCCGCCGCGCCCGGTCAGCGTGGTCTATCCGAACGCGCGGCTGCTGCCGGCGCGCACGCGTGCCTTCATCGACTGGATGAAGGACGAGTTCACCGGGCTGCGGATGTAGCCCTGTCGCTCAGGGTGCCTCGGGCGGCAGCGGCCGGCCGTCGCACAGCCGCTCGGCGTCGTTGACCATGCCGCGCACGGCTTCCTCGAGGCCGAGGTTCAGCACCGTCATGAACTCGCCGTTGGCGCTGGCCCAGTTGGCGCGCGTGCCCATGCCGTGGTACTGGCGCGAGACGGTGGCGCCGCCCGGCAGCCGATAGTCGACCTTGATCGCCACGTGCGACACCAGGTTGAGGTCGACCGACCAGGCATGCGCGAGCCGCAGCGAGACCTCGGCGCCGAGCTGGCGGCGCGCCAGGCCCGCGGCCGGCGGCGCGGCCGCGAGCGTGTCGAAGCCGTAGCGGCGCGTGGCCAGCAGCGCGTCGCGCACCCAGGGCACGGCATCGCCGCCGCGCAGCGACTCCACGCGGCGCGGCGTGGCATGCACCGTCGGCATCATGCGCGTGAGGTTGCCCATGTGGCTCTTGTTGCGGCGGATGTCGTCGACGCGCGCGACGAACAGCGTGCAGCGCTGCGCGATGCGGAACGCCAGCACCGGTGCCTCGTCGGGCCGCTGCCCGGGCTCGAGCGAGGACTCGAAGACCATGCTCAGCGGCTCGTTCTCGTCGACCGCGTGCGCCCACGGCGTCAGCGCGCAGGCCAGCAGCACGAGCGCCGCGGTGCGATGGAAGCGAAGGCGCGTCATGGCACGGTGCTCCGGATCGAATAGAGCGCCTTGTCCTCGTCGCGGAACAGCACGCGCGGCGCGCCGGCCTGCGTGTCCTCGATGCCCTGGCCGCCGATCACGACCCAGGTGCCGTTGACGTTGAAGCGCGCGGTCTTCACCGGCCCCGCGCGCGCGCCCGCGATGTCGAGCGCGAACAGGCGCAGGGTCTGCATCACCGAGTCGCGCATCACGGCGCGCAGCGCCTGCCCATCGTTGGCGACCAGACGCCGCACCACCGTGGGCCGCGTGCCGCCGCCGATCGGCGACTGGTAGATCGCGCCCGCGCGGTAGACCGGCTCGCTGCCGCCACCCTGCCACAGCAGCGCGGTGGTGCGCGTGGTGAAGGCACCGAGCCCCGGTTCGAGCGCGTACTGCAGCAGCAGCACGAGGTAGGCGGGCCCGTTGCGCGTGGCCGCGATGCGCGCCTCGTGCTGCGCCTTGGGCGGCATCGCGGGCAGCACCTGCGCCGAGGCGATGCGCAGCGGCGGATAAAGGCCGGTGGCACCGATCTCGCCGAGCGCGATGCCGGCCTCGGTGCGGTAGTCGTAGTCGAGCAGCGGCCCGACCGTGGCGCCGACCTCGGCGCTCATTTCCTTCTGCCGCGCCTGCTGCACCGAGGAGTCGATCAGCGCGCCGATCATGCCGCCGCCGAGCGCCGCGGCCGCGCCGGGCGGCTGGGCCGAGAACATGAAGCTCTCCTGCGCGACCACCACGCGCACGTCGACCTCGGGCAGCTTCGCGCGCTCCGCCGCGCCGATCGAGCGATGGAAGGGCGCGCAGGCCGCGAGCAGCGCGCTGCACAGCACGAGCAGCAGCGCACGCCAGGGCCGCGACGCGGTCGACGCCGTCATCGGCCGCGGCCCCGGAGGAAGAAAGTGCACGGCCTGTGGCGGGTCTGCATGGAAGTTCGGACGAAAGGATGCGTGGACGGAACGCGGCCGGGGCCGGCGAAGCCGCGATTGTGTATCGCTCGCGCGCGCCGTGGACTCGCGATGAACCCTGGTCCTCCGACGGACGGCGCCGCGCGCCGGCCTGCGTCAGAATCGTCGCGTTCCGCGGCCCTCCTCGTCTTTCTCCTTCCAGGTCCAGCCCGTGTACTCCTCCTCCCAAGCTGCCGTTCCCCCCTCGCCGGCCGCCGCGCCGCTCTTTCGCGTGGCGAACCTGCGCAAGCGCTACGGCGACACCACGGTGGTCGACGATCTCTCGTTCGACATCGCGCCCGGCGAATGCCTGGGCGTGATCGGCCCGAACGGCGCCGGCAAGACCACCACCATCCGCATGTGCCTGGGCCTCACCGCGCCCGACGGCGGCAGCATCGAGGCGCTGGGCCTGCAGATGCCGCGCGACGCGCTCGCGATCAAGGCGCAGCTCGGCGTGGTGTCGCAGTTCGACACCCTCGACCCCGACTTCAGCTGCGCCGAGAACCTCGTGGTCTACGGCCGCTACTTCGGCTTCGCGAAGAAGCAGGTGCGCGAGCGCGTGCCGCATCTGCTCGAGTTCGCGGCGCTCTCGCACAAGGCCGATGCCAAGCCCGGCGAGCTCTCGGGCGGCATGCGGCGCCGGCTCTCGCTGGCGCGCGCGCTGGTCAACGACCCCAAGCTGCTGCTGCTCGACGAGCCCACCACCGGCCTCGACCCGCAGGCGCGCCACCTGATGTGGGAGCGCCTGCAGGTGCTGCTGCAGCAGGGCAAGTCGATCCTGCTGACCACCCACTTCATGGACGAGGCCGAGCGCCTGTGCTCGCGCCTGCTGGTGCTCGACCACGGCCGCAAGATCGCCGAGGGCCGCCCGCGCGACCTGATCGCCGAGCACCTCGAGCCCGACGTGGTCGAGGTCTACGGCAACGGCGCGCTCGCGCTGGCGAACGTCGACGCTCTGCGCGCCCTGGCCGCGCGCGTGGAGGTCAGCGGCGAGACGGTGTTCTTCTACACGCAGGACGCGCGCCGGCTGCTCGAGGCGCTGTCGCAGCACCCGGGCCTGCGCACCTTCCACCGGCCCGCGAACCTCGAGGACCTGTTCCTCAAGCTCACGGGGCGGCAGATTCGCGAGGACGGCTGACGCCTGTGACGCGCCACGCCACGAGAACATCAGAGACACCCACCGATCGCATCGCATGACCACCCCGACCCTCGCCACCGAGCCCTCCTCCTCTTCTTCGCCACCCTCGCCTTCCGCGTGGCGGCCGCCCCAGCTGTCGATGCGCTGGTGGCCCGTGTTCCTGCGCAACCTGCTGGTGTGGCGCAAGCTCGCGATCCCGAGCCTGATCGGCAACATCGCCGAGCCGCTGATCTGGCTCGTGGCCTTCGGCTACGGCATGGGCGCGCTGGTGGGGCAGGTGAGCGTGGGCGAGACGAAGGTGCCCTACATCCTGTTCCTGGCGAGCGGCTCGATCTGCATGAGCGCGATGAACGCGGCCTCGTTCGAGGCGCTGTACTCGGCTTTCTCGCGCATGCACGTGCAGAAGACCTGGGACGGGATCATGAACGCGCCGGTGGGGCTCGACGACATCGTGCTGGCGGAGATGCTGTGGGCGGCGTTCAAGTCGATCTTCACGGTGACGGCGATCCTGTTCGTGATGCTGGGGCTGGGGATCAGCCACAGTCCGAAGCTGTTCGTGGCGTGGCTGGTGTTGGCGGGGGCGGGAGTCACGTTTTCATCGATCGCGCTGATCTTCAATGCGATGGCGAAGGGGTATGACTTCTTCACCTACTACTTCACTTTGTTCATGACGCCGATGATGTTCTTGAGTGGGGTGTTCTTTCCGCTCGAGCAACTGCCTGGGGCTGTGCAGGTGGTGGCTGGGTGGTTGCCGTTGGCGAATGCTGTGGCGTTGGTTCGGCCTTTGTTCATGGATCAGTGGCCTGTGGGGTGGGGTCGGCATGTTGCTGTGCTGGTGGTTTATGCGGGGGTGGCGTTTTGGGTGGCGTTGGCTTTGACTCGGAAGAGGTTCAGGGCTTGATGTTTTTTGAGGGTGCGCTTTTTGGTTAGGCCGTTGGCCGGGTCTCGCCCCGGCGGGCGACTTACTTTCTTTGTCTCGCCAAAGAAGGTAAGCAAAGAAAGGCGACCCCGCTGTCTGTGTCCCTCCGCTTCGCTACGGGCAACCTGCGGTGCTCGGAGAAAGCGGGGGTCCGCAGAACTCGCTCCACTTCGTTGCGCTCAGACAGCTGCGGCCCTTATCCCGCTTTCTCCTGCGCTCCTCGGCACAGCCAGAGGGGACTAGGGTCAACGCGCCACGGCGCGTCCTTGTGTGTGGGGTGTGCGGGCGCGTAAGCCTTGGATCTTTCACCCGGGCCGAGCAACGCGAAGGCCCGTTGGGTCTGCTGGGCCGAGCATCGCGATGGCCCGACCCACCCCCTCTGGCTGCGCCGAGGAGCGCAGCGTTTCGCGGACAAGGGCTCGCAGCTGTTTGAGCGAAGCGAGTTCTGCGAGACCCCGCGAAACGCGAGCACCGCAGGTTGCCCGCAGCGAAGCGGAGGGTCGCAGACAGTGGGTCGCCTTTTCTTTGGTTACTTTCTTTTGGCGAAGCAAAAGAAAGTGACTCGCCCGCCGGGGCGAGACCCGGCCAACGGCCTAACCACAAGAGACAGCACCTTAAGAAAACCCAAAACCCCTGTCTCACCAGCGACCAATTCCCCCTCCACATTCCCTAGACTCCCCCGCGCGCCTCAAACAACGCCGAACAAAGAGAAGAGAGAAGGAGACCCCGTGCCCACCTGCCCCCTGTTCCGTCGCTTCGCAATCACCGCCGTAGCCATCGCGCTAGCAGCCTGCAGCACCACAACAACGACAACGAGCCCACCGTCAACGACACCAGCAGCCGCGCAGACAGCAGAGCCGGCACCCACCCCGTCCACCCCCCTCCTCACCACCAGACCCACAGCCTGGCACCCCCCAGAGCCCCTGGTCCCCCCCTCCTCCTTCTCCGGCGTCCACGGCCTGGCCATCGACCAGAAGGGCCGCCTGCTCGCAGGCTCGGTCCTGGGCAACACACTCTGGGAAGTCGACCGAGAAACAGGTGCAGCCAAGATCCTGATCGACGCCCCCGAAGGCCAGTCCGACGACATCGCCATCGGCCCTCAAGGCGAGATGGCCTGGACCAACTACCTCATGGGCATGCTGCGCTACCGCGAGCACGACACCGCCCCGATGCGCGTCCTCGCCAAGGACCTGCCCGGCCTCAACTCGCTGGCCTTCGATCCGCGCAACGGCAAGCTCTACGCCTCGCAGGTGTTCCTCGGCGACGCGCTGTGGGAAATCGACCGCGCGGGCCAGAAGCCGCCGCGGCTGATCCGCAAGGACATGGGCGGCTTCAACGGCTTCGAGGTCGGGCCCGACGGCATGCTCTACGGACCGTTGTGGTTCAAGAACCAGGTGGTGAAGATCGATCCGGCCGACGGGCGCATCACGCCGATCGCCGACGGCTTCCAGATTCCGGCCGCGGCCAACCTCGACGGCAAGGGCAACCTCTGGGTGGTCGACGCGCGCAGCGGCGAACTCGTGAAGGTCGAGCTCGCCACCGGCCGCAAGACGGTCGCGAAGCAGCTCAAGCCCTCGCTCGACAACCTCGCGATCGCGCCCGAGGGCACGATCTACATCTCGAACATGGCCGACAACGAGGTCATGGCCTTCGAGCCCGCCACCGGCGAACTGCGCACGCTCACCGGCGGCAAGCTCGCGGTGCCGGCCGGCATGAAGCTCGACGGCAACGACCTCTGGGTCGCCGACGTGTTCGGCTTCCGGCGGGTGGACGTGCGCAACGGCGAGGTGCGCGACGTGTTCCGCATGCAGCGCGAGCCCGAGCTCGAGTACCCGTTCGCGGTCGGGCTCTCGGCGCGGCTGTTCGCGCTGAGCTCGTGGTTCACGGGCACGGTGCAGCTGGTCGACCGCCAGACGCTGAAGACGGTGGAGACGATCCACGGCCTGAAGGCCCCGTTCGACGCGATCCCGATGCCCGACGGCAGCGTGATCTACGCCGAGATCGCCACCGGCAGCATCACGCGCGCGAGCGGCGCGAAGTTCGCCGAGCGGCAGGTGATCGCGAGCGGGCTCAACGGTCCGGTGCAGATGGTGATCGGCCGCGACGGCGCGCTCTACGTCACCGAGGCGGCCGGCAAGCTGCTGCGCATTCCGCTCGATGCCAGCGCGCCGCTGCGCACCATCGCCGACAAGCTCGCGCTGCCCGAGGGCCTGGCGCAGACGCCCTGGGGCAGCTTCGTGGTGGCCGAGAGCGCGGCGCGGCGGCTGGTGGAGATCGACCCGGCCGATGGCTCGCGCCGCACCATCGCCGAGAACCTGCCGATCGGCCTGGCGCCCGGGCCCGGACTGCCGCCGCCCTATGTGGTGACCGGCGTGGCGATCGGGCCCGACGGCACGGTCTACATGGCGGCGGACCGGAACAACGCGATATACCGGATCCGGCCTCAGCGCTGAAAAATTAAGAAAAAAGTAATCTAAACGGAATTGTAAAAAACCAGTTTACTTTTAAAAACAAACATTACAAACTCGCCCGGAACGGGCCGGTACCACCGATTTCCGGGGGCGAGCGGTGCCGTTTTGCTGTCGAAAGGACAACCATGACACCGCTCGTCGCAGGCCAGCTGCTGTCGCCCGAGTACTCGCTGGGGCTGGTGGCACTGTCGTACTTCATTTCCTTCGCCGGCTCGCTGACCGCGCTGATCTGCGCCGGCCGCATGGTCGGCGCCGACGGCCGCCCGAACTTGGCGGCCGTGGCCTGCGCCGCGGTGGCGCTTGGCGGCATCGGCATCTGGTCGATGCACTTCATCGGCATGCTGGCGTACCGGCTGCCGATCTCGATCGCCTACAACATGCCGCTGACCGTGGTGTCGCTGGTGGCGGCGATCCTGATCTCGGGCATCGCGCTCTACCTCGCGGGCGGACGCCGCAAGTTCAGCCGCGCGGGCTGGCTCGCGGGCAGCCTGCTGGCCGGCCTGGGCGTGTGCGTGATGCACTACATGGGCATGTTCGCGATGAACATGCGCGCCTCGATGCAGTTCGACCCGATGGCGGTCGGGCTGTCGGTGCTGATCGCCATCAGCGCCGCGGCCGCCGCGCTGTGGCTGGCCTTCAACGTGCGCAAGCTGAGCCTGCAGATCGGCGCCGCGGCCGTGATGGGCCTGGCGGTGTGCACCATGCACTACGTGGGCATGAGCGCGGCCACCATGGTCTGCACCGCCGCCGCCCCGCTCGACGCGCTCGCCATCGGCGGCAGCTACATGGGCCTCACGGTGTTCGGCACGGCCGGCGCGGTGCTGATCTTCATCTACTGGGTGCTCACCGGCAACAGCATCGAGTCGCCGATCTCGGCCGCCTCGAACGCGCGGCCGGCACCGGCCACGGCGCGCCGCGCGCGCACCAGCTAGTTGGCGCAAGCCCCGCGGCCGGGGCGCGCCTAGAGTTCCTGCGATCGGGGCCGGGAGCGCCCCGCCCGTACGGACACCATGCACTACACGCACGAACACCTCGAGATCCAGAAGACCCTGCGCCGCTTCATCGACGAGGAGATCAATCCGCACGTCGACGAGTGGGAGGCGGCCGAGACCTTTCCCGCGCACGAGGTCTTCAAGAAGCTCGGCAACCTGGGCCTGCTGGGCCTCAACAAGCCCGAGGCCTACGGCGGCGGCGGCCTCGACTACTCGTACGCGATGGCGCTGGCCGAGGCGCTGGGCCACGTGAGCTGCGGCGGCGTGCCGATGGCGATCGGCGTGCAGACCGACATGTGCACCCCTGCGCTCGCGCGCTTCGGCAGCGACGAGCTGCGCCGCGAGTTCCTCGCGCCGGCGATCGCGGGCGACACCGTGGGCTGCATCGGCGTGTCCGAGCCGGGCGCGGGCAGCGACGTGGCCGGGCTCAAGAGCCACGCGCGCAAGGATGGGGACGACTACCTCATCAGCGGCCAGAAGATGTGGATCACCAACAGCCTGCAGGCCGACTGGATGTGCATGCTGGTCAACACCGGCGACGGCCCGGTGCACCGCAACAAGTCGCTGGTGATCGTGCCGATGGACAGCCCCGGCATCGAGAAGGCGAAGAAGATCCGCAAGATCGGCATGCACTCGAGCGACACCGGCCTGATCTATTTCGACAACGTGCGCGTGCCGCAGCGCTACCGCATCGGCGAGGAAGGCCAGGGCTTCGTCTACCAGATGCAGCAGTTCCAGGAAGAGCGGCTGTGGTGCGCGGCCAGCTCGCTCGAGCCGATGGACGACTGCATCGCGCAGACCATCGAATGGGCCCAGCAGCGCAAGCTGTTCGGCGGCACGCTGGCCGACCAGCAGTGGGTGCAGTTCAAGCTGGCCGAGCTCAAGACCGAGGTCGAGGCGCTGCGCGCGCTGACCTACCGCGCCTGCGACCTGCACGTGCAGGGCCAGGACGTGACCGAGCTGGCCTCGATGGCCAAGCTCAAGACCGGCCGGCTCACGCGCGAGGTGGCCGACACCTGCCTGCAGTTCTGGGGCGGCATGGGCTTCACGCTCGAGAACCGCGTCTCGCGGCTGTACCGCGACGGCCGCCTGGCCTCGATCGGCGGCGGCGCCGACGAGGTGATGCTCGGCATCCTCGCGAAGACCATGGGCATCGCGAAGCGGCCGCCGCGCGGCTGAGCCCGGAGCGCCGCCAGCGGAAAACTGTTCTCCAGCCGCGAGGCGGTCTTTCGCGCCGCGCCTGCATACCATCGTCCGCACGCCGCGGGCTCCTTTCCTGCCCCGCGGCAGCTGGAGCCTTCGCGTGATCTTCGTCCTTCATTCCCCCGCGCCATGTTCAAGCACATCGTGATGTGGGACCTGCGCGCCGACACGCCCGAGGAGAAGGCGCGCGCCACCCGGTTCGTGAAGCAACAGTTCGAATCGCTGCGCGGCCAGGTCCCGGGCCTGCTGCGCATCGAGGTCGGCATCGATTCGAGCCGCGTCGCCTATGCCTGCGACGTGGTGCTGTATTCGGAGTTCGACAGCCAGGCCGCGCTCGACGGCTATGCCACGCATCCGGCGCACCTGCGCGTGCGCGAGGCGCTGGGCGATCTGCGGATCGCGCGGCACCAGGTGGATTTCGCGGCCGACCCCGGCTGACGGCTACCCCTGCTCGGCCGCCGACTCCGCGCGCGCCAGCGCCATGCAGAAGCCGCGCACGATCTGCAGCGCGGGCGCCTCGGTGCGGCCCTCGAGCGTGACGAAGGCGAACTGCGCATCGAGCCCGGCCTGCGGCGCCACGGCCAGCTCGACCAGTTCGCCGCCGTCGCGCAGCGCGCGCGTGACGGCGAGCACGCCGAGGAAGATCGCGTCGGTGTTGCGCACGGCTTCCACCAGCACGCCGATCTCTTCCGAGGACACCTGCAGCCAGCGCTGCGGACTGGCCTCGCTGCCGTAGCGCTCGACCAGGCGGCGCGCGACGTCGTCGCTCACGCGCGTGGAGATCAGCGGAAAGCGCGCGAGCTCGGCGAAGGCCAGCGCGCCCGCCTCGCGCAGGCGCCTTGCCAGCGGATGGTCGCGCCGGCAGACGAAGCCCGAGCGCAGGGTGGGCAGCACCTCGATGCGCAGGTCCTCGCTCGGCGAGAGCGCGCGGTAGGTGATCAGCAGCGCATCGATGGCACGCGCGCGCAGCGCCGCGAGCTGCTGCTCGGGCCCGCCGCCATGCAGCTCGAGGCCGACGCGCGGGTAGTCGCGCAGCATGTGGATCAGGAGCGGCGCCGAGAACAGCGCGCCCGGCGCCGCGCCCAGGCCCAGCCGCAGCTGGCCCGCCTGCCCGTCGCTCAGCAGCGCCGCGGCCCGGCGCAGCTCCTGCGCCTCGCTCGAGATGCGCCGCGCGCGCGCCAGCACCATCGCGCCGAAGGGCGTGAGCTCGTTGCGCTTGCCGATGCGGTCGATCAGCGGCATGCCGAGCTCCTGCTCGAGCATCTGGATGCTGCGGCTGAGCGCGGGCTGCGTGAGGTGCACCTTCTCGGAGGCGCGGCTGAAGGAGCCGGTTTCGGCGAGCGCGAGCAGGTGCTCGAGTTGCTGCAGGTTCATGGCGTGCCGATCATGAGTTCAGATCATGATAAGCAAAAAAACAATGCATTGGACAGATAGATGGGCGATTTCTAGCATCCGTCGCGTACTGCTTTCGACCCAAGGAATCGCCCCATGCACGGCTTCTCGCAACGCTTCTCCCGGCTGTCGTCCGGGCTGTCCCGCCGCCGCGGCGCCCTGGCGCTCGCCGTGGCCCTCGCCGGTCTTGCGGCCGTGGGCACCGGCGCCTGGGCGCAGCCCGCGGCCTTTCCCTCCAAGCTGGTCACCTTGATGGTGCCGTACCCGGCCGGCGCGGCCAGCGACTTCACGGCGCGCGCGCTCGCCGAGCCCGTGGCCAAGGCGCTGGGTGGGCAGGTGATCGTCGAGAACCTGGGCGGCGCGGCCGGCGCCATCGCCGCCAACAAGGTGCTCGCGGCGCCGGCCGACGGCCACTCCCTGTTCCAGGGCTCGCCCAGCGAGCTGATCCTCTCGGGCATGGTCAACAAGAGCGTGCGCTACCGCCCCGAGGACTTCCAGCTGGTGGCGCCGGTGGCGATCTCGCCGCTGGTGGTGGTGGTCAACGACAAGCTGCCCGCGCGCACGCTCGACGAGCTGGTGACGCTGGCGCGCGCCCGCGGCAAGGACGCGCCGCTGAGCTACGGCTCGACCGGCCCTGGCACGCTCTACCACCTGCTGGGCGAGCTGTTCGCCAGGCGCGCCGGCGCGAACGCCACGCACGTGCCCTACAAGGGCGGCGCGCCGCTGATGCAGGACCTGCTCGGCGGCCAGATCGACTTCGCCTTCATGCCCTACCAGGCCTTCTATGCCGACTACGCGCGCCAGGGCAAGCTGCGCGTGATCGGCGCACTCTCGGGCGGCCGCCTGCCGGCGCCCTTCGAGGACGTGCCCTCGAGCGCGGACTCGGTGTCGATGAAGGGCTTCGACTTCAGCATCTGGACCGCCTACGCGGTGAAGAAGGGCACGCCGCAACCGGTGGCCGAGCGGCTCAACGCCGCGATCGAGAACGGGCTGACCAATGCCCATGCGCGCGCCCAGCTCGAGGCGCAGGCCAAGACGATCTTCCAGCCGATGAGCCTGGAGGCGGCCGAGAAGTTCTACCGCGCGGAGATCGCGCGCTACCGCGAGCTGGTGCGCACCGTGGGCTACGAGTCGCCCTGACCGCGCCGCTTTTTCTTTCCCCCACCGACTGAAGAGAGGCCGCTCGCCGGCCCGAAGGAGACTTATGACCCCCCTCGATCGAAGGGCGCCTCGTCGCGCCCTGCCGCTGGCCCTGGCCGCGATCCTGTGCACCGCCCTCGCGGCCTGCGGCGGCGGAGGCGGCGGTGCCGCGAACTTCGCGCTGCCGCCGATCGCCACGCCCGCGCCGCCACCGCCGGCCGCGCCCGATCCCGCGCTCGCCAGCACCACCGAAGGGCCGGTCGCGGGCCAGCGCCAGGACGGCCTGATCGCCTTCCTCGGCATTCCCTATGCACGGCCGCCGGTCGGCGACCTGCGCTGGGCGCCGCCGCGGCCGCCCGCTGCGCACGACGCGACGCTGCAGGCCCAGGCCTTCGGCACCGCCTGCCTGCAGGCGCCCGAGACCAATGTCGACGGCCGCTCGGCCGAGGACTGCCTCTACCTCAATGTCTGGAAGCCCGCGGACGCGAAGCCCGGCGACCGGCTGCCGGTGCTGGTCTACATCCACGGCGGCGCCTTCGTGCTCGGCTCGGGCTCGCAGGCCTCGGGCACGCTCGCGGCGCGCGGCGGCGTCGTGGTGGTGAGCTTCAACTACCGGCTCGGCGCGCTCGGCTACCTCGCCAACCGCTCGCTGCGCGCGCTCAACCGCGACGGCAGCCTCGGCAACTTCGCGCTGATGGACCAGATCGCCGCGCTCGAATGGGTGCAGCGCAACATCGCTTCGTTCGGCGGCGACGCGGGCAAGGTCACGATCTGGGGCACCTCGGCCGGCGCCACGCAGAGCTTCTCGCTGCTGCAGTCGCCGAAGGCCCGGGGCCTGTTCCACCGCGCCGTGATGCAGAGCGGCGGTGGCGGCGAATACTCGAACCAGGGCATGGACACGGCGCTGGGCATCGGCGATGCCGCGGTCGCCAGGCTGGGCTGCGCCGGCAAGGCCGACGATGCCGCCACCGTCGCCTGCCTGCGCGGCCTGCCGGCCTCCGCGCTGCTGGCCGTGGGCGGCAGCAAGTGGCGGCCCACGGTCGACGCGCAGGTGCTCACGCAGGTGCCGGCGCGCGCCTTCGAGAGCGGCAACTTCAACCAGGTGCCGGTGATGATCGGCGGCGTGTACGACGAGGGCACCCTGTTCGTCGACAGCAAGCTCGGCGCCGACGTCTACCCGTTCTACCTGCGCGGCCTCGCGCCCGCGGGCTTCGACACCACGGCCATCGAGGCGGCCTACCCGCTCTCGCGCTTCGCGGTGCCGGCGCAGGGCGTCGCGCGCGCCATCGGCGACGGCATGTACGCCTGCGGCAACAGCGCGCGGCGCGGCGCGCTCTCGGCCTGGGTGCCGGTCTACGGCTGGGAGTTCACCGACCCGGTGCTGTCCTTCCCCGCCAGGCCCTCGGCCTTCTACTACGGCAGTGCGCACGGCATGGACAGCTTCTATTTCGGCGACATGGCCGACCAGCTCGCGGGCTATCCGTACCTCGATGCCGCCGACACCACGGCCGCGGGCGGCGATGCCGTCGTGGCCACGCAGCGCCGGGCGCTCGCCGCGCAGATGAGCACCTACCTGCTCAACTTCGTGCGCAGCGGCGATCCGAACCAGGGCACGCCGGTCGCCATGCCCTGGCCGCGCTTCGCCTCCCCGGCCGACCCCGCGCTGATCGCCTTCGGCTATCCCGCGATCGGCGTCACGCGCGGCGACTTCGAGCGCACGCACCGCTGCGACACGCTGTGGGGGCCGGGCGTGTTCCCGCCGATCTACTGATGAACACCACCATGCATTCCACAGACTCCCCTTCCGCGGACGCCGGCACGCAGGCCGTCATCGACCACCTCGCGGCGCGCCAGCAGCCGATCGTGGCCTGGCTCGAGGACTTCCTGCGCATTCCGAGCGTGAGCGCCGACCCGGCCTTCGCGCCCGGCATGGACACGGCGCGCCGCTTCCTGCTCGAGCGGCTGCGCGCCATCGGCCTGCACGAGGTGCAGCTGCTCGACGGCGGCGGCGAACCCGCGGTCTACGGCGAATGGAACGGCGCGCCCGGCCGGCCCACCGTGATGGTCTACGGTCACTACGACGTGCAGCCCGCCGACCCGCTCGCGCTGTGGCGCACGCCGCCGTTCGAGCCGGCCACGGTCGACGGCCGGCTCTATGCGCGCGGCAGTTCCGACGTGAAGGGCTCGACCACCATCGCGCTCGAGACCATCGCGGCCTTCCTCGCGGTGCGCGGCGGCTGCCCGGTCAACATCAAGGTCTTCCTCGAGGGCGAGGAGGAGACCGGCAGTCCCTCGCTGCGCCACCTGGTCGAGCGCCACCGCGCGCTGCTGCGGGCCGACGCGGTGCTGTCGGCCGACGGCGGCCGCGCGAGCGCCGAGGTGCCGACGATCAACACCGGCGCGCGCGGCAATGCGCAGCTCGAGGTGCGCCTGCGCAGCGCGCACAAGGACCTGCACTCGGGCCGCTACGGCGGCGGCGTGCGCAACGCGCTGCACGAGATGGCGCGGCTCATCGCCTCGCTGCACCATGCCGACGGCGGCGTGGCGGTCGAAGGCTTCCATGCCGGCGCGCAGCCGCCGACGCCGCAACAGCGCGCCGACACCGCGGCCTTTCCCTACGACGAGGCCGCCTTCTTCGCGGACGTGGGCGGCAGCGACCACGGCGAGCCCGGCTACAGCGCGCGCGAGCGCATCACGCTGCGCCCCGCGCTCGACGTCAACGGCCTGTGGGGCGGCTACACCGGCGAGGGCGGCAAGACCATCGTGCCCTGCGAGGCCGGCGCCAAGCTGACCGCGCGCGTGGTCGCGGGCCAGGATCCGGGCGCCGTCATCCGCGCCGTGCTGCGCCACCTGCAGGCGCACTGCCCGCCGGGCTGCACGCTCGAGACCGTCGCGCTGCACGAGGGCTCGCCGGCCTCCACCCTCGCGCCCGCGCATCCGCTGGTACGCGCGGCCGAGGCCGTGCTCGAGCGCGAGAGCGGCCGGCGGCCGATCCACGTGCGGCTGGGCGCGAGCGTGCCGGTCACCGCGCTGTTCAAGGAGACGCTGGGCATCGACACGCTGATGTTCGGCTTCAACCTGCCCGACGAGGACGTGCACGCGCCGAACGAGTTCTTCCGGCTGGCGTCGATCCAGCAGGGCGCGCGCGCGTGGACGCTGCTGCTGGCGGAACTGGCGTCGTACCCGCCGGAGCAGTTCCACGGGCACTGAGCGCGAGGCTCGGCATTCCGCCGGCGGCTTGCCCGCGCGGTGAGCGGCACGGCACCCGCGGCCCCGTTCGAACGCATCGTGATGGCGGCTACCATCGCGCAGCGTCTGCCCGACCCGCCGTCTCCGCCCCTCCTTGCCCATGAAGCTGCTTGCCGCCCGCGTCTGCGCATTCGTCCTCGGAGCCGCCGCGTCCCTCGGCGTCGCCGCCGCCGATCTCGACGCCGGCGTGCGCGCCTACCGGGCCCGGGACTTCGATGCCGCCGTGGGCCAACTGCAGCCGCTGGCCGAGCTCGGCGACCCGGATGCGGCCTTCTACCTGGGCAGCATCCATGCCCGCGACGACAGCCGCCATCAGGACGACTACATGGCCTACAAGCTGCTGTCGCGCGCGGCACGCGCCGGGCGGGTCGATGCCAGCGACGCACTGATCCTGATGCGCGCCAAGGGCAAGGTCAGCCTCGTGTTCGAAGGCTATGCGCTACGCCCCGAGGACAAGGCCGGGCTGGAGCCGCTTCGGCAGGCCGCGCTCGAAGGCCGCTTCGACACGCTCGGCACGGAGAACCTGACGCGGCTCGCGGTCGCCTACTGCGAGCACATGGGATTGGCCGAGGGAAGCGGTCCCCAGAGAACCGTCGATCGCAACGAGAACGTGCACGACTGGCTGCAGCGGGCGGCGGAGGCCGGGGAGCCGCGTGCGCAGTTCCTGCTCGGCATGCTGTATGCCGGTGGCCAGCCTTGCCATGGCGTGTCGGTGAAGATCGATCGTGCCCTCGGCCTGTCGTGGTGGCGCAAGGCTGCCGCCCAAGGCCTGCTGCAGGCTCAGCGAACGATCGCCGCCTTCGTCGTGCGCGCACGGGATGGCATCCCGGCCGACCCGAAGGAAGGCATGGAATGGCTGCGCCAGGCGGCGGCTCGCGACGACGCGCCCGCCATGGCGTGGCTGGGCATCTATCACGACAAGGGCTACGGAGTGCCCAGGGATGCGGCGCAAGCCATGCGCTGGTTCCGCAAGGCGGCCGATCTCGACGACGTCACCGCGCTCGACAACCTGGGCGACATGCTGTCGGCGGGCCAGGATGTCCCGGCGGATCCGGTCGAGGCGCATGCCCTGTACCGACGCGCCGCGGACCTGGGGGACCCTTATGCGCAGCGCCGTCTGGCCGAGATCTACACCCAGGGCGCCGGCGTGGAAAAGAACGCGGAACGCGCGCTGCAGTGGCGCATCGCCTCCGCGCGCGGCGGCGACCCGGTGTCGCAGACGATCCTGGGCCAGATGTACCTGTTCGGACGCGATGCGCCGCGCGATCCCAAGGCGGCACTGGACTGGCTGCGCGAAGGAGCGAGCCGCGGCCAGCCGCAAGGCCTGCTTCTGCTGGGCAGCGTGCTGGAGACGGCGCCGGGCGGCCTGGCGAAAGCCTGGGCCCTCTACACGCTGTCGGACCGCGCGGGCGAGCCCCGGGCAGCCCCGCGGCGAAACACCATCCAGGCCCGGATGTCGGCCGACGAACTGGCGCGCGGCAAGCGCCTGGCGGCCGACTGGCGCCTGGACGCACGCCAGCCCGGCGACTGGAATTGGCGGGCTCTCTCCCTCACGGCGACATCGCCGGAGGACAGTTTCTAGACCTCGACAGCGACCCCACTTCATGGACCTCCGACCGCACTGCATCGCCGCGCTGGCCGCCGCCCTGCTTCCCATCGCCACCCTCGCTCAAGACCGGCCCGCGCGAGAACCGTTGCCGCGGGACGACCTGCAATCGCTGGCGGCCACCTACCAGCTGCTGCGCGATTCCTACGTGAGGCCGCTCTCCGGCGAGGAGATCCTGCAGGCGGCCTTGCGCGGCATGGTCCGCGAGATCGACCCGGAGGGCGGGCAATTCCTGATGAAAGAAGACCTGGCCGACATGTCGCCACCGCCGAACTACACGGGCGGCGCGGTGGGCCTGGAGATGATCAACCGCAACGGCGAGGTCGCGGTGATCTCGCCCATCGCGGACAGCCCGGCGGAGAAAGCCGGCATCCGCCCCAATGACGTGCTCAGCGCGATCGACGGCACGCCCATCAAGGGCAATCTCAGCCTGGCGTTCAAGATGCTGCGCGGCCCGCTCGGCAGCAGCGTGACGCTCACGATGCGCCGCCCGGGATCGAACACGCCCAGGGATTTCAAGGTCGAGCGGCAGAACGTGCAGGGGGCGGTCGTGCGCCTGTCGATGGCATCGCCGGACATCGCGGTGCTGCGCATCGCCGAGTTCAGGGAAAACACGCTGAACCTGGCGGCCCGGGAGCTCGACGCGCAGTGGCGCAAGCGACCGTTCAAGGGGCTGGTGCTCGACCTGCGGCGCAATCCGGGCGGGCTTTTCGATGTGGCCGTCGGCGTCTCCTCGCTGTTCCTGCCGGCCAGGAGCAAGGTGGTGGAAACGCAGGGCCAGCGCACCGAAGCGAATGCCGTCTATTTCGCCGAACCCGCGTACTACACGCGCGGCGGCGCAGATCCGTTCGCCGGGGTCGCCCGGGAGGTCCGCGAGCTTCCGATGGTCGTGCTTGTGGACGAGGGCACGGCCTCGGGCGCGGAGATCGTGACCGCGGCCCTGCGCGATCACAAGCGGGCGCGCATCGTGGGCCGCAGGACCTTCGGCCGCACGAGCATCCAGACCGTGACACCGCTGGGTGTCGACCGTGCGGTGCGCTTCACCTCCGCCTACTGGTTTCCACCCTCGAACGAAAAGCTCGAAAAGACCGGCATCACGCCGGACCGGGTGGTGGAAGCGGTCGATTTCCAGCGCGAGATCGAGGAGGCGGTCGCCGAGCTTCGCGCAAGGCTTCAGTGATCCTTCCCGGGTGACGGCGAAGCCTTTGCCGCTTCCGCGGCCTGCGCCGCGCGCAGCTTGTCCTTCTTGCTCGGCCGCTTGCCCTTGATGCCGCCCGTGCCGCTGGTGTCGACCAGGGGCGGCGCGACCTCGGTGGGCTCGAAGCCCTCGATGCGCTCGCGCGGCACGCGCCGGTCCTGGCGCTTCTCGATCAGGCGGAAGTGCGCCTCGGAAGCCGGCGTCACGAAGCTGATCGCGAGGCCGCTCTCGCCCGCGCGGCCGGTGCGGCCGATGCGGTGCACGTAGTCGGTGGGCGAGCGCGGCAGGTCGTAGTTGACGACCACCGGCAGCCGCGCGATGTCGAGGCCGCGCGCGGCCAGGTCGGTGGCCACCACCACGTCCCAGCGGCTCTGCTTGAACTGGTCGAGGATGTCGGTGCGCGCGCCCTGCGAGATGTCGCCGTGGAAGGGCACGGCATAGATGCCGTGGCGGTAGAGCTTCTCGGCCACGGTCTGCGCGGCATGCTGGGTGGCAACGAAGACCAGCACGCGGCCCCAGGCCTCGCCGTGCTGCTCGAGCAGGTGGCGCAAAAGCTGGGTGCGGCGGGTGCTGTCGACCTCGATCGCGCGCTGCACGATGTCGGGCGCGGTGCCGGGCTCGCCCTGCACGTCGATCGTTTCGGGGTCGCGCAGCATGCGGTCGGCCAGCGCCTGGATCGCCTGCGGGAAGGTGGCCGAGAACAGCAGGTTCTGCCGCTTCGCCGGCAGCTGCGCGAGGATGCGGCCCAGTTCCTCGGCGAAGCCCAGGTCGAACAGGCGGTCGGCCTCGTCGAGCACCAGGGTGGCGATCGCGTCGAGCCGCAGCGCGTTGTGCTCGACCAGGTCGAGCAGCCGGCCCGGCGTGGCGACGATCAGGTCGGCACCGCCGCGCAGGCCCATGAGCTGCGGATTGATCGACACGCCGCCGAAGACCACCGCGATGCGCAACCGGTCGGGCAGTGCGCGTGCGAGGTCGCGCAGGGTCTCGCCGACCTGGGCCGCGAGCTCGCGCGTGGGCACCAGCACCAGCGCGCGAAGCCGGCGCTCACCCCCGGCCGAGTCGGCGGCCAGCCGGTGCAGCAGCGGCAGCGAGAATGCCGCGGTCTTGCCCGAGCCGGTCTGGGCCGAGCCGCGCAGGTCGCGTCCCTGCAGAATCGCGGGAATGGCCGCGGCCTGGATCGCGGTCGGCTCGGCGTAGCCGCGTTCGGCGGCGGCGCGCACGAGGGCCGGGGCCAGCCCCAGCGATGCGAAGGACGGGGTGGGCGCAGCGGTCAAGCGGCGGACTCCCCACGGAAGAAGGCGGGCGGCAGGTGCATCGGAAAGGCTCGTCTGGGCTGGAAGAAAAGAGATCGGGAACGAAGAGAACGCAGGAACATGGCAACCCACAAGGACAACCCGGCGGCCACCCGGCTGGTGTATTCGACCGAGGCCGGCGGCCGCATGTGCCCCGATTGCGGCGAACCGCTGGCGCAATGCCGCTGCAAGGACCTCGCCGAGCAGGCGCGGCTGCGCGCCGCCGATGGCATTGTGCGTGTGTCGCACGAGACTGCGGGCAGAAAAGGCAAGGGCGTGACCGTGGTGAAGGGCGTGGCGCTCGACGCGGCCGCCCTGCTTTCGCTCGGCAAGCAGCTCAAGGCGGCCTGCGGCACCGGCGGCACGGTGAAGGACGGCACGATCGAAATCCAGGGCGACCACCGCGAACAGGTGATCGCCACGCTCACCAAGCTGGGCCATACGGTCAAGCGCGCGGGAGGCCGCTGATGAAGCCCGAGGACCTCGAGCGCCTGGTCACGCTGGCGATGCCCTTCGGCAAATACAAGGGCACGCTGATCGCCGACCTGCCGGGCAACTACCTGACCTGGTTCGCGCGGGAGGGTTTTCCCCCGGGAGAGATCGGGCGGCTGCTCGCCTTGATGCATGAAATAGACCACAACGGCCTCTCGGGCCTGCTCAAACCGTTGCGAAACCGCCCGTCGGGATCAGAGGTTTCCCGATGAATGTGCAATTAAAAGCTTGATTTCCCGGCCAAACCGGGATAATCGCCGCTACGTGTCAGTGAGCCACCAGGCTCCCGTGCACGTTATCCGGTGATCGGTCAGTTTCGCGCACAGCGCCTTCGTTTGTTGTGATTCTGGGACTCCATCGCTTTTTCTGTTATTTGGTTTTTTTGAGTTGAGGAGTCCCTTTCATGGGCAAGAAACTTTACGTGGGCAATCTCGCCTACTCGATCCGTGACAACGATCTGGAGCAAGCCTTCGGCGCCTACGGTGCCATCGTCAGCGCCAAGGTCATGATGGAACGTGACACCGGCCGCTCCAAGGGCTTCGGCTTCGTGGAAATGGGTACCGACGCCGAGGCGCAAGCCGCGATCGCCGGCCTGAACGGCCAGCCGGTCCAGGGCCGCGCCCTGACCGTGAACGAAGCCCGCCCGATGGAAGCTCGCCCGCCCCGTAGCGGTGGCGGCGGCTACGGTGGTGGTGGCGGCGGTTACGGCGGTGGTGGCGGCGGCGGTTACGGCGGCGGTGGCCGCAGCGGCGGTGGCGGCGGCTACGGCGGCGGTGGCCGCAGCGGTGGCGGCTACGGCGGTGGCGGCAACGACGACGGCTACGGCCGCGGCGGTTACTAAGCCCTCTCACACCATCGAATGGCGGCCCTGCCGCCTTTCGCTGAAAAAAGCTCCTTCGGGAGCTTTTTTCGTTTCCGGATGTCGCTCGGCCGAGACGGCGCGGGCTTACCCGTAGTAAGCGCTACGCATTAGTCCCTACCGGCCGGGTCAGCCAGCGGTCAGGCGCCGGAAACGACCCTCCTCCCTCCAAAACAGAGGGTCGAGAGACATGAAAATCAAGAGCCAGGCCGACTTCTTTTCAGGAGTCATGTTCACGGCCGTGGGCGGCGCCTTCGCCATCGGCGCCACCGCATACAACATAGGCGACGGGGCCCGCATGGGGCCCGGTTACTTCCCGCTCATGCTGGGCATCCTGCTCGCGCTGCTCGGGCTGGGGATCATGTTCCAGGCCATGGTGGTCGAGACCACCGACGGCGATCCGATCGGCAAATGGGCCTGGAAGCCGCTGGCCTACGTGCTGGGCGCCAACCTGGCCTTCGGCGTGCTGCTCGGCGGCCTGCCGAGCATCGGCCTGCCGGCGATGGGAATGATCATCGCGATCTACGCGCTCACCATCATCTCGAGCCTCGCGGGCGAACACTTCAACCTGCGCGACGTGCTGGTGCTGGCCACCATCCTCGCGGCGGGCAGCTACGTGGCCTTCATCTGGGCGCTCAAGCTCCAGATCCAGGTCTGGCCCACCTTCATCGCAGGCTGAGGAGCACACCACCATGGAACTGTTCCAGAACCTCGCGACCGGCTTCGGCGTCGCCTTCACTTTCACCAATCTGCTGTACTGCCTGATCGGCTGCATCCTGGGCACGCTGATCGGCGTGCTGCCGGGCATCGGACCGGTCGCCACGATCGCGATGCTGCTGCCCGCGACCTACGCGCTGCCGCCCGTCTCGGCCCTGATCATGCTGGCCGGCATCTACTACGGCGCGCAGTACGGCGGCTCGACCACCGCCATCCTGGTCAACCTGCCGGGCGAATCGTCCTCGGTGGTCACCTGCATCGACGGCTACCAGATGGCCAGGCAGGGCCGCGCGGGCCCGGCGCTCGCGGCCGCGGGCCTGGGCTCGTTCTTCGCGGGCTGCGTCGGCACGCTGATCCTGGCCGCCTTCGCGCCGCCGCTGACCGAGCTGGCCTTCAAGTTCGGCCCGGCCGAGTACTTCTCGCTGATGGTGCTGGGCCTGATCGGCGCCGTGGTGCTGGCCTCGGGCTCGCTGCTCAAGGCGGTGGCGATGATCGTGCTGGGCCTGCTGCTGGGCATCGTCGGCACCGACGTGAACTCGGGCGTGGCGCGCTTCAGCTTCGACATTCCCGAACTGACCGACGGCATCGGCTTCGTGGTGATCGCCATGGGCGTGTTCGGCTACGGCGAAATCATCGGCAACCTCTCGCAGCCCGACGACGAGCGCGAGGTCTTCACGCACAAGGTCAAGGGCCTGTGGCCCACCAAGGACGACTTCAAGCGCATGACGCCCGCGGTGCTGCGCGGCACGGCCCTCGGTTCGGCCCTGGGCATCCTGCCGGGCGGCGGTGCGCTGCTGGCGGCCTTCGCGGCCTATGCGCTCGAGAAGAAGATCAAGATGCGTCCGGGCGAAGTGCCCTTCGGCAAGGGCAACATCCGCGGCGTGGCCTCGCCCGAGTCGGCCAACAACGCCGGCGCGCAGACCTCCTTCATTCCGCTCTTGACGCTGGGCATTCCGCCCAACGCCGTGATGGCGCTGATGGTGGGCGCGATGACGATCCACAACATCCAGCCCGGCCCGCAGGTGATGACCAGCAACCCCGAGCTGTTCTGGGGCCTGATCGCCTCGATGTGGATCGGCAACGCGATGCTGATCATCCTGAACCTGCCGCTGATCGGCATGTGGATCAAGCTGCTGACGGTGCCCTACAAGTTCCTGTTCCCGGCGATCGTGCTGTTCTGCGCCATCGGCGTGTACTCGACCAACAACAACACCTTCGACGTCTGGATGGTCGCGATCTTCGGCTTCGTGGGCTACCTGTTCCTCAAGCTGCGCACCGAGCCGGCCCCGCTGCTTTTGGGCTTCATCCTCGGCCCGATGATGGAAGAGAACCTGCGGCGCGCGCTGCTGCTGTCGCGCGGCGCCTGGAGCGTGTTCGTCACGCGGCCGCTGTCGGCGGGCCTGCTGGTGGCCGCGGCGCTGCTGCTGGGCATCGTGCTGCTGCCGGCCGTGAAATCGAAGCGCGAGGAAGCCTTCGTCGAGGATTGAGCGCCACCGCGCCGTTCGACTGAGCAAAGGCCCCGGTGTTCGCCCCGGGGCCTTTTCTATTTGAGGAAGGCGTCGTACGCGGTCTTGAGGATCAGCGCGCTCACCACGACCATGAACACGATCCGCACGAAGCCCGCGCCGTGCCTGAGCGCCACGCGCGTGCCGATCAGGCTGCCGGCCACGTTGGCGACCGCCATCGCCAGCCCGTAGTGCCACCAGACATGGCCCTTGAGCGCGAGCAGCAGCAGCGCCGCGCCGTTGGTGAGCACGTTGATGACCTTGGCCGAGGCCGAGGCGTTGAGGAAGTCGTAGCCCATCCAGCGCACGAACAGGAACACCAGGAAGCTGCCCGTGCCGGGGCCGAAGAAGCCGTCGTAGACGCCGATGCCCAGGCCGATGCTGCAGGCCGCGAGCGTCTCGGCGCGGCCGGTGAAGCGCGGCGCGTGGTGACGCCCCATGTCCTTGCGCGCGAGCGTGTAGAGCAGCACCGCCAGCAGGATGGCCGGCAGCGCACGGCGCAGGAAGTCGCCCGGGAACTGGGTGACGCCCCAGGCGCCGGCCAGCGCGCCGCAGAAACCGGCCAGCGCGGCCGGCCACAGCGCGCCCCAGCGCATCTGCACACGCTGGCTGAACTGCGCCGCCGAAGCGGCCGTGCCCCAGATCGACGCGCTCTTGTTGGTGCCCAGCAACGTGGCCGGCGGTGCCCCGGGGAAGGCGGCGAACAGCGCCGGCACCAGGATCAGTCCACCACCGCCCACGATCGCATCCACGAACCCCGCGAGCAGCGAGGCCGCGGTCATCAGCCACATTTCCATGGCTGCGATTGTCGCACCGGAATCACTATCAAAAGAGTAGCAACCAATGGCGACGCAGCCGACTCTCCGGCCGCTTTTCAAGGCAAGGAATCGGGGCGCCGATGCGAAAGCGACAGGCAAAAAAAAGCGCCGACCAGCGGCGCTTCTGAATTTTTCAACCCGGCTCTCGGATGTAGCCTTTTGGATGATTGTTCTTGTCGATCGGGAATTTGTCTCCTCGGCCCTCGGCAGCACGAGCAGGGCCCGTTCGCGAGTGGCTGGACTTTAGGGGGTGCACCGCCGCAGTGCATTGGGAATTACCCGCTTTGCCTTACTTTCGCGCACGGCGTAGCAAACCAAAGTGTTTCACGCAGTTAACGATGTGGCACGACTTGTGCACAGAGCCCGGGACCACCACTCCAAGAAGAGACCGCCGCCATGGCCCTGGTACCGCAAGCCTCCATCAGCGCCGCGGACACCGCGTGGATGATGACCTCCACGGTGCTGGTGCTGCTGATGACGCTGCCGGGCATCGCGCTCTTCTATGCCGGCATGGTGCGGCGCAAGAACGTGCTCGCCACCATGGCCTGCGTGGTCGCCATCGCCGCGGTGGTGTCGCTGACCTGGTTCGCGCTCGGCTACTCGCTGGCCTTCACGCCCGGCTGGCCCTGGCTCGGCGGCACCGGGCGCTTCTGGTTCGCGGGCTTCGACTACCTGAAGGACGCCGGCACGCTGGCCGTGAGCCACGTGGCGCCCAACGTGCCCGAAACGGTCTACGCGATGTTCCAGCTGAGCTTCGCGATCATCACCACCGCGCTGGTGCTCGGCGCCTTCGTCGAGCGCATGCGCTTCTCGGCGGTGCTGTGGTTCGCGCTGCTGTGGAGCGTGCTGGTCTACGCACCGATCGCGCACTGGGTCTGGGAGCCCGGCGGCTGGCTCGCGCAGATGGGCGCGCTCGACTTCGCCGGCGGCTCGGTGGTGCACGTCAATGCGGGCGTGGCGGGGCTGGTCTGCGCCTATGCGCTGGGCCCGCGCCGCGGCTATGGCCGCGAGCCCTTCGAGCCCTACAACCTGGCCTTCACCATGGCCGGCGCCAGCCTGCTGTGGGTGGGCTGGTTCGGCTTCAATGCGGGCTCGGCCGTGGCGGCCGACGGGCGCGCGGGCCTCGCGATGCTGGTCACGCACGTGGCGGCCGCCGCGGGCGCGGCGAGCTGGATGATCGCCGAGTGGACGGTGCGCCGCAGCCCCTCGCTGCTGGGCCTGTGCTCGGGCCTGGTCGCGGGGCTGGTGGCGATCACGCCGGCCGCGGGCTTCGTCACGCCGCCCTCGGCGCTGGCCATCGGCGCCATCGCCGGCCTGGCCTGCTACTGGGGCGCCACCGGCCTCAAGCGCCTGCTGGGCGCGGACGATTCGCTCGACGTGTTCGGCGTGCACGGCATCGGCGGCATCGTGGGCGCGCTGCTCACGGGCGTGTTCGCCGACAAGGCCATCTCGGGCGCCAGCGGCAACGTGCTGACGCAGGCGATCGCGGTCGGCGGCGTGGCGGTCTACAGCGCGGCCGGCACCGCGATCGTGCTGTTCCTGGTGCGCGTGCTGGTGGGGCTGCGCGTCGATCCCGACAGCGAGGTGCAGGGGCTCGACCTGGCCCAGCACCGCGAACACATCGGAGGCTGAACCGCGATGGATGGCCACGTCCTGTCCGAGAGCGAGCGCATCGCGCTCGCGGCGCGCCTGCACGTGGCCCTGCGCCGCAAGCACGGCCGCGTGACCGACACCGAGTGGATGGCCGTCAATGCCGAGTACGCCACCGAGATGGTGCGCTTCGCGCGCGCGCATGCGGCCGAGACCCACGACGACGAGCTCGCGGCCATCGCGCTGCGGCTCGAGCAGGCGATGGAGCCGCTGGCGCGCGCCGCGCGGCTCGAGGCCGCGGCGCGGCTGCCCGACGGCAGCGGGCGGCAGCCGCCGCCCAAATACATCGGCGGCCTGCGTTAGGCCGCCTGCGCTAGGCCCTCTTCGCGAGCGCCGTGTCGCGGATCGCCTGCAGCGTGGTCGACGGCGTGATCGCCTCCGGATCGAGCACGCAGTGCAGGATCGCGGGCTTGCCGCTGGCCCGCGCGCGCGCCAGCGCGGGGCCGAACTCGGCGGTGCTCGTCACGCGCTCGCCGTGGCCGCCGAACACCTCGGCATAGCCGCGGAAGTCGGGGTTCTTCAGCTGCGTGGCGCTGACGCGGCCCGGGTAGTGGCGTTCCTGGTGCATGCGGATGGTGCCGTACATGGCGTTGTCGAGCAGCACCACGAGGATCGGCAGCCCGTACTGCACCGCGGTCGCGAACTCCTGGCCGTGCATCAGGAAGTCGCCGTCGCCCGCGAACACCACCACCTCGCGCTGCGGCCAGAGCCGCTTCGCGCCGACCCCGGCCGGCAGGCCGTAGCCCATCGAGCCGCTGGTGGGCGCGAGCTGGCTCGCGAAGGCGCGGAACGGCCAGAAGCGGTGCACCCAGGTCGCGAAGTTGCCCGCGCCGTTGCAGAAGATGGTGTCGTGCGGCAGCACCTCGCGCAGGTGCTGCATCACCTCGCCCATCTGCAGCGGGCCCGGCACGCGGATCGGCGCCGGATCGCTCCAGCGCAGGAACTCCTCGCGCGCCTCGGCGGTGCGCGACTTCCAGGCCGGCGCCTGCGCCGGCTTCAGCGCGGCCACCGCCTCGGCGAAGGCGCGCGGCGTGGCATGGATGCCCAGCGCGGGCCGGTAGAGCCTGCCGAGTTCGTCGGCATCGGCATGCACGTGCACCAGCGCCTGCGCGGGCTGCGGAATGGCCAGCAGCTCGTAGCCCTGCGACGGCACCTCCGACAGCCGGCCGCCGACCAGCAGCACCAGGTCGGCCTCGCGGATGCGCTGCAGCATGCGCGGATTGGCGCCCAGCCCCAGGTCGCCCGCGTAGCAGGGATGCTCGGCCGACAGCAGCATCTGGCGCCGGAACGAGCAGTACACGGGCAGCGAGTGGGCCTCGGCGAACTGCGCGAACTGCCGCGTGGCCTCGGCCGACCAGCGACTGCCGCCGAGCACCACCACCGGCCGCTCGGCCTGCGCGAGGCGCTGCTGCAGCTCGGCGATCTGCGCCGCGCCCGGATGGGTCTCGGTCACGGCATAGGGCAGCGCGTCGGCCACCGCGGCGGCCTCGGTCAGCATGTCCTCGGGCAGCGCGATCACCACCGGACCGGGCCGGCCCGAGGTCGCCACGTGGAAGGCGCGCGACACCAGTTCGGGCACGCGCGCGGGGTCGTCGATCTGCACCACCCACTTGGCCATGGTGCCGAACACCGCGCCGTAGTCGAGCTCCTGGAAGGCCTCGCGCCCCAGTGCCTCGCGCGCCACCTGGCCCACGAACAGCAGCAGCGGCGTCGAGTCCTGGTGCGCGATGTGCACGCCGGCCGAGGCATTGGTCGCGCCCGGTCCGCGCGTGACGAAGCAGACGCCGGGCCGGCCGGTGAGCTTGCCCTGGGCCTCGGCCATCATGGTGGCGCCGCCTTCCTGGCGGCAGACGGTGACGGCGATAGCCGCATCGTGCAGCGCGTCGAGCACCGCGAGGAAGCTTTCGCCGGGAACGCAGAACAGCTGCTCGACGCCGTGCAGGACGAGCTGGTCGACCAGGAGCTGGCCGCCGGTGCGGGAGGTGGGGGTCATGTGGTTTCTCCAATGGAGGGTTTTGCTCCTTCCCCCTCTGGGGGAAGGCCGGGATGGGGGCACCGGGCGATGGATGCGCCGCGAGCCCCCACCCCGGCCCTCCCCCAGCGGGGGAGGGAGACATGCGAAGTCATTCGAGCACCGCGCAGGCCGCCGCGATGCGCGCGCAGGCCTCCTCGAGCTGCGCCATCGAGGTCGCGTACGAGATGCGGAAATAGGGCGCGAGCCCGAACACGCTGCCCGGCACCACCGCCACCTCGAAGTCCTCGAGCAGGTAGCGGCAGAAGTCCGCGTCGCTGGCCAGCAGCGCGCCATGGCGCGTGCGCCGGCCCAGCAGGCCCTGGCAGCGCGCGAAGGTATAGAACGCGCCCTCGGGCCGCGGGCAGTGCAGGCCGTCGATGCGGTTCAGCGCGGCCACCACGAAGTCGCGCCGGCGCTGGAAGTCGTCGCGCCGCTCGGCCACGATCTGCTGCGGCCCGGTCAGCGCCTCGATCGCCGCGGCCTGGCTCACCGACGAGGGGCACGAGGTGGTCTGGCTCTGCACCACGGCCATCGCCGCGATCAGCGCGCGCGGCCCGGCGCCGTAGCCCACGCGCCAGCCGGTCATCGCATAGGCCTTCGACACGCCGTTGATCGTCAGCGTGCGCTCGCGCAGCCGCGGCTCCACCGCCGCCGGCGTGGCGAAGGCCAGGCCGTCGTAGAGGATGTGCTCGTAGATGTCGTCGGCCAGCACCCACACGCGCGGATGCCGCAGCAGCACCTCGCACAGCGGCTTCAATTGATCGGCGCCGTAGGCCGCGCCGCTCGGGTTCGAGGGCGAGTTGAGGAACAGCCAGCGCGTGCGCGGCGTGATCGCCGCCTCGAGCTGCGCGGCCTCGAGCCGGAAGCCCTGCGCGTCGCCGCAGGGCACGCCGACCGGCACGCCGCCGCAGATGCGCACGATGTCGGCGTACGAGGTCCAGTAGGGCGCGGGCAGGATCACCTCGTCGCCCGGATCCAGGCTCGCCATCAGCGCGTTGAAGATCACCTGCTTGGCGCCCGCGCTCACGCTGATCTCGTCGAGGCCGAAGTCCAGCGCGTTGTCGCGCCTGAACTTGAGCTGCACCGCCGCCTTCATCGCCGGGCTGCCGTCGAGCACCGTGTAGCGCGTGTCGCCGCGCCCGATGGCGCGCACCGCGGCCTCGCGCACGTTGTCGGGCGTGTCGAAGTCGGGCTCGCCCGCGCCCAGCACGATCACCGGGCGGCCCGCGCGTTTGAGCGCATTGGCATGGTCGGTGATGCGCAGGATCTCCGACACGCCGAGCGCGCGCACCCGCTGCGCCGGCACGAAGTCCGAGGAAGAAGAGACGGCGGCAGCGGGACTCACTTGGCGTAGCTCTCCAGCGGCTTGTCGTTGGGCTCGAGCACCAGCTGCTTGAGCATCGCGCTCATCGGCAGGTTCAGGCTGGTGTTCTTCGGCGGGATCGGCGCCACGAACCACTTGGTGTAGAGGCGCTCGAGCTCGCCGCTCTTCATGAGGCGGCGCAGCGCGCCGTCGACCGCGGCCTTGAAGGCCGGGTCGTCCTTGCGGAACAGCAGCGCGATCGGCTCCGAGCCCAGCGGCTCGCCGACGATGCGGTAGGCCGTCGGGTTCTTCGAGTTCGCGATGATCCCGGCCAGCAGGTTGTCGTCGAGCACGAAGGCATCGGCACGGCCGGACTCCATCAGCAGGAAGCTCTCGAGGTGGTCCTTGCCGAGCATGGTGTTGATGCTCACGTTGTTGCTGCGCTCGCGCTTGCGCAGCAGCTGCACCGCCGTCGTACCGGTGGAGGCCGACACGGTGCGGCCCGCGAGCTGGTCGAGCGTGGTGATGCCCGAGTCGACGCGCGTGGCCATGCGCACCTCGCTCACGTAGGTGGTGAGCGCGAAGGCCACCTGCTGCTGGCGCGCGAGGTTGTTGGTGGTGGGGCCGCAGCCGATGTCGAGCGTGCCGTTCTGCACCAGCGGGATGGTGTTCTGCGCCGTGACAGCCATGTACTCGAGCTTCGCGGCCGGCACGATGTCCTTGAGCACGCGCTCGCACAGCTCCACGTGGTAACCCACGTACTTCTCGCCCGCGCCCAGCATGTAGGCCATGGGCGGCGAGGCCTCGCGCACGCCGAGCACCGCCTTGCCGCTGGCGGCGATCTTCTCGAGCGTGCCCGCGGGCGCCGGTTGCTGCGCGCCGGCCGTGGCGGCCAGGGCCAGCAGCAGCGTGGCGGCCGCGGCCTTGAGCGGGTGCAGGGATGGAATGAAGTTCATGTCGTCGTCTCCTCGTCGTTGTGGTGGATGGTCAGGCAAGCGCGCAGGCATCCGCTCCGCGGCGACGCTCATGCGCCGCCGCGGCCGGTATGCCGTCAGAAAATCAGTCGCCGATGTCGAAGGTCACGCCTTGCGCCAGGGGCAGTGCCGTCGAATAGTTGATGGTGTTCGTCGCGCGGCGCATGTAGGCCTTCCAGCTGTCGGAGCCGGCCTCGCGGCCGCCGCCGGTTTCCTTCTCGCCGCCGAAGGCACCGCCGATCTCGGCGCCGCTCGGGCCGATGTTGACGTTGGCGATGCCGCAGTCGGAACCGGCGCACGAGAGGAAGCGCTCGGCCTCGCGCATGTCGAGCGTGAAGATCGACGACGACAGGCCCGCGCCCACCGCGTTGTGCTGCTCGATCGCCTCGTCGAGCGAGGCATAGCGCAGCACGTAGAGGATCGGCGCGAAGGTCTCGCGCAGCACCGCGCCGGCATGCGCCTCGAGTTCGACCAGCGCCGGGCGCGCGTAGTAGGCCTCGGCACCGCCGATGCCCTCGACGCGGCCGCCGCCATGCACGATCGCGCCGGCATCGCGGCTCTCATCGAGCGCCTTCTGCATGCCCTCGAAGGCCGCGCGGTCGATCAGCGGACCGACCAGCGTGCCGGCCTCGCGCGGATCGCCGACCTTCACGCCGCCATACACCTTGACGAGGCGCGGCACCAGCTTGTCGTACACGCTCTCGTGCACGAACAGCCGGCGCAGCGTGGTGCAGCGCTGGCCCGCCGTGCCCATGGCCGCGAAGGCGATCGCGCGCAGGGTGAGGTCGAGGTCGGCCGAAGGCGTGACGATGGCCGCGTTGTTGCCGCCGAGTTCGAGGATGGCGCGCGCGAAACGGGCCGCGAGCTTGGGACCGACCTGGCGGCCCATCGCGGTGGAGCCGGTGGCCGACAGCACCGCCACGCGGTGGTCGTCGACCAGCAGCTCGCCGATGTCGCGCTGGCCCAGCAGCAGGCCGAGCAGGCCCTCGGGTGCGTCGGCGCCGAAGCGCTCGATGGCGCGCGCGGCGATCGCATGCACCGCGAGCGCGGTCAGCGGCGTCTTCTCCGACGGCTTCCACACCACCGGGTCGCCGCACACCAGCGCCAGCGCCGCGTTCCACGACCACACCGCGACCGGGAAGTTGAAGGCCGAGATCACGCCGCACACGCCCAGTGGATGCCAGGTTTCCATCATCCGGTGCTCGGCGCGCTCGGTGGCCAGCGTGAGACCGTAGAGCTGGCGCGAGAGCCCGACCGCGAAGTCGCAGATGTCGATCATTTCCTGCACCTCGCCCGCGCCCTCGGACGGGACCTTGCCGGCCTCGAGCGTGACCAGCCGGCCGAGGTCGCGCTTGGCCGCGCGCAGTTCCTCGCCGAGCAGCCGCACCAGTTCGCCGCGCCGCGGCGCCGGCACCGCGCGCCAGGCCTTGAAGGCCGCATGCGCGCGCGCGATGGTCTCGGTGGCCGCGGCCGGCGTGGTCTGCGCGACCTGCGCGATCACCTCGCCCGTGAGCGGCGAGCGCACCGTCAGCGCGCCGCCGACGTGGGACTCGCGCGGCACGCCCAGGCGCTGGAGCAGTTGTTCGACTTCGGAGGGCAGGGAGGTTTGGGATTCGGACATGGGCGCTGCGCGGGAGGCGCGAAAGAAAGGTAAGAGGGAAGCGAAGGGGTCGGCGAACCGCGCCAATATCTGCGAACCGGCAGACCTTGGCTAGTGAAAATATGGAAGGACCTGATGCGTTTGGCGAAGGAAGTGGGGCGGCCCGGCGCCGGGCCACGTTTCTTATTCTTCGTGAATGCCTCGGCCGCTAAGCTGGCGGCCCCGTGATTCCCGCCTTCACTCGTTTCCATGTCCTGCCGCCCTTCGAGGGCGAGCGAATGGCCAGTGCACACAGTTCCCCGTACCCGGTGACATGCGGCGAACTGGTCCGGCGCTTTGCCTCTGGCGCCGAGCGTTGCGCCATCCTCGACGGAATGCTGCGATACCGCAGCGAATTGCGGGGCCTGGGGTTCGCGCACGGTTTCCAGTGGCTCGATGGCAGCTTCGTCGAGGACGTGGAAGCGCTGGAGAAGCGCCCGCCGCGCGACATCGACGTGGTCACCTTCGCCTATCCACCGCCGGGCCTGAGCCAGGAACAAACGCGCAACCTGCTGCGCCAGCGTCCGGACCTCTTCGATCAGGCCCGGTGCAAGCAGGATTTCCGCTGCGACGTGAACATCGTCAACCTCTCGACGGCGCCGGAGTGGCTGGTGACGCAGACGCGATACTGGTACGGTCTGTTCTCGCACCGTCGCGCGGACGCGCTGTGGAAGGGCATGCTGCAATTGCCCCTGGATTCCGACGACGAACTCGCCCGCACGGCTCTGGCCACGCTTCAAGGAGATACCGATGCCCGCTCCGCTTGACCTGCAGTTCCTGCGTGCCGATCTCGCGCAGGCGCGCCAGATGCTGCGCGATGGCCGCGCGTATGGCGATGCAATGGCCGAACACCAGTATGCGCAGCGCGTGGCGCAGCTCGAACGGAAGCTGGCCGAGTCGTCCCGCACGCCATCCACTGCGCAGGGCAACGCGTCGAAGCGCGGCCCTTCGAAGACCGCGCTGAAGTGCTAGGGAGCGCAGCCCTGCAGAAGCGTCCCGGCCGTTGAGGCGGACGCTGTCCGACCTCACCCCGGCCCCGCCGCCTCCGGCATCGGAATCCTCTGCCCCGCCGGCGACCCCGCCAGGCTCTGCGCCGGCCGGCGCAGCGAGGCATCGAAGGGATTGATCCTCGGCCCGATCGCCACCGCCTCGCGCTGCAGCAGGTCGACCACGGTCGGCAGCCGGTCGGCGTTGAGGCGGTCGGCGATGGTGCCCACGCTCAGCGCGGCCACGGCGCGGCCCTCGCGGTCGAGGATGGGCACGGCCACGCCGGCCATGCCCTCGAGCAGGCCGGTGTTGCGGCCCGCGAAGCCGCTCTGGCGCACGCGCTCGATCTCGGTGCGCAGGTAGACCTCGTCGTAGACGCCGTACTCGCGCACGCGCGAGAGGTTGAAGCGGATCACCTCCTCGCGCTCGCCCTCGGGCAGGAAGGCCAGGATCGCGAGCGCGCCCTGCCCCACGCCGAGCGCGATGCGCCCGCCGATGTCGCCGGTGAACGAGCGGATCGGGAACGGGCCCTCGCTGCGGTCGAGGCACACGGCGTCGAAGCCGCTGCGCACCAGCAGGAAGATGCTGTCGCCCAGGCTCGCGCACAGGCGCAGCAGCGCGGGCCGGCACAGGGTGCGCAGGTCGCCGGGATTGCCGGCGTTGGCCGCGAGCGCGAAGAACTCGATGCTCAGCCGGTACAGCTTGCTGCGCTCGTCCTGCTCGACCACGCCCTCGGCCATCAGCGACTGCAGCAGGCGGTGCGTGGTGGCCTGCGTGAGGCCGACGGCGCGCGCGATCTGGGTGACGCGGCCGCCCTCGGCCTGCACCACGCCGAGCGCCCGGATCACCGAAAAGATGCGCGGCACGCCGCCGCTGGCCGCGGTTGTGGTTTCCATGTCCCGTTTCCTTGGAATATGTCGATCTTGCTCGAGCCATCATATTCCATTGAACGGAATAAATTGAATAAATATTCTGATTAATGGAATACCCGTGGCGATCTGGCGCGATCGTTGCAATAGAGTGAACCGAAAGCATTCACGCATCCATGGCCCCGGCGCCTGCGCGCCGGCCGTGGATTCCGACCCCCGACGAAAGGCGTTTCCATGTCATTCCTGCGGCTCAGCGACGTGTCCAAGTCCTATGGCGCCACCCGCGCGGTAACGGCCATGAACCTCACCGTCGAGAAGGGCGAGTTCGTCTCGCTGCTCGGCCCCTCGGGCTGCGGCAAGACCACCACGCTGCAGATGATCGCGGGCTTCGAGGCCGTGACCAGCGGCTGCATCGAGCTCGCGGGCCAGGACATCACGCATGCCAAGGCCAACACGCGCGGCCTGGGCATCGTGTTCCAGAGCTATGCGCTGTTTCCGCACATGACGGTGGCCGACAACGTGAGCTTCGGCCTCGAGATGCGCAAGATGCCGAAGGCCGAGCGCCGCGAACGCGTGCAGCAGGCGCTGGCGCTGGTGCACCTCGAGGCGCATGCCGCGCGCTATCCGCGCGAGCTCTCGGGCGGCCAGCGGCAGCGCGTGGCGCTGGCGCGCGCGCTGGTGATCGAGCCGCCGGTGCTCTTGCTCGACGAGCCGCTGTCGAATCTCGACGCCAAGCTGCGCGAGGAGATGCAGTTCGAGCTGCGCCAGATCCAGCGCAAGGTCGGCACCACCACGGTGATGGTCACGCACGACCAGAGCGAGGCGATGTCGATCAGCGACCGCGTGGTGGTGATGGAAGGCGGCCGCGCGACGCAGATCGACCATCCGCACCGCGTCTACGAGCATCCGGGCACGCGCTTCATCTCCACCTTCGTGGGCAAGGCCAACCTGCTGCCGGGCCGGGTCACGGCCTGCGGCACGGGCAGCTGCAACGTGGCGGTCGGGCCGCTCGCGGTCGAGGTGGACGAAGGTGGCTACGACAGCGGCGCCGCCGTGCTGATGAGCGTGCGCCCCGAGAAGCTGCAGCTGGTGCCCGCGGGCAGCGGCCGGCTCGACGGCACGGTGCGGGAGCGCTTCTTCCTCGGCAGCCAGTGGCTCTACCGGCTCGCCACGCCGGCCGGCGAACTCATGGTGCTGAGCCCCAACGACGGCCGCGCCGCGCTGGCCGAGGGCGACGCGGCCGGCATCGACTGGCCCGCGCACTGCACGCGGCTGTTGCGCGACGACGAGGCGGTGGCGGCATGAGCGGCATCGCTCGCAAGGCCACGCCCTGGTGGCTCTCGGGCCCCGCGCTGGCGCTGTTCATCGCGCTGCTCGTGGTGCCGCTGCTGCTCACGGCCGTGCTGTCCTTCAACGTCTACGACCCGGCCAGCGGCCCGCGCGCCGGCGAGTTCACGCTCGCGCACTACGCGCAGGTGTTCGGCGACGACTACTACCACGGCATCTTCTGGCGCACCTTCTGGATTTCGGCGCTGGTCACGCTGATCTGCGTGCTGATCGGCGCGCCCGAGGCCTATGTGCTGAGCCGCATGCGCAACCCCTGGCGCTCGGTTCTGCTGCTGGTGGTGCTGGCGCCGCTTTTGGTGTCGGTGGTGGTGCGCGCCTTCGGCTGGAGCATGCTGCTGGGCCCCGAGGGCGCGGTCAACGCGCTGCTGCAACTGGTGGGCATCGGCCCGGTGAAGATCCTCTACACCAGCGCGGCCGTGGTGATCGCGCTGGTGCACGTGATGCTGCCGTTCATGGTGATCCCGGTCTGGACCTCGCTGCAGAAGCTCGATCCCGGCGTGGAGAACGCGGCCCTCTCGCTCAATGCCACGCCCTTCACCACCCTGCGCCGCATCGTGCTGCCGCAGGTGATGCCCGGCATCCTCTCGGGCAGCCTGATCGTGTTCGGCCTCGCGGCGAGCTCGTTCGCGATTCCCGGCCTGCTCGGCGGACGCCGGCTCAAGATGGTCGCGACCGTGGTCTACGACGAGTACCTGAGCGAGCTCAACTGGCCGCTGGGCGCGGCCGTGGCGCTCACGCTGCTGGTGGCCAACCTCGTGGTGATGCTCAGCTACAACCGCCTGGTCGAAGGCCGCTACAAGAAAGCGCTGGGGTGATCGCATGAGCAGGAACGGCCCCATCGCCCTCGCGTTCAACGCGCTCGTCATCGCCTTCATGCTGGCCCCGCTGCTGGTGGTGTGCATCGTCGCGTTCACGCCCGAGAACACGCTGACCATCCCGACCACGCACTTCTCGCTGCGCTGGTTCGAGGCGGTGTTCGCGCATCCGGACTTCATGCAGTCGTTCTGGAACAGCCTGTGGCTCGCGCTGAGCGCGGCCACCATCGCGACGCTGCTCGCGGTGCCGGCCGGCATGGCGATCACGCGCTACGACTTCCCGGGCCGCGACTTCCTCAACGGCCTGTTCCTGTCGCCGCTGATCATTCCGCACCTGGTGCTCGGCGTCGCGCTGCTGCGGCTGTTCGCGCTGGTGGGCGGCACCGGCAGCTTCGGCTGGCTGGTGATGGCGCATGCGCTGATCGTCACGCCCTACACGCTGCGGCTGGTGGTGGCGGCACTGGTGGGCTTCGACCGCAGCGCCGAGCAGGCCGCGCTCTCGCTGGGCGCGAGCCAGGCCACGGTGTTCCGCCGCATCACGCTGCCGATGATCCTGCCGGGCGTCACCGGCGGCTGGATGCTGGCCTTCATCAACAGCTTCGACGAAGTGACGATGTCGATCTTCGTCACCTCGCCGAGCACGGTGACGCTGCCGGTGCGCATGTACATGTACGCCACCGAGTCGATCGACCCGCTGATGGCCGCGGTGTCGGCACTGATGGTGGCGGTGACGGCCGTCGCGATGGTGGTGCTCGACCGGCTCTATGGCCTGGACCGCGTGCTGGTGGGGCGCAAGTAGATGGCGACCCATGCATTGCTGCACCGCGTGGCCGAGACCGGCCGCGCCACGGTGTCCTTCACGCTCGACGGCGCGCCCGCCTCGGCGCTGGCCGGCGACACGGTGCTGACCGCCGTGCTCACGCAGGCCGCCCAGCTGCGCCGCAACGAATTCAGCGACGCGCCGCGCGCGGGCTTCTGCATGATGGGCGCCTGCCAGGACTGCTGGATCGCGACCGCCGAGGGCGAGCGGCTGCGCGCCTGCTCCACCTTCATCGCGCCGGGCATGGCGCTGCTCACCGGGCGGGGCGAGGCATGACGACGACGGCACTTCCTCCCGTGATCGTCGGCGCCGGGCCGGCCGGCGTGCGCGCGGCGCAGGCGCTGGTCGCGCATGGCCTGCGCCCGGTCGTCATCGACGAGGCCGCGCGCGCCGGCGGACAGATCTACCGCCGCCCGCCCGCCAACTTCGTCGAACGCGCGGCGGCCACGCTCTACGGCTTCGAGGCCGCGCGTGCGAACGCGGTGCACGCGGCCTTCGACGGCCTGCGCGAACGCATCGACTACCGGCCCGACAGCCTGGTGTGGAACGCGCAAGGCGGCGTGCTCGACGTGCTGCACGGCCCGACGCGCAGCACCGCGCGCCTGCCGCACGGCCCGCTGATCGTGGCCACCGGCGCCACCGACCGCGTGCTGCCGCTGCCGGGCTGGACCCTGCCCGGCGTCTACACGCTCGGCGGCGCGCAGGTGGCGCTCAAGTTCCAGGGCTGTGCCATCGGGCAGCGCGTGGTGCTCATGGGCACGGGGCCGCTGCTCTATCTGGTGGCCTACCAGTATGCGAAGGCCGGCGCGCGGGTCGCGGCCGTGCTCGACACCGCGCGCCTCGCGGACCAGCTCGCGGCCACGCCCGCGATGCTGCGGCAGCCCGCGGTGTTCGCGAAGGGCGTCTACTTCGTCGCCTGGCTGCGCGCGCATGGCGTGCCGCTGCATGGCGGCGTGCGGCCGCTGCGCGTGCTCGGCGACGATGCCTCGAGCCGCGTCACCGGTGTTGCCTGGCACGACGGCCGCGAGGAACGCCGCATCGATTGCGATGCCGTCGGCTTCGGCTACGCGCTGCGGTCCGAGACCCAGCTGGCCGACCTGCTCGGCTGCCGCTTCGAATTCGCGCCGATGCATCGCGCCCATCTTCCCGTGCGCGACGCGGCGGGCCGCTCGAGCGTGGCGGGCGTCTACCTCGCGGGCGATGGCGCCGGCATCATGGGCGCCGATGCGGCCGAGTGGGCCGGCGAGCGCGCGGCGCTCGCGCTGCTCGCGGACCAGGGCGTGGCCGTCGATGGCGCGCGCGCCGCACTGCTCGAACGCAAGCTCGACCAGCTGACGGGCTTTCGCCGCGGACTCGAACGCGCGTTTCCGCTGCCGCGGGACTGGGCCGCCAACGCACCCGACGAGCTCGTCGTCTGCCGCTGCGAGAACGTCACGGCCGGCACGCTGCGCCAGACCGTCGCGGTCAACGGCGCCGACGAACTCAACCGCCTCAAGGCGCTGTCGCGCGTGGGCATGGGCCGCTGCCAGGGCCGCATGTGCGGCGTGGCCGCGGCCGAGATCCTCGCGCATGCAACCGGCCAGCCGCTCGCGCAGGTGGGCAGGCTGCGCGGTCAGGCGCCGGTCAAGCCGATACCGATCCGGCTCGTCACGCAGGCCCCCGCCGAGGGAGCGCGCGCATGAGCACCACCCGTACCCTGCGCTGCGACGTGGCGATCGTCGGCGGCGGCATCGTGGGTTCGTCGGCGGCGCTCGCGCTGCGGCGCATGGGCCTGGGCGTGGTGCTGCTCGAGCGCGACCTCTGCGGCTCGCGCTCCAGCGGCGTCAACTACGGCGGCGTGCGGCGCCAGGGCCGGCCCTTGAGCCAGCTGCCGCTGGCGCAGCGCGCGCACCGCATCTGGGGCCGTCTCGGCGAACTGATCGGCACCGAGGGCGAGTACCAGCGCTCGGGCCATTTCAAGATCGGCCGCAGCGAGGACGACATGGCCGCGCTCGAACGCTACCGCGCGAGCGTGCGCGACGCCGGCTTCGACCTCGGGCTCGAGCTGGTGACGGGCACGCGGCTGCGCGAGCGCTGCCCCTGGCTCGGCGCGCGCGCGCTCGGCGGCTCGCTGTGCATCGAGGACGGGCAGGCCAATCCGCGGCTGGTGTCGCCGGCCTTCGCGCTCGCGGCACGCCAGGCGGGTGCGCAAGTGCTCGAGCGCCACCGCGTCGACGAGGTCGCGCACGACGGCACGCTGTTCCGGCTGTGCGCCACCCATGCCGAGGGCACGCTCGAGGTGCGCTCGCCGGTGCTGCTGAACTGCGCGGGCGCCTGGTCGGGCCCGATCGCCACCCACTTCGGCGAGGCCGTGCCGCTGCAGTCGGGCCATCCCGCGATGGCCGTGACCGAGCCCCTGCCCTTCTTCATGGACTGGAGCCTCGGCGTCGAGGGCGGCGGCATCTACTGCCGCCAGGTCGCGCGCGGCAACCTCGTGCTCGGCGGCGGTGCCGGCATCGGGCTCGATGCCGAGCGCGCGCGTTCCGAGCGCGACGCGATCGCCACGCTGTCGACGCAGGCGATCGAGCTCTTGCCGCGGCTCGCGCATGCGCACTTCATCCGCACCTGGAGCGGCACCGAGGGCTACCTGCCCGACCGGCAGCCGGTGCTGGGGCCGAGCCGCACCACGCCCGGCCTGTTCCACGGCTTCGGCTTCGCGGGCGCGGGCTTCCAGATCGGCCCGGCCGCGGGCGAGGTGCTGGCCGAGCTGGCGCGCGACGGCCGCAGCACCACGCCGATCGAGGCCTTCGCGATCGAGCGCTTCCTTCCCGACACACGGGCCGAGCGGCCCGCCGAGGCCACCGCATCGGCCTCGCACTGAACACGACCAGAGCAACCCACCGCAACCGCAGATCCACCCTCGACACCGAACGGAGAGTCCCACCATGGCACGACGCGAACGCACTTCCTTTTTCCTCACCTTCGCCGCCACCGCGGCGGCCGCCCTCGCGGGCTTCGGCGGCGCGGCCCACGCGCAGACGAAGACGCTCTACATCGGCATGAACGGCGGCACGATGGAGAAGGCGTACACGCAGTACGTCTTCCCGGCCTTCGAGAAGCTCTACGGCGCGAAGGTGGTGGTGGTTCCCGGCACCTCCTCCGACATCCTCGCCAAGGCGCAGGCCAACAAGGACCGGCCGCAGATGCACGTGATGTTCCTCGACGACGGCATCATGGTGCGCGCCATCGGCATGGGCCTGTGCCAGAAGCAGAAGCCCAATCCCTCGCTGGCCGAGATCTACCCGGCCGCGCGCTTCAAGGACGACATGGCCAGCGGCGTGAGCCTGGGCATGACCGGCCTGGCCTACAACGCGAAGATGTTCAAGGAGAAGGGCTGGGCCGCGCCCACCTCGTGGATGGACCTGGCCGATCCGAAGTTCAAGGGCAAGGTGGTGTTCCAGTCGATGTCGTCCTCGTCCTTCGGGCTGCACGGCTTCCTGATGTTCAACCGCATCCAGGGCGGCAACGACAGGAACGTGGAACCCGGCTTCAAGGCCTGGCCCACCACCATCGGCCCCAACGTGCTCGAGTACATCCCGAGCTCGGCCAAGCTCTCGGAGATGGTGCAGACCGGCGAGGCCGCGATCTTCCCGCTCACGCCGACGGCCGTGGCCGCGCTCAAGGTCAAGGGCATCCCGGTGGAATACGCGCCGCCCAAGGAGGGCGCGGTGGTGCTGATGGTGGGCCAGTGCGTGATCGCCAACAACAGCGAGCCCGAGCTGTCGCAGAAGCTCGCCGAGTTCCTGCTGAGCCCGCTGGCGCAGGCCAACGTGCTGCAGTACGGCGCGCAGATCCCGACCAATCCCAAGGCCCCGGCCGTGGGCGAGGGCGCGACGCAGGTGGCCGAGATCAACCAGTGGATGAAGAGTGCCATCACCATCGACTGGGAGAGCATCAACGCCAACCGGCCGGCCTGGAACGCGCGCTGGAACAAGACGATCGAGAAGTGACCGGCGCTTTTCGGTGAAGTGGCTCAGCGCGTGCGGCGCAGCAGCACCGGCAGGCACAGCAGGTAGAGCGAGGCACCCGCGAGCCACACGATGCCCGGAAAGCGCGCGCGGAACGCGAAGTACAGCGGGCTGATCAAGAGCGGCCCGAACACCGCGGCCAGGCTGGTGATGCTCGCGAGCACGCCCTGCAGCCGACCCTGCTGCGCCTCGCCCACGCGCGCCGACAGCGTGGCCTGCAGCGCGGGCGCGCAGACGCCGCCCATGCACAGCAGCGGCAGCAGCGCGATGGCCATCCAGCCCTGGGAGGCGAAGGCGATCAGCGCATAGCCGGTGCCGTCGGCGATGGTGCCGACGGCGATCGCCGCGCGCTCGCCCCAGCGCTCGACCAGCGGGCCGGCCGCGAAGCCCTGCACCAGCGCATGGAGCAGGCCGAAGACCGCGAGCGAGAAGCCGACCATGGTGCCGTTCCAGGCATAGCGGTCCTGGCCGTAGAGCACCCAGGTGGTGCCCGCGACCTCGCCCACCAGCACCAGCAGCAGGAACACGCCGAGCAGCGGCAGCAGCGCCGGAAAGCTCGTGGCCCAGCGCAGCGGCGCGAGCGGATGCAGCACGCCGCGGTCGAAGGGCTGCGCGGCGAGCGCCGGCGGCCGCGATTCGCGCAGCACCAGCAGGCCGACCAGGAAGGTCAGGCCGTTGAGCGCGGCCGCCGCGAGGAAGGGCAGGCGCACGCCGTGGTCGCCGAGCACGCCGCCGAGCGCCGGCCCGGCGATGAAGCCCAGCCCGAAGCAGGCGCCCATGCGGCCGAACCAGCGCGCGCGCTGGTGCTCGGGCGTGAGGTCGGCGATGGCGGCCGAGGCCACGGCCATGCTCGCGCCGGTCATGCCGGCGATCGCGCGGCCCACGAACAGCAGCCACAGCGAGGGCGCGAAGGCCATGAACAGCGCGTCGATCGCGGCGCCCAGCACCGAGATCAGCAGCACCGGCCGGCGGCCGAAGCGGTCGCTGAGCGCGCCGAGCACGGGCGCGCAGAGGAACTGCATCAGCGCGTAGAGCGAGAGGAAGGCGCCGAAGTGCCAGCCGAGCTCGCCGCCGTGGCCGACCTCGCGCAGCAGGCTCGGCACGATCGGCATGACCAGGCTGATGCCGATGGCGTCGAGCGTGACGATCGCCAGGATCACCGCCTGCGCGTGGCGGCCTCCGGCGAATGGGATGGAAGTGGAGGACATGTTGGAATTTATCGTTGATAAGGAATTATCAGCGATAAATTTTGGGCTGTGAAGTACCCTCCCGGATCGACACCCGGCAAGCACATCTGAATGAAACTGGACCGCGAAGCGATCCTCGAGGCGGCACTCTCGCTGCTCGACGAGGTCGGCATGGACAAGCTCAGCACCCGGCTGCTGGCCGAGAGGCTGGGCG
>JAESGW010000400.1_pt1 | contig 48516 bp, 32 predicted proteins | sample 9269791 | NCBI WGS metagenome assembly JAESGW01 (sample SAMN16773120, study PRJNA677053) | algae metagenome | isolation source: Aphanocapsa lilacina HA4352-LM1 and co-occurring heterotrophs from near cave... | place: USA: Maniniholo cave, near Haena, Kauai, HI | collected 2009-07-28
GTCGCGGGCCATCACACGACCTCCCGCAGCACGCCGTTATGTTGCGTAGAAATTGCCAATCGGCTGCGGGACAGCGCCTCCGCGTCGGGCCGCAACATAATCTTCGCCGCAACATAGTCGGTCCACTTGCCGGCGGCGCCCTTGCCGGATTCAGGACCGCTGAGGCGCACGAACATCGAGCGCCCCGGGGTGTTCTTCACATCGCCAACCATCCAGTACCGGCCTTCACGGCGGCCGCTGGAGAGATAGTGTCGGCACACCGCCTCGGCCTCACGCGCGAGGCGGCGCGCCAGTTCGCCCGCATATCCCGGCATGGTCATGCCGCCCGCTCGGCAATGCGCGAGACCGGATAGCGGTCAAGCACTCTGGTCAGAACATCAATGCCCGTCGCACCGATCGGCACGAACATGCGCAGCTTCCACGAGATAATCTCGTGGAACAATCCATAGGCGGAGAGCCGCTCGCGCATGGCATCGGTGAAGCCGGTCAGTTCGATTCGGTTGGCGCCCATGACGCGGACACGGCGAAGCTGAAGACCTTCGGCAAGGTCGAGGATGGTCTTGCCGTCGAGCAGTGCCGAATGCGCTGCATCGGGCGTGAGCGCCGAGACGCCGATCGCGGTCGCACTGGCAGCCCAGGCCGGCGAGACCTTGCGGCCGATGATCCGCTCGCCGTCATCGGTCTGGAGACGATAGACCCGCGTGGACTCGTTCGGCAGGCGCTTCCAGATCGGCAGCAACAAACCTGCAACGATGTGGATCTCGCTATCGGTGAACGCCGGCACATCGGCCAACTCAGCCGACCAGTCCCGCGCGAAGGTGTTGCGGTCGGCCTCCTTCCAATGCGTCTGCGGCATCACGGCGAGCGGCATCACCGGATGCTCCATCGGCCGGATCAACCGGACACGGCGTTCGACCTGACCGTCGTCGAGCATCACGCTGCGGGCCGGCACCTGCACAGCCGCACGCCCGGACTGCGTGTTGACAAGCAGCATGGCGCGCGAATCGGAGAGATAGGCAAGCGAGTCATCGAGCGTGATCGGACGGTTGCGCTCGCGCTGCGTGATCGTCAGCAGTCGTGTCTCGGCCGCCGTGCCGGGATGCGTGTAGATGGTCTGCCGGGACGTGACGATGAAGCTTTCGGCCGTCAGCGTTTCCAAACCGACGTCGTAGGTGCCAGATGCGATCGCGCCCTCGATCCGTGCGGTCAGCAATTGCTCGAAGGCGACGAACAGGATGTTCTGCAGGTCGATGGTCAGCGCCAATAGACGGTTGAGGAACGTCGTGATCGGCGGGAGTTCGTCCTTGATGCCGTTCGCGTCGGTCAGCTTCAGCCCGATCGTGTCCTCAAAGGTCTGAAGCGAGCAGCTTTCGACCTTGCCCATCACCAGGAGGAGATAGAGCTGGCGCAGCGCATCGCGGGCGTAGTGGCTTTCGAGATTGTCCTCGGCGCGGAACAGACCCTGGCCGCCGGTCTGGCGCTGGCCCTTGGTGATCGCGCCCAGCGTGTCGAGACGTCGCGCTATGGTCGAGAGGAAGCGCTTCTCCGCTTTGACATTCGTGGCGATCGGGCGGAACAGCGGCGGCTGCGCTTGGTTCGTCCGGTTGGTGCGGCCAAGGCCCTGGATGGCGGCGTCAGCCTTCCACCCGGCCTCCAATAGATAATGTATCCGCAGCCGCCGGTTCCGCGCGGAGAGCTCGGCGTGGTAGCTGCGGCCTGTGCCGCCAGCTTCCGAGAACGCCAGGATGCGCTTGACGTCATCCATGAACGCTTGCGTCTCAGCGAGGTTGGCGGAGCCGGCCCGGTTCTCGACGACAAGGCGGTCGATCCCGTCCGATCCGGTCTTGCGGACGATCCGGCGAGACCGGCCCGTGACCTCGGCCACCATGTCGGCGCCGAAGCGCTGCACGATCTGGTCGAGTGCGCCGTGTACGGGCGGCAATGAGGCGAGCTTCTCGATCAGCCGATCGCGCCGGCCGACCGCGTCCCGGCACTGGACGGGCTGGCCGTCGCGATAGACCGGGCGCGACGACAGGTTGCCCTCGCTGTCCTCGAACGGCTCATAGAGCTGGGTCGGGAAGCTGTGCGCGAGATAGTCGAGCACGTATTCGCGCGGCGTGATGTCGACCTGAATGTCGCCCCATTCCTCGGTCGGGATTTCAGAGAGCCGTCGTTCCATCAGCGCCTCGCCGGTCGAGACGATCTGAATGACGGCGGCATGGCCTGCCTTCAGGTCGCGCTCGACGGAGGCGATCAGCGTCGGCGTCTTCATCGCGGTAATGAGATGGTTGAAGAAGCGCTGCTTGGCGCTCTCGAAGGCCGAGCGTGCCGCAGACTTCGCCTGCGCGTTCAGCGTGCCGGTGGCGCCGGTGACGTTCGCCGCCCGCATCGCGGCGTCGAGATTGTTGTGAATGATCGAGAACGCGCCGGCATATTCGTCGTAGATTCGGATCTGCTCGTCCGTCAGCCTGTGCTCGACCAGCTCGTACTCGACACCTTCATAGGAGAGCGAGCGTGCCGCGTAGAGGCCGAGCGCCTTGAGGTCGCGCGCCAGCACCTCCATCGCAGCGACGCCGCCCGCCTCGATCGCCTCGACGAACTCCGCGCGCGTGGCGAACGGGAAGTCCTCCCCGCCCCATAGGCCGAGGCGCTGTGCATAGGCGAGATTGTGGACCGTGGTCGCTCCGGTCGCGGACACGTACAGCACGCGCGCGTTCGGCAACGCGTGCTGCAATCGCAACCCGGCGCGGCCCTGCTGCGAAGCAGCAACATCGCCGCGCTCGCCCTTGCCACCCGCAGCGTTCTGCATGGCGTGCGATTCGTCGAACACGACGACGCCGTCGAAGTTTTCGCCCAGCCAGTCGACGATCTGCTGCACGCGCGATGCCTTCACATCCTGGTCTTGGGTTCCCTGGCGCGCGTCCGACCGCAGCGTCGCGTAGGTGGTGAACAGGATTCCCTCGCTGAGGTGGATCGGTATGCCCTGCCGGAAGCGCGCGAGCGGCGTGATCAGCAGCCGCTCCATGCCGAGCGCCGACCAGTCGCGCTGCGCGTCCTCGATCAGCTTGTCGGACTTGCTGATCCAGAGCGCGCGGCGGCGGCCCTTCAGCCAGTTATCGAGGAGGACGCCAGCGACCTGGCGGCCCTTGCCGGCGCCGGTGCCGTCGCCGAGGAACCAGCCACGCCGGAATCGCACGGCGCCTTCGGTATCGTCGCGCGCCGCAGTGACGAGATCAAAGGTCTCATCGACGGTCCAGGAGCCGGCGAGAAAGTCCGCATGTGCCTCGCCGGCATAGATGACGGATTCGAGCTGGGCGTCCGAGAGCAGGCCATCGGTGACGACGTTCGCCGGCAGATGCGGGCGATAGGTCGGCACGGGAGGCGCGACCGACGCCATCGCGGTCGATTGGACGAGCTTGGTCGGATGCGCCTGCGCGCCGGGAATACGGATCGACTGGAGCGCGTAGTCCTCATAAAGCGCATCCGTGATCTTACGGCTTTCCGTGGGCGTCCATGCGGCCGGCTCGTAGGCGAGTTCGATCGCCTCGGGAGTTGTCGTCGTTGTGGCAGGCGAAGACGCGCGTTGCGCGAGATAGGCGCGGACGGTCCGTGGGGCTGCCGGCCGCGCGAGCGTCGGCGCGGAGACGGTGGCTGCGATCGGCAGGCGTGGCGGCACGCGCTCGACAATCCAGCCAAGCAACGTGAAAACATCCGGCGCAACGCCCGGCGATGGCGGGAAAGCCGCTGCATCGTCCGCGGGCAGCCGATCAATCACGGTCAGGCGGGTGTCGATCGTCGTGCCATGCTTGGCGTAGACGGCGCCGTCGATTGCGGCCGAGAAGACGAGGCGGCCGCGCGCCTGCAATCGCGCGAAGGCATCCGTCCAGGCCGGATTGTCAGGGGCAAAGCTCGCGCCGCTGATCGCAACCAGGCGCCCGCCGTCGGGCAGCCGCGCGAGTGCCGATGCGACATGCCGCAAGGCAGCGTCCGCCATGCGACGATCGACATGCGCAATCGCCGAGAACGGCGGGTTCATCAGCACGACACTCGGGACGATGCCGGGATCGAGGTGATCGTCGATGTTCGCCGCATCGAACCGGGTCGCCGGGATGCCGGAGAACAAGCGATCGAGGATGCCGGCGCGCGTGTCGGAAAGTTCGTTGAGAACGAGCGAACCGCCGGCGAGTTCGGCGAGGATCGCGAGCAGGCCGGTGCCGGCGGACGGCTCCAGTACGACGTCGGCCGGCGTGATCGCGGCGGCGACGCTGGCGGCAAAGCCCAGGGCAATCGGCGTCGAGAACTGCTGAAGCGCTTCGCTTTCTTCGGTGCGGCGCGTGTGGGTGGAAAGCAGGCTCGCGACCTTGGCCAGCATCGGCAGCATGGTGGCAGGCGAAGCCGCCTTGGCCCGCATCGCAGGTCCAAACTTGCGCATGAACAGGACGGTCGCCGCCTCGCAGGCGTCGTAGGCCGCCTTCCAGTCCCATGCGCCGTCGGCATCGGAAGCGCCGAATGCGGTTTCCATCGCGGCCCTCAACATCGGCGCGTCGATGCGGCGCCCGCGTTCGAGGTGAGGAAGGAGAAGACGCGCGGCCGCGACGATGGAGGACGCCGGATCGGCGGTGGCCGAAACAGGCGCAGCCGCAGTGGCAACCGCGGAAACGGACGGATGGGACATGGAGGAAGCCTCGTGAGAGCGGGGACGGATCGGCCGCCCGGACGCTCTCTCGATCCGCGGCGGCTCAAACCCGTCCCGGCCCGCCTCTTCCTCTAGCCGCACATGAACGATGGGCCCGGCGCGGATGCGCCGGGCCCATCGAATGCGATTCTCGACCTCGAACCGGGACGGCCGGAGCCGCCCTGCCAGGTGACGTCATTCGGCAGCGACGACGTGTGGTTCTTCGTCTTCGCTGACCTCGCCCACTTCATCCTCGTCATCGGCGAGGAATTCGGGGAGTGGCTCGCCCGCAGCATCGGGTTCGCCCGATGCTGAAGCAACCTCGGCGAGACGCAGTGCTTCGGGCAGCCAACCGGTGCCGTCGAGAAGCCGCTCCGCCTCCTTCGCCATCTCGTTCTTCTTGAGGTGGTCGATGAGTTGCACCGATGGCACGCCCTTCGCCTCGCGCACCGCTTCGAGGATGTGGCTCTTGGTGACGCGGCCGAGATAGTTGTCGACGGTCGGGCGCCACCCGGCCTCCACCATATCGAGATTGACCGCGCGTGCGAGGCGATCGGCCTGACCGATTCTACGGCGAAGGCCGGGGGACGACACGCCGGTGCCGCCGTAGCGATCCACCTTCTCGAACAGTGCGTTCACGCCGAACGACACGCAATGCGCCAGCAGCGCCGAGCGGCTGGCATCGTCGAGGGCGGCAAGCCAGTCCCACAACGCAACTTCGTCGTTCGGCATCTCGGTCGCCCAAGCTTTGTTCCGTTCATCGATGGCTTTCGCCGATGGGGAGTCCTTCAGGTCGGATGCCTGCGCGGCAAAGTGGACCTGCCGGACTGACACCTGCAGACAGCCGTTCGGCATCTCGCGCTGGAAGGTGTCGAGGCAGAGCTTATGCAGGAGCGCCGTCATCGCGACCTGGGGATTGGTCGCTACGGCGTCGCGCAGTGCGAGCGTGCGATGGGCCGTCAACTCCATCACGAGGCGGTCGGGCAACGGCTTGATGCCGTCTTCTTCGTCGTCCGCCTCAGGCTGGCCGCCGACCGTGATGACCGTCCGCCGCACCGATGATGTGTCGGGGGCGGCTCCGTCTGTGTCAGAAGAGTCGGTAGCGTCTGCACCCTCAACCGGCGTCTCGTCCTCCGGCCGTACGAAGCCTCGCTCGATCAGCAGGCTGCCGTCGCTGTCGATACTCACGAAGGCGCCGGCGCGGGCAATATCGGCGAGATCCAAGATATGCGGCCGGTTGTCGAAAGCGGACATCGCCCTTTCGATCTCGCCGAGGCGGACGTCGACCTCATCGGGAAGTTCGTCGGCGTCCTGATACTCGGCTTCGAGCTTCGCGTGCTCGGCTTGGAGGGCCTCGATCGTCGCCTGCTCGTCGGTCGTGATGTCCGCAGGCGTCCCGTCAAGCTGACGGAGGCCGTCGTCATGGCCGTAGGGAAAGCTGATCGCGACCTCGATCCATTTCCAGCCCTCGGCAGCAATGGTCTCGGCCTCGGCCTTCAACTTCTCGGTGACGAGACGTTCGAGCAGTGGCACGTCCTGCAACCAGCCGCCATCGTCGCGCTCGAACAGATCGCGCAAAACACCGCCGCCGACGGCTTCATAAGCCGCGATGCCGACGAACTGCGCCCGCTTGTCCGACGCACGCACCGTATCCTCGGTGAGCATGCGCCGGATCTGGTAGGGTTCGCCGTAGCCAGAGCGGCTGACATTTTCCCAGACCTGTTCCTGGCGCGCGTGATCGCCCGTCACGGAAAAGGCCATGAGTTGTTCGAGTGTCATGCCGTCCTCGGCATAGACCTCGTGCAGCGTCGGTGAGACGGACGCCAAGCGCAGGCGCTGCTTCACGATTGCCGGCGTCACGAAATGCCGCGCGGCAACGTCGTCCTCGCTCATGCCGAGGTTGCGCAGGGTCTGGAAGGCGCGGAACTGGTCGAGCGGGTGCAGGCCGACTCGTTCATCGTTTTCCGCGATCGAATCGTCCTCGGCGATGCCGCCCTCGCGGACCACGCAGGGGACGGGTTGCGTCTTGGCCATGCGCTTCTGCTTCACCAGCAACTCCAGGGCGCGGTAGCGGCGCCCACCGGCCGGCACTTCGAACATGCCAGACTCGTTGCCGTCGGCATCGTGAACCACGCGCACGTTGAGGCTCTGGAGCAACGTGCGCTGCGCGATGCTCTCGGCCAGTTGCTCAATCGAGACGCCGGCCTGCACGCGACGCACGTTCGACTGGCTGAGCACCAGCTTGTTGAAAGGAATGTCGCGCGACGGCGACAGCTTGATCTTCTGAACGGCCTTTGCCATGTCAGTTCTCCGCGACGGGCGGTCGAAAGCCTCTCTCTCGACCTCCAACCCGTCGCGAAACCCGGCCCGGCCCTCTCACTCTCTGGCGGCGGACAACGCACGCGCATCACGCGGCCTCCTGATCTCCGCCGGCGGCATCAACGGAGGTGCTCGCGACAGGTTCGGGACGGAAGCTGAGCAGCCATTCGGCCGCTTTGCTGGCTTGCGACGCGGCGCGGACGATGGCGCGATTGTCCTCACGCAGGACATCCAGCCATGAACCGATGTAGTCGGCGTGCCGCACCGTTGGCACGATGCCGAGGGACGCACACGAGAACGCGGCGCACAGTTCTGCGATCAGTTCTTCGAAGGCGTATTTCTTCGAGCCGTACGAGCCGGACAGATCACGGTTGAGGCGTGAGCGATGTCCGCTGGCATGACCCAGTTCATGTAGCGCCGTGCGGTGCCAGTTAATCGGCTCGAAATACGCGGCGGGCGGCGGCACCTGAACATAGTCTTCCGACGGGATGTAGAAGGCACGGTTGCCGCCAATGCGGAAATCGATGGCGGTGGCCTTGATCAGCGCTTCGACCTGCGGCTCGATCATACCGGGTGGCGGTGGCGGCGCGGCCGTCGCGATCTCCGCCGGCAGATCCTCGCACTGGTCGGTGTTGAAGACGGTGAAGCGCTTTAGGAACGGAATGGCTTGAGCATCCTCGCCCGTTTCCGCCGCACGGCGCTTCTCGTCGTTCGGGATGAAGCGATCGGCATAGACGACGGTGGTGCCATGCTCGCCTTTGCGGACGTGGCCGCCGAGCGAGAGCGCTTGGCGGAATGTCAGCCAGCTTTGACCGGTGAATCCGTGCTCGATCACCGCTCCCCAGAGAATGAGGACGTTCACGCCGCTGTATTGCCGACTCGTCGAGGCGTTTTTCGGCATGGCGAGCGGCGCTTTCGCTGCCGCCGTCCCCCAGGGCTGAGCCCAGGGCACGCGGCCGGCCTCCAGTTCAGCGATGATCTTGTCGGTGATTTCGTCATAGAGGTTCGCCCGGCTCTCGCCGGCGCGCGTCCGAACAGCGTGTCTCGACATCGCAGGTCTCCGCGACGGGCGTCGCGAGCCTCTCTCGCGGCTTCCAACCCGTCACGGCGAACCCGGCTGGCTCTCTCACTCTCCTGCAGCGCTCCCACAGCGGGATTCGCGAGGATGGAACGATCCCACGAGCACCGCGTCAGGGATGGAAGCCCGGAGGGTGAAGACGCGGCGCAGCCGGGCTTCAGCGAAGCCGACAGCCCGGTCCCGAAGGGAGACGCCCATCCGGCTCTCGTGCTGGCGCAATCGGCGCCCTACATGTCTGCTTATGTGCAACGACTATGAACAGCATCTCCGGTGGGCCGAATACTGCAAGATGATGCAGGACCTGGAGCTTGGGATTCCGACGCACCAAAGCGAGCTCGACCTGCCGACGTCAGACGACATCAAGATCAATGATGTGGGGCCGATCATGCGTGCCTCGGGCAATGGCATCGAACTCGTGCCGATGAAGTTCAGCTTTCCGCCATCCGGCCGAGGCGGTCCGGTATTTAATTTCCGCTCCGAAGGCCGTCGCTTCGACAAGAGTAATCGCTGCATCATCCCGGCGAGTGCGTTCTTCGAGTTCACAGGCAAGAAGTACCCGAAGGCGAAGCATCGATTCGCGCTGAGAGCCATACCGGTCACGGCAATCGCCGGCATCTGGCGTGAGGGCCAGGGCAATCATCCCCCATCCTTCTCGATGTTGACGACCGCGCCGGGAGAGGACGTGGCGCCCTATCACGACCGGCAGGTTGTGGTGCTGCGGCCGGAAGATTGGGCTGCATGGATCTATTTGACGAAGCCGGAGCGCGAACTTCTGCGCCCGTCACTAGGGGGCACTTTGGATGTGACGTTGGCGCGCGCCGGCAGTGATTGAGGCACCGAACTGTTGTGTGATGCGGTGAGGGCGTGAAGGGCACTACCCTTGGCAGCACGCCGGTTCCGCGTTCCCAACCGCGCCGCGTGCCGGATGGAAGCGCAGACGATTACAGTTCCTTTTCGGCGAGTTCGCGGAATTCATCGGGAACGGACCGGGAGATTTCAAGAACGGCCGATCCATAGCCGACCGCCTGCCACCCGAACCGCTCGCGGATTTTGTCGATCGCCTTGTCCGCGGTCCAGCGTGCCATCCCACGCTTCGTTCCGGGGCGGCGGTGGTCGTCGGCGAGACCGAGAGCAAGGTCGAGTTGCATCGTCGCTTGCTTATCAAGATGTGACACGGAGATCGCCAGGAGCGAGATGAACTTCTCCCGCGGGTGATCGGCGAGCGCGTGCCCGACCAGTTCTTCGGCGACGTCCGCAAGCATCGTGGTCGCCGAGATCGGCGCGTCGAGCGTGATCGAGCGGGTGACGGCATGGAGATCGGCAAACCGAACGCGGACGGTGATGGTCCGACCGGCCAGCGACTTTGCACGCAGGCGACTCGCGACCCTGTCGGCCAGATGAAGCAGTGTGGGCCGAACGATCCGTTCGTCGGTCCGCCTTCTGCCGAGCGCAGACTGCGCTCCTGCCGAACGCGCGCGATGGTGCGTCCTGATTTCCCGCGGATCGCGGTTCCATGCGAGCGCCGCGAGTTTGTCACCAGCCGCGGGGCCGAGCAGGCGCTCGAGCGACCGCGCAGACGTATTCGCCAGTTGCCCGATGGTGAAGATTCCTTGCTCGGTCAGTTTCGCTTTGGTGACGGGTCCGACGCCCCATATCAGCTCGACGGGCAGCTCATGGAGGAAGTCGAGTTCGCTCTGCGGATCGACGACGACGAGGCCGTCCGGCTTGGCGACCTGGGACGCGATCTTCGCCAGATGCTTGGTGCGCGCCACGCCGACGGAGATCGGAAGACCAAGCTCCGCCCGCACGCGGCGGCGGATCGCGGTCGCGATCTCGGCCGGCGAGCCGAAGAGATGCGTGCAGCCTGCGACATCGGCAAATGCCTCGTCGATTGAAATGCGTTCGACCAGGGGCGTGAAATCGCCCAGCACCTTGATAGCGGCGTCACCCAGCCGCTGATATTCCTTGAAGTTGCCGCCCACGAAAATCAATTGCGGACAGAGTTCTCGCGCCCGCCGACCGGGCATTCCGCCGCGTACGCCGAAGGCTTTTGCTTCATAGGATGCGGCCAGTACCACGCCGCCGCCGACGGCGATCGGCTTGCCGCGCAGACGCGGATTGAGCAACTGCTCGACCGATGCGTAGAACGCATCGAGGTCCGCGTGAAGAATCGTGGCGTGTGTCTCCATCGCTCTACCGGAAATCCCGCGTCTTCACCTTGATCTGGTCGATATGGCCATACGGATCGACAATGTTACGCGGCTTCGGTCCCTTCGGTAGGCCACGCGGATCAAGGCCAGGACTGCCGTGATGGAATTCGTCGCCACGCCCGTGCGGCAGCGGGAAGGATGCGTCGCGCTCGCCGACGCTGGCCAGATTCGCGGACAGGTCCGTGAGGCGATGGGCGACGAGATGCACGACTTCGCCTTCGCGCTGGATGCGGCCGTAGACGCCGATCATGCCGGCTGAGAGGACGATGCGGCGATATTTTTCGAACACCTTGAGCCAGACGACCAGGTTGGCGATGCCGGTTTCGTCCTCGAGCGTGATGAACATCACGCCCTTGGCGGAGCCGGGTCGCTGGCGGACGAGCACGAGGCCGGCCGCCTCAAGCCAGCGGCCGTCGCGGGCGGCCATCGCCTCGGCACAGGTGACGATCCGCCGCGCGCGCATCTCCTCACGCAGGAATGACAGCGGGTGATTGCGCAGCGTCAGTCCGACATGGCCGTAATCCTCGACGACCTCGCCGCCGACGGTCATGGGCTTGAGTGAAACGGAGGGCTCGCGAATCTCGGGAAAGGCTTCCGTCTCACGCGCCGCAGCCGCCGCGAACAGCGGCAAAGGCTCATCGCGCAATGCCTTGATCGCCCATAGCGCCTCGCGGCGCGCGAGGTGCAGCGATGATCGAAACGCGTCGGCATCGGCCAACTCAACGAGTGCTGCGGACGGCACGCCGGCGCAGCGCCAGAGATCGTCGACGGAGAGAAACCGTTGATCGGCGCGCGCCGCAAGGATACGCGCGCCGTCGGCGTTGGCGAGACCGCGCACCATGCGCAGGCCGAGACGGACGGCGAAGCGATCTTCGACGTCGGTCGGCTCCAGCGTGCAATCCCAACGCGACGCGTTGACGCAGACTGGCCGCACCTCAACGCCGTGGTCGCGCGCGTCGCGCACGATCTGCGCCGGCGCATAGAAACCCATCGGTTGCGCGTTGAGCAGCGCTGCGCAGAACACATCCGGATGCCAGCACTTCATCCAGGATGAGGCATAGGCGATCAGTGCAAAAGAGGCGGCGTGGCTTTCCGGAAAGCCGTAACTGCCGAAACCCTCCAACTGCCTGAACGTCTTCTCTGCAAACTCCTGCTCGTAACCATTGGCCACCATGCCGGCGATCAGCTTGGCGCCGAATTTCGAGACCCCGCCAGTGTGCTTGAAGGTCGCCATCGCGCGGCGGAGTTGGTCGGCCTCGCCCGGCGTGAAGCCGGCGCATTCGATCGCCACCCGCATCGCCTGTTCCTGGAATAGCGGCACGCCCAAGGTCTTGCCGAGAACTTTTTCCAGTTCCGGCTTGGGATAGACCACATCTTCTTTCCCCTCGCGGCGCCGCAAGTACGGATGCACCATGTCGCCCTGGATCGGACCGGGCCGCACGATCGCGACCTCGATGACGAGATCGTAGAAGGTGCGCGGCTTAATCCGCGGCAGCATCGACATCTGCGCACGGGACTCGATCTGGAACGTGCCGAGAGTGTCGGCCTTGCGGATCATCGCGTAGGTGCGCGGATCCTCGGCCGGAATGGTGGCAAGGTCGAGATGGACGCCCTTATGCTCGGCCAACAGGTCGAAGCCGCGCTTCATGCAGGACAACATGCCAAGCGCCAAGCAATCGACTTTCATGAATTTGAGGATGTCGATGTCGTCCTTGTCCCATTCGATGACCTGCCGATCGGCCATCGCTGCCGGTTCGATCGGCACCAGTTCGTCGAGACGGTTGCGGGTGAGAACGAATCCACCGGGATGCTGCGACAGGTGTCGCGGCGCTCCGATCAGTTCGCGCGCCAGGGCCAGCGCGAGGCGCAGCCGCCGGTCGCCGAGATTGAGGTTGAGATCCTCGGCGTGTTTGGCTTCGACACCTTCCTTCGACCAACCCCAGACCTGACCAGAGAGCATCTTGATGAGATCCTCGGTCAGGCCGAGCGCTTTGCCGACATCGCGCAGTGCGCCCTTTGATCGGTAGCGAATGACGGTCGAGCACAACGCGGCGTGATCGCGTCCATAGGTCTCGAACACCCATTGCATCACGGTCTCGCGCCGCTCGTGCTCGAAATCGACGTCAATATCCGGCGGCTCGCGCCGTTCTTCGGAGACGAAGCGCTCGAACAGCAGGTCATTGCGCTCGGGATCGATCGAGGTGATGCCGAGGACGTAGCAGACGGCTGAGTTTGCGGCCGAGCCGCGGCCCTGACACAGAATATCTTTCGATCGGGCGAAACGGACGATGGCGTTCACCGTCAGGAAGTATGGCGCGTATTGCAGAGTCTCGATCAGGCGGAGTTCGTGCTTGAGGATCGCCACGACCTTGTCGGGCACGCCTTCCGGGTAACGCTCCGCCGCTCCGTCCCAGGTCTGCGCCTCCAGCGCATGTTGCGGCGTGAGACCCGGCATGGTGCGCTCTTCGGGGTATTGATAGGCCAACTCGTCGAGCGAGAAGCGGCAACGGCCGGCAATCTCGCGCGTGCGCGCAAGCGCCTCGGGATAGCGGCTGAACAGCCGTGCCATTTCTTGCGGGGCTTTAAGATAGCGGTCGGCGTGGCGTTCACGGCGGAATCCGGCATCATCGATCGTGCAATTGTGCCGGATGCAGGTGACGACGTCCTGCAGGATGCGGCGCGAGGGCTCGTGAAACAGCACGTCATTGGTGACGACGGTCGGCACCCGCGCCTGCGACGCGAGATTCGAAAGGTGATGAAGCCGAAGCTGATCGTTTGGCCGCCGGCGTAAGGTCAGCGCCACATAGGCACGATCGCCGAACGCCTCGCGCAGGCGGCGCAGACGCAAGGCGAAGGTATCGTCCGCCTCGTCGGATACCAGGACCGCGATCAAACCCTCGCCATAGGCGACGAGATCGCTCCAATCGAGTTTGCATTTCGCCTTGCCGCCGCGCTTCTTGCCCAATGACAACAGCCGGCAAAGCCGCGCATAGGCGGGCCGGTCCGTTGGATAGACCAGCATCGACTGCCCGTCATTGAGATCGAGGCGACAGCCGACGATCAGCCGGACGCCGGTCGTCTTCGCCGCCTCATGGGCGCGAACGATGCCAGCGAGCGAATTGCGGTCGACGATCGCGAGCGCCTGGATGCCGAGCAAGGCTGCCTGCGCGAACAGTTCCTCGCAGGAGCTGGCCCCGCGCAGGAACGAGAAATGCGAGGTGACTTGCAGTTCAATGTAGCGCCCGCCGCTCATCCGAAGATCCCATGCAGGAACCAGCGGTGGGAGCCGGTGTCTTCATGCTCGCCGTCGCCGGCGCGATAGATCCAGAACCGCTCGCCGGCTTCGTCCTCGACCTGGAAGTAGTCGCGCACGGCGATCAGCTCGGCCTCGCGCTTCCACCATTCGCCGAACACGCGCTCGGGACCATCAGCGCGTTTCACACGACGGCGCACGCCCCGCCAGGTGAAGGTCACAGGCGGATGATCGGGCAGCAGGGCGACGGTTTCGATCGGCTCCGGATGCGGCAACAGGCGCGATGGCCGCGGCCAGTGATCGGGCCATCCCGCGCCGGTGTCCGGCGCGGTCGGTGCGACCCGTGCGACGGCGCGTTCCGGGACGTCGCTCGCGACCGGCGCGAAACGGTAGAGCCGCTGTTCGCCGACGCGGTTGACAAGGATATCGATCAGATCGCTGACATCGACCTCCGGTGCCTCGGTCAACGATGAGTTCACTTGTTTCGGCGCAAGCGGTTCGGCGAGCGTGGCGGTGAGGCTTATGATCTCGATGCCGAAGCCCGGATCGACCGTCTCGATCTTGTCGCAGAGCAGCCGCGTCAGGCGCTTGACGTCGCGCACCGGCAGCGCGGTGCCGACGCGGATCGCTTGCAGCCGGTTGTCGACACGATGGAGCAGCAGATCCAACCGCTTCGCCCCGAGGCCCTTCGCCTCGAGCACCTCGCAGAGTTGAGCGACCAGCTTGCCGGTATAGCGCGCGATGGTCTCAGCGGCGCCGATCGGTTCGGCAAAGGAGCGTCGGACCTCGATCCGATCAGGGGGACGCACCGGATCGATCGGCTCGTTGATCTGACCGGTCGCCTGATCAAGGCGGCGGCCGAGTTCCGGGCCGAAGCGCAACGCCAGCGGCGCGCGCGGCTTCGTGAGGAGATCCGTGATGCGCTCGAAGCCGAGCCGGCGGAGCGCGTCGGCCATATCAGGCGGCAGTCGCAGCGCCGCGATCGGCAACGGCGCGATCGCCGCCTCGTCGCCGGGCGGAACGACGATCGACGGCCGCGCTTTGTAACGGGCGAGTGCATGCGCCGCACCCCAGTGATCGGCGACCGCCGCATGCGCGGTGAAGCCGGCCGCGCCAAGCCGCGTGATCATCTCCGCCAACATGGCGTCTTCGCCGCCATGAAGATGCGCGGCGCCGGTGACATCGATGACGAGTCCGTCCGGCGGATCGGCGGCGGCGATCGGCGCGTAGCGCTGCAACGCCCATAACGCCAGACCTTCCAGCGCAGCAGCATCCCCGGCGGGATCGGCCTCCATGATGACGAGTCCCACCACCAAAGCCTGGGCCTTGGTGGCCGGCATGGCGACGCGCAGGCCGGCACGGCGGGCGGCCGCATCGGCCGCCAGCACCACGCGCCGTCTCCCGTCCCGGCCGACGAGAACCAGCGGCGTGTCAGGCGGAGGCGCGGTGTCGCCCAATGTCCGTCTGACCCGGTCGGTCGACCAGGTCGGAAGGAAGAGCGAGACGACCCTTGGCATCGCAAGCCTCCACTTCGAAATCAGCACTCTCGCCTGCGCGACATCGGATCAGTTCGAGGTGCCATCGGGCGCGTCCAACGCCCGGCACCGGCAGAGGAGTTGAGGGCAGCGTGGACACACGCCAGCGGGTGACCGAGGCGGTCGGTTGTCCGAAGTCGGCCGCCTCTGTTTGCCGCCGCCAGCGGCGAACCGCGATTCCGATCGCGCCGGAAGTTTCGGCGGCGAGGTGAAGGCGCCGGGATGCCGTCATCGACAGCCGCGCCACTTCGGCGACGACGGCGCCGAGACCGCCGTGACGCAGGCCTTCCTCGAAACAGGCCAGCAATGCCTTGTCGTCACCGGCTTCGACATAGATGACGCGGCCGGGAAGCAGGCCCGCCTGGGCCAAGGCCGGGGCGAACAGATCCTGTCGCGTGACGCACCACAGCACCTTGCCCTTGGTGCGGGCGGCGATTCCGGCGGTGAACAAGGCGGCGGCCGCGCCGTCAATTGCGCCGTTGCCGCCACCCGCCACCTCATGCAGCGCGCCGAGCGGTAGTCCGCCTCCCGGCAGAACCCGGTCGATAACCTCGATTCCGAACGGCAAGACGACGCGGCCATGGGTCGGCGCGCCGGCCAGGCGCTGAATGCGCTGGCGCAGGTCGTCGACGACGGATTTGGACGCAGGCGTACTCATTATTTCTGCAGCGCGCTGGCCTGATTGATATGTTCTTGATTTGTTCTAAGGCTGATGAGAGAGTCAATCTGGAACTCCCCTCGCCGCGGCTTCGGCCGCCCCTCAATCCCGGCGAAGTCGTTGCGAACAAAACAGGAATCAGTGATCGTGATTCTTTGTCCCTGAAGGACGATTCGAGCCGTGACGGTCGCCGCGCGCTGCCTTGTTCGCGTGATGCGGTCTTTTTCGGATCCTTCGCCTCGGACGGCGCCTTGGCGCCCGGCCCCGGCTTCAACTGACCGGTCAACGGTAGCGATTCGGAAGCTCGACAACCTGCTTGCGCCAGAGCCACCTTTGGCATATGTCTTGGGCATATGCTAGGAGGGGTTTTCGATGAGCGAGCAGAGGCACGTCAGACTTTTCCGGAACGGCCGCAATCAGGCGGTTCGCATCCCCGTGGAGTTCGAGCTGCCGGGCGACGAGGCAATTATGCATCGCGACGGGGAGAAACTCGTGATCGAGCCGGTGCGCAAGCGCGGGCTGCTCGCCTTGCTCAAGGTGATGAAGCCGCTGGACGAGGAGTTTCCCGAGATTGATGATCCCGTGCCGGAGCCGGAGCGTGCGCTGTGACGCGCTACATGCTCGACACGAACATCATTTCCGATCTTGTCAAAAATCCTCAAGGAAAGGCGGCGAAGCGCATCGCGAAGGTCGGCGAGGACAACATCTGTACCAGCATCATCGTCGCAGCCGAGCTGCGCTATGGCTGCGCAAAAAGCGGCTCGAAGCGTCTGCTCAAAGCAATCGAAGACCTGCTTGGTGAAATCCCCGTGCTGCCATTCGATGTTCCGGCTGATGCTGAGTATGGCGGCATTCGCTCAGAGCTGGAAGCTGCCGGAAAGCCCATCGGCAGCAATGATCTGCTAATCGCCGCGCACGCCTTTGCGATGGGCTCCACGATCGTAACGGCAAATATTGACGAGTTTAAACGTATCCGAGGTTTGAGCGTCGAAAACTGGCTTGTTTGACGGTGAAAACATTTCGTAGGGGAAACCGATATCACCTGTTGTTGCGACGAACAAAACACGAAGAAGACCAGCGTGCACACAAAGAATAAGTTGAGGGGGGCGCAGTGGATATTTTTAATCTCGATCAGGCGCTGATAGAGCGATACGAGTCGTTCGCTCGTTCCTTTTCAGAGATTCACGCGCCCGAAATTCGTGCGCAAATCGATGCCGCTTACGCCGATCAACGCTTCTGGCCTGAGCCTCTGATTACGATCAATCCTCATTTCGAGGCGGGCGCCTCTGTCGACCAACTCGTCGCTCAGAATGTGCTCGATCCCGCTTTGAGCAAAATCTTCGCCGCCGGTGCGGATCGAAAGCCGATCAAGCTTCATCGCCACCAGGAACGCGCCGTTGCCAAGGCGCGCAACGATGAGAGCTTCATCGTGACGACGGGAACGGGCTCCGGAAAGTCGCTGTGTTTTTTCTTGCCGATTGTCGACGCCGTCGTTCGCGCGCGACGCGCTGGCGAGGCAAGGCGGACACGCGCGGTAATCATCTATCCGATGAATGCCCTGGCCAACAGTCAACTTGAGGAACTCGAAAAGTTCATCGGTGGATCGGGACTCGAAGATGGCCTGCGTCCCACGTACCGACGGTATACCGGCCAAGAGAGCGATGCAGAGCGCCAAGCCATCGCTGCGGCCAAGCCCGACATTTTGTTGACGAACTTCATGATGCTCGAACTGCTGATGACGCGTCAGGACGATCTCGATCGGGCCGTCATCGCAAATGCGGTGGGCCTGGATTTCCTGGTGCTCGACGAGTTGCACACCTATCGCGGCCGGCAGGGCGCGGACGTCGCTATGCTCGTGCGTCGCGTGAAGGAACGATTAGTCACCAGCCGTAAGCTGATGTGCATCGGTACGTCGGCGACGATGTCGAATGCGCACGACGAGTTAGAGCGAGCGACCGCCGTCGCTCGCGTTGGGAAGTTGATTTTTGGAGAAGAACTGAGCGCGGCGTCAATCATCGATGAGAACCTCGCCCGGGCCACCGACCCGCGGATCAATAGTGGGAGCCTCGGCCGCGCGCTCAAAGACGCAGCGTTGGCGCCGACACCGGAAGCGCTCACTGATAAGGACCTATTCTCTCATCCACTGGCCTGCTGGATTGAAACAGAGATCGGACTCCTCGAAGGCGAAAAGCTACGGCGTCGGCCGCCCATGACGCTGAGCGAGGCCGGGTCGGCGCTCTCGGTTCAAACGGGTGTTGCTCAAGAACAATGCAAAGCCTCCTTGGCAGGTATGCTGTCGTTGATGGGACGCCGCGAAAACCTTCGCGGCGGGGTGAGCGATCGCGCGTTTTTGGCGTTTAAGCTCCATCGGTTTATCTCGGGCGCGGGACACGCCTATGCGACGCTTGAGCCAGCCGCAAACCGCCGCGTTGTGCTGGAAGGCCAAGTCTTTCATCCGGCCGACCCCGGTGCACGCTTATACCCGGTCTTCTTTTGCCGAGAGTGCGGTCAGGAGCATCACAGTGTTCGGATCGAGAATTCAATCGATGGCATTCGAGTTCTCGCGAGGCCGATCGATGAGTCGGCGAGTGAGGACGCAGAGGCAGACGGGTCACGAACGGGCTTTCTCGTGCCGGCCGTCAATGCGGACTTCTCCTTTGGCGGGGCCATCGCTGACTATCCAGACGATTGGCAAGAAACGACACCGGCTGGGCAGGAGCGGCTGAAGAGTGGGCACCGCGGCAAGCACGAGGGGCAGCTCCTATCGGTGATACCCGACGGGTCGCTCGGGGATGATGGAGTGCCGGCGTGGTTCTTCGGCGGCAAGTATCGCTTCTGCCCGCATTGCCGTCACCAGCCACCGCAACAGGCGCGTGACATCAACAAGCTCGCCGGACTATCCGCTGAGGGCCGCAGCTCGGCGACAACGCTGATCGTTTCGACCATTTTGGCATGGATGGAAAATGACGGGACCCTCGATGAGGGAACCCGAAAACTCTTGGGCTTTACGGACAACCGCCAAGACGCTGCGCTCCAGGCGGGTCACTTCAACGACTTTATTTTCGTAACGCTGCTTCGCGGCGCCATTCTGCGCGCGGTGCGTGGCGCCGGCGACAAAGGCTTGGCCGATGTCCGATTCGGTGAGGCGGTGCGCAAGGCTCTCGGCTTCGATCTTGAAGAGCCTGGTCGTCTCGTGGATTGGATGTTCGACCCTCGGGTCAAGGGATTTCACAACCGACAAGCGGCCGAGGAGGTCCTCACCTCGGTCTTGGCGCATCGGCTGTGGGCCGATCTGCGCAAGGGTTGGCGTTTCACGAATCCCAACCTGGAGGAAGCCGGCTTGATTGCGGTTCGGTTCCCCGGCTTGGAGGATTTGGCACGCGACGATGAGGAGTTCGCGGGAAACCGTCGATTGGCGGCGGCGCCACCGGCAATGCGAGCCAGGCTCTTTAATCTGCTTTTTGACTATATGCGGCGCGGTCTGGCAATCGCGACGGAAGCCCTTGACCGTCAGCGTGTCCTCCAAGTCGCCGAAGCATCCAGAAATCATCTTCGTGATCCGTGGCTCATCGACCAAAATGAAGAATACGAACTGCGTCAGGCGAGCTTCTTGATGATTGATCCGCCAAGTAAGGCGGACATCAGCGCGGCAGAAGATGGGTTGATCGTGCGGGGCGGCTGGCGCACGGCCCTTGGGAAAGCGTTGCGCAGCAAGGATGTCTGGGGTGAGCCTCTGCCAGTGAAGGAGTACGGCGATGTCATCGCCACTCTCTTGCGAGCGGCCGAAAGCCATCAGGTAATTCGCCGTGTGGTCACAGGCGGCGATGCGCCGGCGTGGCGGCTCGCTTCGACAGCTCTGCGCCTATTTCCAGCGACCAACCGGTCTGACGGTAAGCGGGAGAACCCCTTTTTCCGCACGCTCTATGAGGAAGTCGCCGAAATGCTGGCGCAACAGGGTGATCTGCCTTTTGCTTTCGAAGCGCGCGAACATACGGCGCAAGTCGATCAGAAGGTTCGGGCTTGGCGAGAGGACCGCTTCCGGTTCGGAACGTCAGATGTTGAGCGGATCGCCGAAAACCGTGAGGAGATGCGTCAGGAAGGCGAGCCTACGAGCTTCCTCCCAGCTCTGTTTTGCTCGCCTACGATGGAGCTTGGTATCGATATCAGCTCGTTAAACGCCGTCTACCTTCGGAACGCGCCGCCGACCCCCGCAAATTATGTTCAACGGGCAGGTCGCGCGGGTCGAAGCGGCCAAGCCGCGCTCGTCATCACCTATTGCGCGGCCCAATCTCCCCACGATCAATATTACTTCGCCAATCGACAAGGTCTTGTCGCCGGCGTGGTCAAGCCGCCCGCTTTGGATCTTGCCAATCGGGATCTCCTGAAAAGCCACCTTCATGCGGAATGGCTCGCGGCTGCGGTCGTGCCGCTCAAGCCCTCGATTCCAGAAAACCTGGACATGACCAATCCGGAGATGCCGGTCTCTCAAGAAATCGCGACTGCATTTTCAAATCTCGGTGCGAGCGAGGCCGCGAGACCGGTCATGCGGCGCCTGCTGAAGCGCACCATCGGCGCCATCGATCTAACGGACGCGCCATGGCTCGCTGACCTGGATGCGTTCGTCGAAGAGACCGATCGGGAAGCCGCGCAGAACTTCGCGCGGAGCTTCGGTCGGTGGCGCGAGCTATATCGCGGTGCCCGTCGCGAGCAGGACGAGTCGCATCAAATTCAGCAGAAGACGTCGTTCAAGCCGGGCGAGCGCAAGGAAGCGGCTCGCCGCCACTTCCGGGCAACAGAAGAGCTCGACATGCTTGAGCGCGGACAAGCTTCGAACGGATCCGACTTTTATACATATCGCTACTTGGCGACTGAAGGTTTCCTGCCGGGCTACAACTTCCCGCGTCTGCCGCTTTATGCATTCATCCCAGCGACGAAACGAGCGGCGGTTCTGCAAAGACCGCGATTCCTCGCCATTTCCGAATTTGGTCCCAACAGTTTGATTTATCATGAGGGCCGCGCCTACCGGGTTGTGCGCGCGAAGCTGCCGGCGCATGGCCGTCTCGACGACGGCAAGCTGGCAACGACTAGCCTCATTTTGTGCGCCGAATGCGGTGCCGCGCACGCGGATGGCAAACCGGAACGCTGCCACGCCTGCGGTGCCCCGCTCGCGGGCGTGGACCGTCTCGATAACGTCTATCGGATCGATAATGTGGAGACTGCGCCGTCCGCGCGGATCACAGCGAACGACGAAGATCGCCAAAGGCGCGGATTCGAAATTCAAACAGTCTTTCAATGGCAATTCGACAAAGGCGTTCCGGATACCCGCACACTCACGCTACGCGCAGGGGAGGAGCCACTTCTCCTCCTCGACTATGGCGCACGCGCAAAGCTATCGCGCATCAACAACGGCCTGCGTCGCCGCAAGTCCAAGTCGATCAAAGGATTCTGCATAGATCCGACATCAGGACGCTGGGTCAAGGACACACTGAACGGCGGAGACGACGACGGCATTGACGTCACCGTGCCGAAATCGCAGCGGATCGTTCCCATCGTTGAGGATCACAAGAACGCTCTTTTGTTGCGGCCGATCGCGAATTTCAGCGAAGCGCAAATGGCGACGCTTCAGCATGCCCTCCTGCGAGGGATTCAGATCGTCGCGGAGCTGGAGGAAGGGGAGCTGTTGGGCGAGCCCCTACCCAAGCGCGATGAACGCAAGGCAATCCTGCTTTACGAGGCGACCGAAGGCGGCGCAGGTGTGCTCAATCGTCTGGTCTCCGATGCCAACCGTATGGCGGAGATCGCGCGCCAAGCGCTCAGTCTGATGCACTACGATTTCCCATCTCCTGGAGGGGGACTTAGGGAGCGCGAGGATGCTTGTGTCGCCGGGTGCTACCGTTGTCTCCTGTCCTACTTCAATCAGCCGGATCACAATCTAATCGATCGCCGCGATCCGGAGGTGACGGCATTCCTCTGTAAGCTCGCGGCACCCGAAATCGCGGACAATTCGACAGATAGAGCCGATACGGCGTGGAGCCGCGCCCTGCGGCAATGGGGTTTACCCACTCCATCGCAGCGCAAGATAGGCGGCGTTTCGTTCGATCTCTATTGGCCAACCTTTCAAGTGCTGGCAGTCGCAGGATTGGTCCCAGACGGAGTGGCTGCGGCCTGTGCTGATTTCGGGGTGGATCTTGTGGAGCTGCCTGATGAGCCCGGAGAAGAAGCTCCGGCCGAATTGATAAAGCTTCTGGGGGCAGCGTAGTGGACGCAGTACGATTTTCGCCGGGTGATCTTGTGGAGGCGCGGGGACGCGAGTGGGTCGTCCTGCCGTCACCCGACGATGACATCCTCAATGTTCGGCCGCTATCAGGATCGGAGGCCGACGCGCAGCGGATTGCGCTCGCGCTTGAGGCAACCCCAGTAAAACCGGCGCGGTTTGCGCCACCCGCACCCGGTCAGCGGGACACCCAGGATGGCGCCCGTCTGCTGGCGGATGCGTTGCGTCTCTCGCTTCGTCGCGGCGCTGGCCCTTTCCGCAGCGCTGCCCATCTTGGTGTCGAGCCTCGCGCTTATCAACTCGTGCCACTGATGATGGCGTTGAAATTGTCGGTCGTGCGGCTGCTGATCGCCGATGACGTTGGCATCGGGAAAACGATTGAAGCCGGGCTGATCGTCCGTGAAATGCTCGATCGTGGCTTGATCGACCGTTTCTCGGTGCTTTGTCCTCCGCATCTCGTCGAGCAGTGGGTGGGTGAGCTAGCCGAGAAATTCGATATCGACGCCGTCGCCGTCACTTCGGCTCGCGCGCGTTCCCTCGAACGCGGGCTCCCCGCCGCTCAAAGCCTGTTCGAGGCTTATCCTCATACTGTCGTCAGCCTTGACTACATCAAGGCAGACAGCCGACGCGATGAGTTTGCACGGGCCTGCCCGTCGCTGGTGATCGTCGACGAGGCTCATGCGTGCATAGGTGGCGAGCGTGGCCGACATCAGCGGTTCGAGCTCCTTGAGCGCCTGGTCGCCGACGAACAGCGCCACATGCTATTGCTGACCGCGACGCCTCATAGCGGGGACGATGCCGCGTTTGATCGTCTGTTAGGTCTGATCAGCCCAGATTTTGCCGGTGGTCCGCAGGGCGATGAAAATGCCCGCGCCCGATACGCACGCCGTCTTGCACAGCACTATGTCCAGCGTCGCCGACCTGACATCATGGAATCCGGCTGGCACGAGAAGCGAACTTTTCCAGCCCATCATGTGCAGGACGCGTCATTCAAACTGACGGGCGATTTTGCCGCCTTCCAGGATCGAGTCCTAGACTACTGCTTCGCCGTCACACAGCGTGCCGGCGCCGACCAACGGATCCGGCGGCTGGCTTTCTGGGGAACGCTCGCGCTCATGCGCTGCGTGGGGTCTTCGCCTGCGGCTGCCGCAAGTGCGCTGCGCAATCGCCTAAGCGGGATCGCGGACGAAGAGGCAATGCAGCCGGTCGTGTTTGATGAGGACGAAGGTCTTCTCGATCAGGGAGATCTCGAACCTGGAACTGCAACAGCCGATGCCGAAGAACACGCCGAGCTTGGCCAGTTGGTCGCGTTGGCGGAAGCGCTCGACGCGCGTCGTGCGGCGGATTCCAAGATTGCCCGATTGCAGAAGGTTCTGAAGGCTCTACTTCAAGACGGGGCTAAGCCTGTTATCTTCTGCCGATTCATCGCAACGGCTGAGGCGCTTGGCGAGGAGCTTCGTAAGGCTTGGCCAAAGGCTGACGTCGCCGTCGTCACGGGTCGTCTGACACCCGAAGAGCGGCGCATCCGTGTCGACCAACTCGAAGGTTCGGAGAGCCGAATCCTGGTCGCGACGGACTGCCTTTCCGAAGGCATCAACCTGCAATCGCTGTTCGACGCGGTTGTTCACTACGACCTCAGTTGGAATCCAACACGCCATCAGCAGCGTGAAGGGCGCGTCGATCGGTTTGGCCAGCGGTCTCCTATCGTTCGATCGGTCACGATCTTCGGAGAGAACAGCGCCATCGACGGCGCGGTACTGCAAGTTATCTTGCGCAAGGCGGAGGCGATCCGGAAGGCTACGGGCATCTCCGTGCCCATGCCTGAGGACAGCGAGGGCGTGACGTCGGCGCTCATGGAGGCTCTCATCCTTCGTGCTGGAGGGCATCGCGAGCAGCTTGCCTTCGATTTCGGTCTGTCGAGTGAACGTCTCGACGGCAAATGGCGCGATGCCGAGGAACACGCAAAGGCGAGTCGTGCGCGATACGCCCAAGGTGCGTTGAAACCCGATGAGGTCCTGCCGGAATGGCGACAGATGCGGGCGCTGAACGGTGGACCAACCGAAGTCGCGCGCTTTACGGATCGAGCGTTGAAACGCGTGGGGGCGCCGTTGGAAAAAGCAGGGAAGCATCATCTCGTTCATCTCGATGCGATGCCGGATGCCATCAAGGAGCGACTGGAAGCGCGCGGTCTGCGCGGTACGCGAAGAGTTGGCTTTGAAGATGATCCCGTTCCCGGGATCACGCATCTTGGTCGTGTCCATCCGCTTATTGCGAGCTTGGCGGAGGGGTTGGCGGAAGGGGCGCTAGATCCTGAAGGAGCGGCGTTCCCACCGCTCGGCCGTTGCGGCGCTTGGCGTACCCACACAGTGACGCAGATGACGACGCTGCTGCTGCTGCGCCTTCGCTTCAAGCTGATCACCAGCGGCCGGACAAATCGGCTGCTGCTGGCAGAAGAAGCAACCGGGCTCGCTTTCGGAGGCATGGCGTCCGAGGCTGTGCTGACTGGCCTCTCCGCGTTGGCACTGCTGGAGCCAGAGGCGGCAGGCAATCTCGACGAGCAAGCGATCATTCGTCAGATTCAACGGGCGCATGATCGATTGGCGACCTACGAGCCCGCTATAGCCGCGTTTGCGGCTGACCGAGGGGGTGTGCTGTCAGCAGACCATTTGAGGCTAACGGAGGCTGCGCGTGGCGGCGCGACTGTTGAGGTTGTCCCTGTTTTGCCCGCAGATGTGATCGGTCTCTACGTCCTCCTTCCGGAGGGTGAATAGTGGCCCGCCACCTCAAACGCGTGGCCGACATTGGGCTCACCGCGGTTTCGATCGAGGGTGGCCTCATCTCCCCCGATCAGGTCGCAGGGATCGCTGCGACTGTGCCCAACCAAAAGGCGGCCGCGGACTATGGTTGTCCGAAAGGAACAAGTCTGCGGGATGAGATCACCCGCTATTTCAGGATCGGCCAAGCCCACTGGCAGATGTATGCGAAGCTGTCCGCACCCAACGCGGTTCAGACGGCTGCTTTCGTGAAGAGCTTGCTTGAGGAGGCCTTCGGATTTGCGGCTCTGCTCGGCCCGAATGTTCGGCAGAAAGATGGCCATACCTATCGAATCACCTTTGAGACAAAGGGCGGTCGCGTGCCAATCGTGGTAGCTGCGCCTTTGCCGGATGGCGATGCGTTCAGCAGAGCGCTTCCGCATTTGGGTGACGACCATGGTGGGACTATTCCGCGTCGCTCTCCGAGCGTGCTGCTTCAAGACTGGCTGAACACCAATACCGGCTTCTTATGGGGTCTAGTCTTTGCGGGCGATCGCGTTCGCCTCATGCGGAACAACTCCAGCTTTACCCGGCCCGCCTACATCGAAGCGGATCTTGGGGCGATATTCCGCGACGAAATGTTCGCGGATTTTACCGCAACTTGGCTGCTGATCCATGCCACGCGCTTCGGCGGCGAAAGCGCTCTGCCGGCCGATTGTGCGCTGGAGCGCTGGCGCGAGGCTGGATTGCGAGCCGGGACGGCGGCGCGCGATAGGTTAGGAGAAAGCGTCAAGGAAGCGCTTCTCGCGCTCGGTCAGGGATTCCTCGATGCAAACCCTGATCTTCGGGTGAAGCTCGATGAAAATCGCATGGGCATGCAAGGGTGGTTCGAGCAGCTCCTGCGCGTCGTCTACAGATTGATCTTCCTCGCGGTGGCGGAGGATCGCGAGCTTCTGCACGGACCGGAGGCATCGGAGGCGGAACGGAACCTCTATGCATCCGCTTACGGCTTCGGCCAGATGCGAGAGCGCTCGACGCGGCGCTCCTCTCACGATCATCATCATGATGCCTGGGAGGCTGCGAAGATCGTTTTCCGCGCCTTGGAACGCAGCGAGAAGCTGCTTGGATTGCCAGCTCTCGGCGGGCTTTTCGCACGCGGTCAGACGTCTGATCTCGACGATGCGAAATTACCGAACCGGGCTTTTCTGCGCGCCATCTTTCATCTTAGCTGGCTGATCGAGGATGGTCGGCGCGTCCGCGTGAATTGGCGCGATATGGCAACGGAGGAACTTGGCTCCGTTTACGAGGGCTTGCTTGAGCTTGTTCCCATCCGTGATGATCATGGTCGGCGCTTTGGCTTTGCTGACGCCGGCGAAGCGAAGGGCAATGCACGCAAGACCTCTGGCAGCTACTATACGCCGGACAGCCTCGTGCAGACGCTGCTCGATTCGACGCTCGATCCCGTGCTTACGCGGGCCGAGGCGGAAGGCGGTGCCGATGCGATTCTCAAGCTCTTGGTGATCGATCCAGCCTGCGGCTCGGGTCATTTCCTGCTTGGCGCCGCGCGCCGGATGGCGGTCCGTGTGGCGCAGCTACGAGATAGCGAGGTGCCGGACTATCCGGCGGCCATGCGTGATGTGGTGCGCCATTCAATCCACGGTGTGGATCGCAATCCTATGGCGGTGGAGCTGGCGAAGGTCGCACTCTGGATCGAGGCCCTGGAGCCGGGCAAGCCACTCAACTTTCTCGATAGTCATATCCGTTGCGGCGACAGTCTAATCGGCGTCTTCGATATTGAGGCGTTGCGTGCCGGCATTCCCGACGAAGCCTATGAGCCACTGGCAGGAGACGACAGGGATCTTGCGAAGATTTACGCCCGCCGCAACAAAGAGCAGCGGGAGGGTAAGGGCGCGACGGGTTTCCTCTCTGGGCTCAAACCGCCGACCGGGCTAATCGATGCAGCGCGGGCGCTGGGCGAGATGCCCGAGAACACGCTGGCCGAGATTGCCGCTAAGGAGGCAGCCTTCAACCGCCTTCACACAGGGCCGGGCTGGTTCAATTTGAAGACGGCCTGCGATGCCTATGTGGCGGCATTCTTCCAGCCCAAGACCGGCGCGGTGCCGGGCCCTCCTGACTTCGCCAAGCCGACGATGCCCGAGACCGATCACATGTGGGCGGCAGCACGCGGCGAAGCACTCTATGGCGCGCTCGTCGCGCTTATCGACAGGACGGCGCACGGCGTCAGCGCCTTCCATTGGCCGCTCGAATTTCCCGCCATTATGGCGCGCGGCGGCTTCGATGTAGTGGTGGGTAACCCGCCATGGGAGAGGATCAAACTGCAGGAGCAGGAGTTCTTCGCCGTTCGTGATCCCGAGATCGCCACTGCGCCGAACAAGGCTGCGCGGTCGGTACTGATCAAGGCGCTGAAACAGGCAGAAGCTGGCACTGCGCGGGCGGAACTCGCCGCCGAGTTCGAATTCGCTAGCCGCGCGGCGGAAGCAGCGAGCGTGTTTGTGCGCAAGAGCGGGCGCTTTCCGTTGAGCGGCACCGGCGACGTGAATACCTACGCGCTGTTCGCGGAACATTTTGCCCGGCTGGCGCGGCCGCAAGGACGCGCCGGCGTGATCGTGCCGACAGGGATCGCGACCGACAGTTCGACCAGTGCCTTCTTCGGCGATCTTGTTGCGAGTAATCGGCTCGCGACGCTGTTGAGTTTTGACGAAATCAGGAGGTGGTTCCCAACCACTGACGATCGAAAGTCTTTCTGTATCTTGGGGATCGGCGAGTCTGATCGTGGAGTGCGCGCCTATTTTGAGGTCGGTCAGCTCGACCATTTGGCCGATGAGCGAAGACAGATCGAACTGACTCCTGAAGACTTTCAGCTATTTAATCCAAACACGCTCACTGTGCCGCTATTTCGCGCCCGGGCGGATCGCGATTTGACACGCAAGCTCTACCAAGCGGCACCCGTGCTGATTCGCGAGCGGCCCCATCGTCCGGACGGCGACGAAAACCCGTGGGGCATTACGTTTCAAACGCTGTTCCACATGTCGAACGACAGTGGTCTCTTCCGCACCGCCGCGCAGCTTGGGGCGGAGAACTTCCACCGTCAAGGGACGGATTGGCGCCATGCCGATGAACGGCATTATGTCCCCCTCCTCGAAGCGAAGATGATCCATCATTTCGATCATCGCTTCGGCTCATATGCCGGTCTTTCCGAGCGGCCGGGCGACGGCTCGCTGCCTCCGACGCCGGACGCGATCAAGGCTGATCTGAACTATGAGGCGGACCCTTGGTATTGGGTGCCGCTGGCGGAGACGGAGTTGCGGGCAGCTCGCGTGCCGGCCCGGCTCAAGCAGTATTTTCGGAAGGACAATGCCGAGGGTTGCCTGAAGGTGCTGGCGCAATGGGTGCTGGGCACGCTCGATCCAACAGATCTGCAGGCGACTAACTTGGCCCGCTCCGCTGACCGGGCGAGCGCGCGTCTGCGCGACGTGCTGGGCGCGCGCGCGATTGAGCGCGACATCGTCGGCGGCACATTTGCGACATGGCTCAACAAGACTGCTGATGGCGCGCGCGAGATGCACCGCGAGACGCCACTCTCCGAGGACGACATCGACTTCATCAAGGCTCGTGGCGCCGACCCGTTGGCGCTCACCGCCGCCCTTGTCGAGCGTAAGCAGCCGCGCTGGCTGATGGGCTGGCGAGAGATCTGCCGCTCGACGGACGAGCGGACGATGATCGCTGGCGTATTCCCAAAGGTAGGGGTAGGTAACAAAATTCTACTCATGCACCATACACGTGGCGTTGAGACCGCAATTCCACTTCTTGCAAATCTTATTTCTCTGCCGCTTGACTACGCCGCACGTCAGAAGGCCGGTGGGACGTCTCTCCAATACTACTATATGAAACAGCTCCCCGTACTCGCCCCACACCAATTCACCAGCGAGGACCACGCCTTCATCACACCGCGCGTGCTCGAACTCACCTATACCTCGCACTCTATGCGACCCTGGGCCGAAGACCTCGGCCATTCGGCTCCGCCGTTTGCCTTCGATCCCGTTCGTCGCGCGGATCTGCGAGCCGAACTCGACGCCCTGTTCGCATTGAAATATGGTCTTTCGCACGATGAGCTACGCTATTTGCTCGATCCGGCCGACACGCATGGGTCGGACTATCCATCCGAAACCTTCCGTGGTCTTAAGCGCAACGAGGAGTCCGCCTTAGGTGAGTTCCGCACGCGCCGTCTCGTGCTTGAAGCCTATGGCCGGCTGTCCGGATCGCGCATCGCGGGCGGACCGATCGAGCTTCGGCCGACTAAACATAAGCCTCTTGAGGTCTCTTTGCCTGATGCTGCGTGGGCGCGGGTTGCGCAATCGCACCCTGGGGATGCAGGCGCAGTATTGGCTGCCGTTCTTAAGGCGATGGATGGGCCGAAGCCGATCCGCGACGTTCGGCTCGTTGCTACATTCGTCATGGAGCCGCGCCTACTTGCCCCGCTATTGCCCAAGGCCAAAGCGGTCGAATGGCGTCGGTTGGTGGGGACTGAAGCCGATGCGCTAGCCGGCAATGTGACGACATTCGTAACAAGAAACAACACGGCGTGGGGCGCGGCTATCCGAAACCATCGCGGCAATGGCCGGCTCATCGAAGACGTTGGCAGCAGCACATGGGCGCGGGGTTCGGGACTGCAAGTGATCGATACTGCAGGTTGGCCCGACGGCCGTGTCGGATTCGTATTGGAAGCGCTGAGCAGCATCGATCTCGGCACGGCGGTCGGTTCGTTGCCGGACGAAATACAGCAGTGGATCGATGCCGCAGCAGCCTGACCTGATAGGACCGCAGCCTCTCACCGTCACGCCTGCCAAAGGGCTGAAGGGACCGCGGCTTTGGGTTCGGCGTCTGGCGATATGGAAGGAGCCAGGCGGGGAGAAGATACGAGACATTCCCCTTCGTCCCGGCCTCAACATTATCTGGTCGCCGGACGGCACTGACGACGCAACCTTGGAGGAACAAGCAAACGCAATCGGCCACGGCAGTGGCAAAACGCTGTTCTGCCGGCTCATCCGTTATTGTCTCGGCGAGGACCGTTTCGCGACCGAGTCGCAACGAGACCGTATCGGTACAGCGTTTATGAACGGCATCGTGGGCGCCGAGGTCATGCTCGATGGGACTTGCTGGGCGATCGTTCGCCCGCTCGGCGCCCGCCGCAGGCATATGGCCGTGGCGAATGGAAGCCTCGATGAGATCGCAGCTGGCGAAGGGACGTCGACCGGAATTGAGCCATTCGTCGAAGCCGTAGACCAAAGCATTACTACCGCTGCGCTCGCAGAATTGGTGCGTCCACGGTCAGAGGGGCCGGTCTGGCCAGTCGCGTTGGCGTGGCTGACACGCGATCAGGAATGTCGGTTCGACGATGTCCTCGATTGGCGATCTCCAACCTCCGAGTCCGATTCACCTATGCCGGCGAGCGGGCAAGAGAAGGGGCCGAGGCTTGAAGCGCTCCGCGCATTCCTTATGGCAATCACGCCCGAGGAGCAAAGCACACGGAGCGAAGTGGGCAAGCTTACCGAGCAACGCCGAATTCTCGATCAGGAGATTGGGCATCGACGGTGGGAGATCGAACGCACCCAAGTTCGTCTTCTCTCAGTCCTTGGCCTTGAAGGGCAATCGCTGCCCGAAATGCCGCTGTTGATCGATGTGATGCGCCGATCAGCCGTCGAACGCGTTGCCGCAGCAAGCCAGGTTCCCACAGGACGTAGCACTGAGCTGGTCGCGGCCCGCGAACAACATGAAGCCGTTCGACGGGAATGGACGCGCCTCGATGGGGAACGCATCCGCGTCGAAGCTCTAATTCCAGCCGAAGAGCGTGCGCTGGCGATGATCCAAGGGGAGCTGCCTGGCCTTTCCTATTCACAAGCCGAGGCAGAGACTCCGATATGCCCAGTCTGTGAAGTTCCAATCGACCGGGCTTTGGCTGAAGGGTGCAAGCTCTCGCACAAGATTCCCGATGCAGAAGCATGCCGACAGCGCTGGGAAAAGCGAAGGCAGGATCTCGAGACGCAGAACCAAACACTGGTAAATTTGCGCCAGGAGAAGACGCGTATATTTCAGGAGCTTGCGCTCGCTCGGCAGCAGCTGGATCAGTCAGCCAGCCGCTACGCCTCTATAGAGAGGACGCGGGACGCAAGGGAAGCTGCCTGGTATGCCGCTCGCCGAGCGCAGGACGATGTTGAGCGCCTTGCCGAATTCATTGGTGCCCAGGATGAGGCGGGAGGAAACCTCCGCGAGATTGGCGCAAAGCTCGACGCTGAGAGGGAGCGGCTGAACGCATTTCGCGACAAGCAGGCCCGCGTGTTCGGCCAAATCAGCGAGAAGTTCGATCCCATCATCCGACGGTTGGTTGGGCACAACGCGAAAGGCCGCATCACTCTTGGAAACCGCCTCGATCTATCGGTCGACCTGGGCGGAGACCGAAGGACGGCGGCGATCGAGTCGCTCAAGATTATTGCCTTCGATCTCGCCGCGATGTGCCTGAGCATTGAAGGGACGACGCGCATTCCGTCCTTCCTGCTGCATGACAGCCCTCGCGAGGCGGATCTCGGCCTTTCGATTTATGGGCGGCTGTTTGACATCGTCGAGGAACTGGAACACGTCGGCGGAACACCGCTATTCCAGTATATCGTCACCACGACGACGCCTCCGCCGACAGAGTTTCGAGAGCCTCCGTACCTGCAGCTCAAGGTTTATGGGGATCCGCCCGAGCAGCGCTTGCTACGCGTCGATCTATGAATCGCACAGACGCCCGACTGCCGACCTATCCATTCCCGCTACTGTCCGAGCTGCGCGATGCGGCGAACGAGCATGGCTATCGCATCGGTCCTGAGGAAGCGGCCGGATGGGTCTTCTTCCGATCGGCCAGTGCCCCGGCGGAAATCGCGCTGGCCGCAGGCGGCCCCGCAGGCCCGTTCTTCCTGTCCGTAGCGCATCAAGGAGTGGCCCAGACACTGGACGCTTTGCGTGCGTCTCCATGCGCCAAAGGGCATGCGGGCGCCTTCGTGTTTACCACCCGTGAGAATCTGCACGCGGGTGTGGGCGCGGCGTACCGCTTATCGGTTAGCCTCCCCACTTTTCCGCTCGAAAAGTATCAGAAGGCAGTTACGAGCCTCGGCGACACGGAAGGGGAGCGCGCTCAGAAATTCAGAATCGGGCAGGACATCTTTAGAGATGCGCTGATGGAATATTGGCGAGGAAGCTGTCCTCTGACTGGGATAGCGAGCCCCGAACTGCTAAGAGCGTCGCATATGATGCCCTGGTCCCTGTGTGAGACGGATGGACAACGGCTCGACGTTCATAACGGTCTGCTGTTGTCTGCGCTATGGGATGCCGCGTTCGACGCAGGCCTGGTGACGTTCGACGATGATGGAAGGGTTCTGCCTTCTCCTCGTTTGGATGAGGCCGCGCACGGCGAATTGAGGATTTCTGCAACTCGACAGTTGGTTTTGCGCGGAGAGCACCTGCCTTACCTTTCCTATCATCGAAATCAGATTTGGAAGCGATGATATCGGGCGCAATCATCGGTCACGGCATGCGGTTGCAGAATCGGTCGGATTCTTAGGCGATGGGGTTGGAGCATTGGGATTCGAGTAGGCGAAAATATGTGCTGTATCAAAATACTGAACAGCACAGCGCTGATTGCAATCGTTTTCCGTTCGAATCTATCCCGCGGCGAGTATTCCTGGACACGAATGTGATCAACGTGCTGGTCAAGCACAGCACGCACGTTTTCGAACAGGAGCCGATCCCGTCCAACACCGAACCGACGCTCGCGATCGATATCGAGGCGCTGATGCATGTATTCTATGTTGGGACGCGGGCCGACTGGTCCTTGGTAGGCTCTCAGAAAACGTTGGATGAACTCTCACGCACGAGAGACGGCACGCTCCGCGATGAGCTTCTGGAGTACGCGCTTGGGCTTGTTAATCAAGATCTCGATGACGAAGATCGCAGGTTCGCGGCAGATTTCGGGCGCCGGCTGATTGATGCTCCGTTCGTTGCCGCACTACGGGACTTGGCTGACCGCGAACTGATCGGAAACGCAATCGGGCATGGCTGCGATTCTTTCTGCACACGCGATAGGGCTACGATTGTGCGAAAGCGTACCCAATTGCGACAAATGCCGCTGCACATCATGACGCCGGCAGAGTGGTGGGCGCAAATAAAGCCGTGGGCCGGCCTTTGGGGTTAACACGAGGCAATGGGGCTTCGCCCGTTACCGAAGCTCGTCCAAAATCCGACCGCCTCCTGGGGACGACAGAAGCTGAAAATTTTTTAAGTTCAGGATATCAGACCGGGTTAGTTTCGCTGTGCACGGGGATGAAGAGCATTTCTGACCAGGAGGCCGGCCTGTGAAGCGTTGCGCATGCAGGAGAGATCGGCATCAAAAGCCTTCTTCAGGCGCTCAACCGTTGGCCCGGCCTCCGGTGAGCAACGTATTGTTCGCACGACCGATGAGTGAGCAATTCCGTAGCGCTATCGATCAAGATCAGTGCCAAACGGCTATTGATCGGTTGATCGATGGCAATCTCCGCGATCGTCATATCCAACTGTTCGATGATCGTCGAAAAGAATTCCACGGGGGTTCTACACTTCCGTTCGCACTGGAGCCACACTAACGCCTGCCAAAACGACGTTTCAAGAGTGCGAGACATTGCTGCATCGTTTGCTCGTCCTTGGTGTACGTGCTTGGCGAGACCCGTTCGGGCAAGTCGGGATTGCTGGCGGTCATGTAGAGATGAAGCATGTCGGGGCGTGGAAACAACCTGGACGCTTCACGCTCCAACTCATCGATCCATTTCGCCTTCTTCACCAACTCCGCCGCGAAATTGCGCAGCAGGCGCTTGGCCTGCTCGAGAAGTTCGGCGGATTGTGCTGCGGCATCGCCCGGCGTCATCCCGTTGAGACCTGAATGCGGCGCGTCTATCCAATTCGAATGAGTATCGCCGATTAGCGTGTTCGACAGGGCCATGATCGTGTTCACCCGCCGCAAACGTTCCAGCCGTTCGGTCTCCTCTGCTTCAGCCTTGCGCTGGGCGGCCCGCGTTTCGTGAACGGCACGCATCACCTGCAGAGCTTCGCTAACAGGCAGGCCAAGATCCTCGGCTTCCCCCTCACATTCGTCTTTGAGAACCGCAAGTGTAGTCGTGAGGGCTTTCTTCAACGTCCGCCACGCGGCATCGCCCTCGCTAGCGATTTGCTTCAATGATCGCCCACCATCCGGGCAGTGCTCCATCCAGGATGTGACATCGAAGCCCTGTTGCTCGATATCGGACCCAAGCAGGGCGATGCTGGTGCCGAGATTCTTCAGTGACTTCAGCCGCGCCGCCATCTCTACGGCCTCTCGATCCGCACGCTCCCGCTCAAGGCGGCGCTGATGCAACTGATCGGATCGACGTTGCGTCTGCTTCCACGTCCAGCCGACGTCTTCAACAACTCCCTTTACAGCAAGAAACTGGAGGAAGCTGACGACCGCCTGCTCCGCGCCGCCATCTGGAAGCTCCGCGTCTGCCAGAAGCGAGTCATGTCCCTGATGGCTGCTCCAAAATTGCTCCGTGATCCAACCACGTTTGCGGAATTCTCCGATCACGGAAAAAGGCGTGACCCCGGTGTAACCAAGCACCATGTCGCCGAGGATGGCCGCCTTCCACACCTTGGGATGAACCGAAAAATATCCGTCTCCAACCGAAGGGCCGTCGAGAAGCGCGCCGTCTCCCGCCCCAGATATACTTTGTACCTCGGGCGTGTCCTTCCAATTGGATGCCAGTGCCCGTCGTCGTGCGGCGGCATAAGTCACTTTGAGCTTCTCGATCTGGCTGAGACGCTTCTTTTCTGCAGCGGCGGCGTCCCGTTTGGCGATCCCCTCGAACTCATCTCGGAGCTGCGCAGCCTTGCGATTGTAAATCCACTCGCGGGGAGCCGAAGTCAGAATTGCCTCGTCGAGACCCGCGATCGTCGTGTCTCGGGACAATGCGGACAAGTCAATCTCGACAGCTGATATCCCGGCCGCCGCGATCTTGGCTCGCTTTTCCGGGCCGCAGCGATGCGTCACATAGACCTCGACTTGCATTCGATCGCTGCCTTTCTCGAGGATCACGTCCGGAATCGTCTCGCCATCCATGGTCTCCAGTTTGGCGGAGTCGAAGGCGAAGTGTTTAGCCTCGCGAATTGTCCTGGTCCGCGTTCCATACGTCGCCGTCACGGGGGGAAGTACGAGACTCTTGCGACTGTTGAGCAGTTGCTCGGCGTAGTGATGAAGCGCTGTCATGTTTCCGTGCTTGCAATTCGGAGCGACACCCGCAGCTCGCTCCGCCGCCGTGAGCGGCGCATGCGCGAAATGATGAGCGATATCGCTGTCGGGCTTTCGTGCGACCAGTTTACGTCCACAGTTCTTGGCTGGACACTGACATCCACATGCCGCGCCACGCTCAGCCTGCGAAATGTGGATGACCGCACCGTCCCATCGCTTGCCGAAGGCAAGCCGTACGCCATCGCGGGCGAAGAAGGCATGGCCAATCTTGGAGAGGGCTGCCAAAGGATCCATGGCATTGTTATCTGAATGATATGAAGTGATTCTCGGGTATATTATGCTGCCGGGGGCGATAGTGACATTGGTAACAACAGCGCCGACTCTTTGGCGCAACGAAAAAACGGTTTCCGTTTCAGGACATAGCCTGCACCCGCAGTCGCCCAGTCCTGTATCGGAGGGCTTTGTTGCGCCGACTTTGGCGGCACAAATTAGCTTCCGGCCTGATGCGCTCGCCGCGTCCATGGCGCGCACGCTGACGCTACGCACCGCGCCCGATGCGTTGCTCGCACAATGGGCCAGGTCGCAACTGGCGCAAGTCGAATTCCTGGTGACTGACGGCGCCAGTTTCGAATTGTCGCCATTCATCACCGCATTGGCAGATGCAGAACGATCGGGGTTCGCTGGACGCGTAGGCGCTGGGATAACTGATCTTGTGATGAACGCGCTTGGCTACGTTTGGCGCGACAACGCAATCTGCCTGTCATCCAGCCTCGATCCACACGCTGACTTTATTTATGCCGGCGGTCCTGTAGAGGGGCATGGTGCGGTGTTGGCGGAAGCGCACGGCTCGTTCGCGCAGAGCGTCAATGAAAGCCGGATAACTGGCGAGGCGAAGCGCAAGTACCTAAGACAGGTGAAGCCTCATATTGCGAGCCATTGCGTGCATGGCGACGTTGTTCATGGCTATTCAGTAGCGTTCGGTTCCAATCCGTCGAGCCTCGAAACCCATCTCCACGTGGCGGAAACGAGAATCTCGAAGAGCAAGGGAAAACCGACGCCTCCCACTCCCCAACCGAGTCCACGAGGGCCTGGACCCGTTCCGACATCAGTCGCGCTGACGTCACATCGATCGAACTTCCTGCTAATGGGTTCAACGCAAGTCGTGGCTTGGATCGATTGGCTGCGTGGCACGGGCGATCGGCCGGCCGATGATTCCGAGACCACCTTCTTCACGATCGAACTCGCCGGTCGGAGGTTTCTGGCAGCGGCGGAATACTTTTTTCCTTATTTCCGCTCTCGGTTTCTCCTTGATGAGTTGGACTTCCGCGGCGGGCCATTGCACTGGGAGGAATTTGAGCGCTGGCGCCGTGGGATTCGGGGCGGCATGGCGAACGTGTTCGCGATGGACGAATGGGCGGCTAAATCCTTCCTTCTGGCTTTGTCGGCGATGATACGCAGCGGAAGGGAGCAAGTTCCCGCAGCGCTCGATTTGCCAAGCGTCGAACCACTCGGACTTTCCTTAGAGCTGGATCGCGACTATCGCGATGAAGACGCCCGCTACCCCGTTATCCAGTTTCGGGACGGGCTGGCACTCCTGGGTAGGCTACCGCGACCACCAGCTGCCGATGTTCGCCACTGGTCACCCCAACAGGGGCTCATCTGAGAAGACCGACTAGACCGCGGACGTCAAAGAATGGTTGGTCGTTTTGCGAGCGCTTTGGGGCGTCAGCTTCTTTGTTCTCAATCAACCACTACGCTCAGACGCCCGCGCTGAGGCGAAGCACCGGTAGGCGCGATGTTGTCGCACAAGACAGGACTGACTGATGGGGACGCCGCCTATGCGGAAAGTAGATGTTTTCCCATTGCCACCAGCGAGCGAAGATAAGTCGCATCATCCGAATACACTTGATCTTCCGACTTGCTGTAGATGGCGTAATTGTAGCTCTCGACCTCAAGCTGGCTAATCAACCGTGCCTTGTTCGGGTATTTCACCGCGTCCTTGGTCAGTAACATCGCGAGCCGTGGCGACAGCGGATAGTAAAGGGCAAGGTCATCAGTCTTCTTGGGGTCAAGCATGTTCAAGACCGGCTGATCACCGGCGATGAATGGAACGGGCGTTTCGTTTCTGAGGAAAGCGATGCCGTAAGCTCTTTTTTCCTTGAAGAGCGATGCACTGACGGCTGTCGCACAGACATGAAGCAGTGCGCCGGCCGTCCGGCGCGGGTCGTGTCCTGGCACCGGGCTTATCAGCCTGCTGAAGCCTTCGCGCATCTTGGCCGTCCGAAAATATTGGAGACACAGAAAATAGATAAAATCGCCCGCACGGATCATGTCCTGGTAAAAATCATCATTCTCCGCGCGAAGCGAATTCAGTAGGTCCTGGCACTTGTTTTCAATGCCCGCATGGTATCGCTCGCCGAGATTTCGTTCAGCCCAACGCAACTGTTCTTCCATTGCCGCACGCACCGGCTCAATAAGGTCGGTCCGCTTCAAGGCCTCCCGCAGCTCGAAGCTGCGCTGGTTCAGCCTGATGTAATCTCGGTTGAGCTCACGCAACCTCTCATCGGGCGTGCTGCTGATAAAGCTCTCCAGAAATGCCTTGTCTGCAGTCGTAAGCTGCTGGGCCTCGTAGAAATAAGTTTGGCTGGCGACGGCCTTTGGCTGCGTCGGGAACAGCTTTTGATCCTTGTGCCGGAAGCAGCAGAACGTACCGGCTTGCGCCCAGGCGTCTAAGTAATGACGCCAGACATAGTGCTGATTCTTCGAGTTCGGGACGGCGCTAATGGCTTGGGGTCCTGCAAAGCGGCTGACATCGAATCGAGAATTCCATTATCTTAAGCGCCAGCCTTCCATAAGAGGCCAATCACGAGCATGTCAAAGCGCCTTTTATTTGGCGACGACCCGGCAGATGACGCCGTCCGCCAGCGCCTCGCTGACGAGACGCGGCAGTTCCTCGAGCGCTTTAAATTCACGATTCCGACCAAGCGGCGAAACCGGTTGGGGGTTGGTCCCCACTGGGATTCCGCTTGGGGTTCAAGCCTGCGGAGTGCCGCCGATGATGCGAATCGGATGGCCGAGCTAGCGCGAATCAGCATCAATTCGGCCACATCGATCGGCGGCGTACGCCACACGCCTTGGCCGAGCGTGATCAGCCTACCGTCAGCTTCCGCCGCGCACGTCTTCGCGCGCGCCTCCGCGCTCTGGCTTTTGGCCTACCCTGCTTTCCTGCGCGCTCTTGTAGCCACGCGTTAAGCCGCGCTCGCCTGAGTGCGCGGCGCTGGCGGGGAGATAGAGCAGGCAGTGGCTTCGGCTTGGAGACAGTCGCGTATGTCTTGAACTGATCCCAGAAGGTGATTTCGTACAGGTCGCCGCCCTCAGATCGCGCCCGTCGGATGACAAGGCCAGGTTCTCTCTTGAATTCCTTGCCAGCCCCGTCGAGTATTACTTTGACGTCTTTCACATCCTCGTCCTTAACCAGAAAGAATTCGATTTTCTGGTCAGGTTCGATGAAGGCGCCGTCTTCGCGAAATGTGATGCCGCGGATGATCTTCTCGGTCATCGCGGGCAGGCTCTTCTCCGGGATGCTAATTCCAAGCTGCTCCTCGACGGGACGATCCCAACGCTCTCCCAAACCGGGCATCACGTTCTTTCCTTTAAGCTCTTCTCCTTTGTACATCTCGCGTAGAATCTTCTTTGCCCGAGCGTCGCGCGCCGCTGCGTCGCCCTCGCTCTTGGCCGCTTCTGGATTGATCGCGCGTAATGCTTTCTCGGCAAGCCCGGCCGATGCTGGGTTCTTTACGTCGAGCGCCAGCCCCAGCCGACCAATCAGATCACGTTCCAACTTCCCGTACCGGTCATTGCACGCGACGCACGACGGAATCTGCCACTTTTCCAAGTCCGCGGCAGTCGTGTCGGGATACCAAGACTGCGGAAACACGTGATCCCAATTGCGCTCCACTCCTTTTTTAAGGCAGTGAACACACCGCCCTTTCCCTGGCCTCTTCGCCATAGCTCGTACCTGCTTTTTGGGACCGCCGGAAAAATACGGCAGAGCGCCGATCGGCGCCAACCGGCCTGACGACTTCGGCCGACAACCGACATTGAGAGGAAACTTGCCCAAGACTAAGGGCAAGTCGAGCGCAGTATGCCACTATGGAGCACCCCGTTCTGCGCGCAACGGGTAGTAGTCCTTCGGCGCTCGAAGGTGGGTGATCGATGAGATCACGGAGTTTGCCCACATCGTGCTGCATTCGACGTCGCCGTCGCGCTCAAACCAATGCGTCGCGCCTGGGATCAGGTCGAACGGAATTGGATGAGCCGCCAGAGGATTGTGGTACACCTCAAGTTCCTGACACCAGGCTTCGCCCCAAGGCCAGAGGGCGTCGTATTCTTCGCTCCCCACTTCCAGCTCGAAGTCGATCGGCTCCAGCGCGCCGGGTGTTCTATCGAATAATATTCCGCGCCGAATCATCGAGAGACCGGGCGGACGCCACCCGGCCAGAAAGCCCATGCGGTTGAACTTCGCCAAAGTGCCGGCATTGCTGAAAATCACGGCGGACAGTTGCGCAAAGGCTGGGTCGCGAAACAGGCCAGCCGGGATCGCATTCTTGCCTGTTAGATTGGAAATCGGCTTCCCGACCGCGCGTCGCTTTGCGCCTTCGCCTTCGACATCGGCGCGAAGGCCGTAAAGGTAGGTCGGCAGGGCTTCGCGGCTCCACACCATGGAGCCGGAGCTGTGGAAATCGGCGATCGCGATGGCGAAGGGATGGCCCTTCACGTGTGAGAGGTCATGATATTTCCGCTGTAACTTCCCTCGCAGAGTCCTCGCAAAGCGTTCCGCTGGTGCGCCGGTCAGTCGCTCGGTTGGATCCGTTGGTGCGTGAACCCAATCGCCGATGCCACCAGCGCGCGGTGTTTCGGAGTTTGCCGTCACCGCCTCTACCCAGCAGCTCGTACCGCCCTTCTCAATTTGGAAATCAGGCGAGACATGGTCCTGGTGGACCTGCAAGCCTTGCTCACGAAAGCAGGCCAGCAGGTAGAGCTCGAAGAGCCGCGACGCGAAGTTGTTGGTCTGCAAATCGGGGACGAAGTTCGGATCGGGTCGTGGCAGGGCGAGATAGCATTCCCCTACAGCCATCAGCGCAGGCAGATGGCTCATGGATTTGATGAGCAAGTCGAACTCGGGAGAGCTTCCTCGCGATCCGACCTCGATCAATGAGGGACGTCGGCGGGCGCCAGGCGGAAGCGGCTCAGGCGCGTCGCCGCAGCGCATGTCGATGCTGAGCGCATCCAGGGCCTGCTCGGGCGTCGAAAACGGGCCGTGTTGCGCAACACACGTCCAGCGGTGATCGACACGCCGCCGCATGGCGACCGTGCTGAATGTCCCGGTCTCTTGGTTTAGGAGAATGCCTCCACACGCGCTGCTCCGGCCGACCTGATATGCAGCGAATACCGTTGATGGCTCGAAGTTCGGACCGCGTTCGAGCGAAAGGGCGTACAGCTTGAATTGCCGTGCGCTAATGGGCTTGATCAGCAGAGACTCGGTTTCGGCGACCATTAGCGATCAGACCATTCTGCCCACGAGGCCTACAAGTATTGCGCGCCGCGAGCGAGGAGATCGCTCAGCACGTCCTTGCGCGGTCGAGGTCCGCTCAGGGCGAGGTCGACCAGTCCGCGTGCAACACCGCGCGCCAATCCGCGCGCCAGGACGCGCTGCGTGGTCGACACCTTCTGTAGCCCGGCGCGGCCATGGACGAACGTGCTGCGCAAATCGAAGAGATCTTTGTAGGCCTGTACGCTCGCGCGATCGTTCAGGACCGCCGCGACGCGCGCCGCGACGCGGTCGGTCGCGGACGATACGACCTTATGCGGATCAGGCTTCGGTCGGAGCCACCTCTTATGATCCATTTCAAGGCCGACGGCGGCCTCGATCGCGGTCATGTGCGCCATGACCTCATCCATGCCATCGGCCAGGAACGCCCGAACGAGGAAGTGCGCAACCGGCGTCTCGAAAAGATCGGTTGCCCGAGCTGATTCGAGATCTTTCCACGCGCCATCGGTGAACAAGGCTAACCCCGCCGCGGCGTCGTCATCGAGGGGAAGGACGGTGGGACGCTCGAGTTCGATGTCTTCGCCCCAATCCCCCTGAACGATCCAAGGCTCGAGTGTGAGGCTATCTGCACTTGGGGGCGGAGACGGTCGAATGAAAAGGTCGTCGTCGACCGTGTAAATCCACGGCAGGCGAAACCCTCTCCAGTCGACCTCCTGCATCGTTGACCATCGTTCCCATGGTGCCAGAAGAAGGAAGAAGAGAACTCTTTCGACGGCCGGCGGGAAACGGCCGAGATGGGGATCGATCTCTCCGAAATCCCGATCGAACGTCATGTACATGAAGGGGGAGGCGCGCGCCTCTGGGCGAGGGTCGAGCGTGATTTCTTCTTCAACAACGAGCCAGCGGAATTGCGCCAATCGTTTGGCTTCGAAAGGCTGGTTGTGGAAGTTGCGGGCGAGACGCGGTGCGTTGAACAGCCGTGTCAAATCTTCAGCGCTGAAGTCTGCAACGCGGGCATTACCGAAGCTCAACATCGGCATTTCGTCTGCCAAGTCGAGCGGGCATAGATGCCGCCGCAGCGTCGTCCTGCGCCTGTAGGCGTCGCCTATTGCGTTCGCTGCGCTCTGGGGATCGAGGCTCAGCTCAGCCTTGTTGGCCGGGAGGTTGCACGGAAGCCCTAGCGAGCGCAGGGCCGTGCTCAACGCGAACACAGGCTTGCCGCCGCCATATTCAGCCTGGCAGAGCTCGCTCAGATTGATGAAGGTTGGAGAGGCCAAAAGGTTATCGGGGCCTGGCCGCGGAAGACGCCAGACTGCTTCGACGGCGGCGATCATCGACGGGCTTGCCGCCATCAGGCCCGCCCCGCCGTCATTGGCTGTATGCTAAGGCTCGCGGCCTCGGCGATGTAGTCGCGGTAGGCGAAGTTGATGAGGTCTCTTACCAATTCGAGAAGGCCTCCGGTGGGGAGTCCGTCGAACGGATCGCCGTGGGCCAGCGAGTTTCGACGCTCGGCAAGAGTGGGGCTGGTCTCACCGGTCAACTGACCTAACGCCGTTCCCCCGCAGCGCACAACCATCGGGATCTGTGCGTCGGTCAGGCCATCGGCGTCGACCATGTATTTGAGAAGCGAAGCAAAGCTTCGCTTATTCTTCGAGACGCGCCCGCCGTAGCGATCCATCAACGCCAGCTCGAGGGCGATCAGGGCGGCGAGCTCGCCCGCCTTGACGACGCTAAAATCGACCCAGCCCAGCAGATAGAGCGTCTGCGCGCGAGCGAACTTGGCGCGCACGATCTCAGGGATGCGCGTGTCGATACCGAGGCTCTCGACGAAGGCGCGCCAATCGGCGGCCTTTTCAAACCGGATGAACCCGCCCGCATTGCCTTGCGTCGGCCAAGCCAGCAGCACCGGTTCTTCTCGGTCGCTAAGCGCGATGTCCGAGTGGTTCGTCATCGCCATCATGCACGCCGCAACATCCGCTCGACGTGGACACGCTGATAGCCGTGCGCATGCACATGCTGGCGAAGTTGCCGGATATCGCGCACGCCAAAGGCTACAGAAGCCTTCAACGGGCTCGCGAAGGTCGCATAGTAGGCCCATCGCGCGTCGGCGGGCAGCGGAGCGTTCTGCCGCCGATCGGTGATGACGACGTCACGCGGATCGTTGGTGTTGCGAAACGCGTAGAAGGTGATCCAGTCGGGGCGCCGGTAGCGCGCTGCCTTGCTGAACGGCACCGACTGCACTTTCACGTCCGTCTGGTCGAGAACCCAGTCGCGCTGCTCCAGAATCTGGCGAACCATGTGGCCGATCATCTGCTTGACCCGGTCGGCAAGCACGTCCTCTCGAAATACCTCGAGCAAGTCTTCCTCGATTCCTTCAACGGCGGGTTTGCCGAGCTGCGAGGCCGTTTCCAGACGGGCGACATTCTCGGGTTCGGTCAAAAACGCCCAGATGCGCTGACCCAAGTCGGTCTTATAGAGTGACGCGAACTTCTCGGGATTGTAGGCAAGCATGACGGGGCCTCCTTTACCGGGCATATATGGCCGGTTATAATGGCCTGTCAATGGCGAGGGGAATTACAGCTCGGCCCGACAAGGAGGTGGGGTTTGGATTTCGAGGATCTCGTGACAGCGCTGGCGCCGCCGCCCAACCGCGCCGGCAAATCCGTCGGCGATCACGAACATCACCTCTACGAAGGCGCGGTGATGATCGCCTACGCGGTGCATCTGCTGCGGACCGAGGGCGCGGATCATGTTCGTGTTCACCCTGATGGCGAGCACGGCAAGCAATTCGACTTTTCCGGCTGGTTGGGGCGGCGCCAGTTTCGAAAAACCTGCTCAATCGGCGCCACAGCCTATGGGGGGTCTATGAGAACGCCGGCGGCCAAACGATCACCATCAATCCCCGTTCGGGCCTCGGCGACGTCGTCGCGGAGATTGGTGATCAGGTGATCTCGGCCGAATGCAAGGGCGGCATCATCAACACCAGGCATCCCGGCCAAGTGTCACGACTTTACAAGGGCCTTTGCGAGGCGGTCGGCATGCTCATGGCGACCCCGTCGCGGGGCCGGCAGGTGGCGGTCGTTCCCTTAACCGACAACACGTTGCGACTGGCGCAGCGCCTGGCGCCTCGTTGCGCGTTGGCCGGGATCGAGATTGCACTCGTCGGTGGGCGCGGCGAAGTAATCGACGTGAAGTCGCCGCAAGGAGCTGAACGCGATACAAGCCCAGCCGAGTAACAAGAAGGGTCTGGGGATGCTGAGTCGGGGATCTGAGTGGCGCCGGCCCAAGGCCGCGGCAGAACCATGCCGAAGGGCGGACGGCCTGGGCTGAGGCTGCCGCGTAAGAACATTATCGGGGGGAAGCCTTTGCAGATTGCGAAGCTAGAGATCGAGAACTTTCGCGGCATCCGTGAAGGCACCGTTCAATTTTCGCCCCACACCGTTTTTGTTGGAGCGAATAACTGCGGGAAAACGACCGTCGTCGAGGCCTTGGCGCTTCTATTCGGCCGCGATCGAATGATTCGCCAACTGACTGAACACGATTTCTACGGCAGCAATCCGCAGCCTCCGGATCGAATCCGCCTCGTTGCAACGGTTATCGACTTCGAAGGCGACGATCCCGCTCAGCACATGGACTGGTTTCGGGACGACCGAGGAGTGGTGAAATGGTGGAACCCGGCGAATGGCACGGTGATGCCGGCGCGCGCCGATGCGACTTGCCGTCTCGCCTGCCAAGTCGCTTTCTCTGCGCGGTTCCACCGGCCGTCGCTGGAAGTGGAGACGCTACGCTATTTTCACGATGACGATGCGGTCGACGATGTTTTTTCCGAGGAAAGCACCACCGGTTTTCCAGCGCGCCTGATCCGAGACATTGGCTTCTTCTTCGTCCCCGCGGCGCGAACCTGGGACCGAACAGTCTCGTTTGGGTCGGAGCTTTTCCGACGGGTGGTCGCTGCCGGTGAGGGTCAACCGTCGGAGTCGGTCCTCAGTGAACGAGATAGGCTGCGCGCACCCGACGCGCGGCTAGAGGAGGACGAGCGCCTAGCGCCAATCGTCGAGCGACTGAATCTTGAATTGCGTGGATTCTTCCGGACGGCGCCCAAGCTCCATTTGAGGGTGACCGCAACCGACAGTGACGGTCTGCTGGAGTCTGTGGTGTCGCACTACGCGCACGAGGGTGCTGGCTTGCCGTTGCCGGCGAGACGGCATGGCAGCGGGCTACTTTCGCTTCAACACCTACTTCTGCTCCTCCAGTTCGGACGGCTTCGGGCGGAGGCTCAAGAGGGCTTTTGGATGGCATTGGAGGAGCCTGAACTTCACGTGCCTCCCGCCCTCCAGCGGCGATTGGTTCATCGTATCCAGGCGTTGTCGCAGCAGACGTTCGTTTCAACACACTCGCCGATGGTGGCGGCGCTCGCCAACCCGAATGGCGTCGCTGTCCTCCGCAACGATGATGGCCAATTAACGTCGGTCCCGTTGCTGACATCCACGCTCCCGGCGGACACGCCGAATAGCGTGCGCAAGCTCTTCCAGGTCAATCGCGTTGAAACGATCGCGGCACTGATGCACGAGTTCGTTTTGGTCCCTGAAGGGCGAACCGACTACGAATGGATCGGGCTTCTGGTGCGCGCGGTCGACTTGCACCAAAGCTGGGCAGCAGCCGATGAGTGCAGGTTCGATGCGTTTGTCGGCGTGATCCCGACGCATGATGGAGCAGTTCTCAGAACCGTCGACGCTATGGCGCCTCTGCATCCTCGTGTGGTGGCAATCGTCGATGGCGACGCGGAAGGCCTGGGCTACGCCGCTGCTCTTACGGCTGCCGGCTCTCCAAACTCAGGCGTGATCCTCCGCTGGGCGAATGGCCAAATGCTGGAGGACACGATCGGCTGGATTATCGAAGCGGATGCGGCGGCCTGCCTTGCGGCCATACACGTCGACAACCCACCAGCCACTTCGACGGAGCTCGTCACGCGGCTGAAAAGCGAGAACCGAAATGCGGGCGGGTTGAAGAAAGATACCTCAAGTTACGAGTCCATTGCGGCCGCGATCGGAGCAAACGAGGCGTGCTGTGCGCAGGCCCGTTCGCTGCTGAACGCGATCGCTGATCTCGCAAAAGGAGTGGCGAACCCTCTGTTCGTCGCCGACGCGAATAACGCGGCGATTAAGGTGTTTCAGCCGTGAGCATTCGCGCGGTCGAGGGGGCCGCGGGCTGCGGGAAGACGCATCGGCTCATGGCGATGCTCGCAGAAACGCTCGCCGCACATCCATTGGCTGAGGGTCAGCGAGTGCTCGCCTTGACCTTCATGCACGGGGCCCGACGACGTCTATCGGACCGTCTCAAAGGCGTGGCCGGTCTTGCTGGTCGAGTCCAATGCTGCACGGTGGATTCTTTTGCATGGCGCATTTACCGACGCTGGCGCGGCCTCGCGACGGCGCTTGGAATACCGGCTACTATTGAGGGCGAGTTCGACGCCGTGTGCGATGCGGCTGGACTGCTGCTTGAACAGGCGGAGGTTCGCTCGTGGACGGCGATGAGCTTCCCGATCGTCCTCGTAGACGAAGGCCAGGATCTACGACCGCAGCGCCTGCGCATGTTGGTGGCACTTTCGGAGGCGACGCACGCGCTGATCGCAGCGGATGAGTTTCAGTGTCTCGATCAAACGCTTCGCCCGAATCCCCTCGTGACATGGCTACAGAACGCAGCGGAGCCTGAAACGCTAGTCCAGGTCCGAAGGACAAACGTGGCGGGTCTTCTCGCGGCGGCAACGGCGATCCGAGGCAGCCTAGCGCCGGTCAACGGCCAGGGGTTTCGCATCTTACAACCGGGCGTGAGCGTGCCGCTTGCGGCCACATTGCTCGCCAACGCTATTGCCTGGCGTCAGGGGGGCGATGTCGCTGTCATCACTCCAGCGCTACAGGGCGGGTTTGCGCAGTCGGTTGTTGCCCGGGTTGCGCAAGGCCCCTGCGGACAGCAACAGAATGGGCCGTATTCCGTTCACTGGGAAGGAACCGACCGGGAGGAGACACAGCTCATCCTCGGAGCGCTCCAGCTTCCCGCGGCCCCTACGGCTGCTGAGGCATGCGCTGCTTTGCGCGCGCTTCCTCCGTCGGGGCCAGCACGAGCGGCGATCAGTTGGGTCACCAATCAGATCCACGCGGTTGGGCGCGCGGCCTTCACTCGCGAGGAAATCGAAGCCGTCATCGCGCGAAACGTAGCGTTGCGCAGGCAACACGGTAGCGGAGGATCGCATCTCTTCAACGCGATGACGGTTCAGCAGGCCAAAAACCGCGAGTTCGAAGGCGTTGTCGTTATTTGGCCGTACCAAGTCGGGGGTGACGTCGAGCACAAACGTCGACTGTTGTACAACGCAGTGACGCGCGCAAAGCGCTGGTGCAATATCATCGTTCAAGGCCAGAATATCCTCGCCGCCGCGCCATTTGCGTAAGTTTAAAGGGGCGAAGGGCAGGGCCGAAGCCACCGCGTCTTATCTGCGCCGCCGCCAAGGATGCTGGCGACCGTCAGTCAGTTTCTCCTGCCAATCGCGGATGCACTCGTCCATCTGGCCCATCAAATCGCTCATAGCGTCCATGTCGGCGACAAGGGCTACGCTCACGAACCCCGGTTCGTTCTCGACAGCCGGCAGACGCCAGACTTCGTATCGCGTCACACCGTTCCTCGTTCCGGCCGGTGGCGTTGGATCAGGACCCCATGACTTGGCGAGTTTTGGGTCTCGCGCGCGCAATTCGTCGAAGTCGATCGTCAAACGATGGTCTGAGACCGTGCCAAAAGCGGGAACAATTCCGGGGATGAGGTAATCCCGAACGATATTGTCGAGGTCATGCAAAACCGCCGGCGGGGTCTTCGGATTTGGTCGAACCACGACTTCGAGTGCGACGGCCACCACCAATGGGTTGATGATCCAATCCCATCGCGTTTTGAAGGCAGCGATCTCGTCCGCCACCTTCTGCCTGAAAGCGGACGATCCACCAGTCGAGATTGGCAGTTCGCCGACCTGGAGCCGCAGTTTCGATTCACCGACCAAGCTGGCCCACATGCCCTTGTCGAACCCGGTGGGAAGGCCTCGTGGCAACCCGTACATCCAACCCAACACGGGGATGTTGACGCCGCTTCGGCCAAGCAGCGCGCGTTGGGCGCTCCAGCGGACCATCTTGCGATAGGCTTCGTACAATTTGTCGCCGAGCGCTTTTCGTTCTTGTGCCTCGTCTCGGATGAGGTCACGGAAGGTGTCGATCCACTCACCTTCGCGATCCCGCTCATAGTAGGAATCCATACTCTCCGCGGCATGAATTGCCTTGGCTGCCAGCTCCAGGTCATCGAGCATCGCGGCGAAAGGCCTGGCTTCGATACGGATATTGGGCTGGTCTTCGCCATGACGGCACGTGACCGATAGCGCCTGGATCTGGCTATCATCGGCATATAGAAGGCTGTTCTTCGGCCAATCGATGCCGTCCATCCTCTTGCCAAGGAGATCCAGCAGGTTCTTGGCGATGGTGTGCGCGTGTGGCGGTGACTTGCTTGAAGTTTCGAGGTCTAACTTCAAAGCAATGTCACCCCGAAAGGTGCCACGCTTAACCTCCCTGAGCTGTTCGGCGACCGCGGACTGGAAAACAGCTCGATCTGCGGACGACATCTTTTTCGATTGAGGCTCGATATCTTCGATACTGACGTGGATGCGCCGGCGGCGGCGCTGCTCATATCGCGCTGATGCGCCGGTGTCGGTCGCCATGAAGGTTTTGAAGTCGTTCAACGCCGTCGATATCCTGCTTGGTTCGAGAGCTCCTGCCGCTCGAGACGGGTTAGAGGTACGAAGGTCATATTTGAGGGCCTTGTGCGCGGTAGCCGTTACTATGCAGCAAGGCGTTCCTCTTTGGCATCCGGCGTCT